>Ga0209235_1000264_pt1 | contig 25599 bp, 24 predicted proteins | sample GraSoi013_1_20cm_4_FD_185817 | JGI IMG/M metagenome (GOLD analysis project Ga0209235, IMG submission 185817) | Grasslands soil microbial communities from the Angelo Coastal Reserve, California, USA - Sample 09_25_2013_1_20cm (SPAdes) (version 2) | ecosystem: Environmental > Terrestrial > Soil >... | reverse complement strand
CGTCCCGGCCGCCTGCTCGACCAGCCGGCCGAGCGCGGGCGGCGCCGCGGCCACGCCGGCGCGTGCCGCCGCCCACCCCGCCGCCCCCACCACGCCGAGGATCGCTGCCCAGGCCGCGAGCACTACGCTCACCCGCGGCGCCAGCATCATTCCCGCCGCCGCGATTGCAAAGGCCACGCCCGCGCTGGAGACCAGGATCGCTCCGGCGCGGGCGCGCGCGTGCGGCAGCCCCAGCCGCCGCAGCCGGGCCGCCGTCTCCGTCACCGGGTCGAGCTCACGGCGTACGTGAAGAGGTTCACACCCATGCGCAGCGCCGCCTCATGCAGTTCGGGGGGGTCGTGGTGGACGTCCGGATCCTCCCAGCCGTCCCCCAGATCGGACTGATAGGAATAGTACACCACGAGGCGGTCACCCAAAAAGACGCCGAACCCCTGGGCCGGCAGGCCGTCGTGCTCGTGGATCTTGGGGATGCCGCGCGGGAAGTCGTAGACGAGATGATACACGGGATGCGACAGCGGCACCTCGACCAGCGGGTGGTCGGGGAACACGCGCGCGATTTCACGCCGGAACGACTTGTCCATGCCGTAGTTGTCGTCGGCATGCAGGAACCCGCCCTGCTCGAGGTAGCGGCGCAGGATCTTGAGCTCCTCGTCCGAGAAGCGCACGTTGCCGTGCCCCGTCATATAGATGTAAGGGACGTCCCACAGCTCGGGCCCTGCCAGCGTGACGACGCGCTCCCGCTCGGCGACCGGCAGCGCCGTGCGCTCGCGCAGCGCGGTGAGGAGGTTCGGCAGGCTCGACGGATTGGCGTACCAGTCGCCGCCGCCGTCGTAGTGCAGGCGGCCGATCGTGAGGCTGGAGGCGCGATCGGCTGTCAGCAGTCGGCTGTCAGCTTGGCTTGCCGGCCGATGGCTGACGGCCGATAGCGCCGTCCCGACGATCACGAGGGCGCGTCTCACAATTCGTTGACCAATCGGTACGCGGTGTTCCGCGTGATCCCCGTCTCGGCCGCGAGGCGGTCGGCGACATCTTTGCGGGTCAACCCTTGAGCGAGCAGGGCGCGGGCGCGCTCCTCGGGATCGGGGGGGCGCTCCTCACGCGCGGGCCGGCCGGCGCCCGCGACCACGACCGTCACCTCGCCGCGCACCGGGGCTCGGGCGTAATAACCCGCGAGCTCGGCCAGGGTCCCGCTGCGCGTCTCCTCGAACACCTTCGTCAGCTCGCGCGCCACGGCGGCGCGGCGCTCCTGCCCGCACGTGGCCGCGAGATCGCTCAGCAGGTCCGCCACGCGCAGCGGCGCCTCGAACAGCACCGTCGTCCACTCGCTCTCCGCCACGAGGTCGAGCAGGCGGCGGCGCTCGCCGCCCTTCCGGGGCAGGAAGCCGAGGAACAGGTAGCGGTCCGCCGCGAGGCCCGAGACGGAGAGGGCGGCGGCGACGGCGGTGGGGCCCGGGACCGTGACGACGGGGACGTCGCGCGCGCGCGCCGCGGCGACGAGCTCCGCGCCGGGGTCGCTCACGGAGGGAGTGCCCGCGTCGGTGACGAGCGCGACGTCCTTGCCGGCGCCAAGCAGGTGGAGGACGCGCCGCAGGGCGGCCGCTGAGGAATGCGCGTGGACGCTCAGCAGGTCGGCGCTGGAGCCGACGTGCGCGAGCAGGGTCTTCGTGTGGCGGGTGTCTTCGGCGGCTACCGCCGCGACGCCGCGCAGGGTCTCGGCCGCACGCGGCGAGAGGTCCTCCAGGTTGCCGAGTGGCGTCGCCACGACGTAGAGCGTGCCGGCCATCTCACCACGCCACCTGCCAGGGCAGCCGCGTGTAGAAGCCGGCCGCCTGCAACACGTAGCGATGCTCCTTGGTGGCCTCGCGCAGGATCTTGGGCGCCGTGCCCGGCATTACGACCTCCACCCCCTCGAGCAGCTGCAGCGACCAGTCGCTGAGCGCGCTCGACAGCTCGTCCGGCTGCACCACGGCGTCCGGCGTGTCGGCACCGCGCGGCACGGAGAGCAGCGACAACGCCTTGTGCATCCCGACGATCCCCGCGCACACGCGCGAGGCGCGCCGCTTCGCCTCCCCCGGAAACTCCTTGTCCACCTCGTCCACGATGCGCCAGTACAGCTCGCGGTAAGTGTTGATCAGCGCGTTGGGGGCTTGCGCGGGCAGCTCGGCGGCGGGCAGAAACAGACACGCCGCCACCGCCGGGGCGGCGCCTTGGGGCGTGTGGGCGAACTGCGATTCGATGTACTTCCCGACCGGCAGTGCGTCCGGCCGGTCGCAGAAGTAGCCGTTCGCGAAGCGCCCGTTCTCGAACCGCAGGTAGGAGACGCGGCCGTTCGAGATCAGCTCGAGCACGCCGCTGACTTGCTCCTGCTGCAGCGCGGGGAAGAAGGCGCCCGGCTGCTCCGGGTCCACGACGCGGCTCTGGATGGGCGCGGAGCACGACTGGTACATCCAGGCGAGCTGCTCCATCGGCGCGGCGGCGTACACCAGCTCGCCCCGCTCCACTTCGCCGCGCATGCGCTTCAGCGCCTCCGTGATCGTGACAACGTTCCGCCCGGTGGTGTGCAGCGAGGCCGCGTTCACGGCTTCGCCCTTGCGGAAGAACAGCAGCATGCACTCCTCCGGGAGGTAGGCCGTGATATAGCCGTCCACCCGGCCGTCGCGGTCCCGCTTGGCGAAGGCCAGGAGGTTGTCGAGGTGGATGAAGGCCAGGCGGGTCCGATGCACCAGCCGGTTCACCTGCGGGAACGTCAGATCCGCGAGGCGAACCGGCGAATTCATCAGGCGAGCGGTGCTCGCGCGCATGGTCCTCCGGGGAGGATGCTACGCCAGATGCTGTTGGATCTTCTGCACGAACGCCGGCTTCGGATAGGCGCCGACCAGCGTGTCCACGTGGCGCCCGTCCTTGAAGAATAGAATACTCGGAATCGACCGCACGTTGAAGCGCATGGCGGTCTGTTGGTTCGCGTCCACGTCCAACTTGACGACCTTCACCTTGCCGTTGTATTCGCCGGCGAGCTGCTCCAGAATCGGCGCCACCATGTGGCAGGGGCCGCACCAGGTGGCCCAGAAGTCCACGATGGCGAGCCCCCGGTGCTGCTCCACTTCCTGTGCGAACGTGGCGTCACTGACCGCCGCGGGATGTCCTGCTGCCATGAAACCCTCCACTCCGTCTCGCTTGACCGTTAAGTTGACTGCCATATGGCCGACGCCCGTCCCAGCATCGCCCACGTGGGCATCGCGGTGCCCAGCATCGCCCAAGCCCTGGCGTTCTATCGCGACGTCCTCGGCCTCATGCCGGGGCCCCCCGAGTCCGCCGACGGCGCCACCATCGTGAGCCTGGCGCTCGGCGACGTCCACGTCGAGCTGCTCGAGCCACGCGATCCCGCGGGGCCGGTCGCGAAATTCCTCGCGAAACGGGGGCCGGGGATCCACCACATCTGCTACCGCGTGCCGGACCTCGACCGGGCGCTCGAGCGCTGCCGCGCGGCGGGGTACCGCCTGGTGGACGAGGTGCCGCGGCGCGGTACCCGCGACCGGCGCATCGCGTTCCTGCACCCCAAGGCCACGGCCGGCATCCTGCTGGAACTGACCGAGTAATCGTAACGCCGGCCCCTAGGGTGCGGTTCCCGACGCGGGTTTACACGCCCCCGCCGGATTGGTGACGATGTCGAGATGCACATCGTTGACGAGCCAGCTGCCGCTCTTGGCGCGCACGAGATCCACCGGGAACACGAAGTTGCATCCGGTCGCGCGCTGCAGCTCGACCCGGAAGGAGCGCTGGTTCGAGTTGCCGGGGACCACCAGCGGGCCCTCGATGACGCGGTAGCCCACGTGCGCGAGGTAGCGCTGGATGACGCTCAGCCGCTGGCGCAGCTCGTCCGACTTCATCCAGTCGTTGGCGGGGCCCCGCTCCGTGCCCCACAGGGCACCCATGCGCTGCAAGTCGTTGGCCTTCACGGCGGCGAAGAACTGGTCGAGCGTCTGGTTCATCGACTGCGGCGAGACCGACTGGGGACCCGGGGCTCCACCGCAGGCGAGTCCGGCGAGCGCGCACAGCACGGTGAGTCGTCGTCTCACGGCGGCACCTGAGGTGAACGGAGTGAACCGAAGGTAAGACGGCATGCGGCTCTACGTCAACATCGATCACGTCGCGACGCTGCGCGAGGCGCGCAAGACCGACGAGCCCGACCCGGTGCGCGCCGCCGAGGCGGCGGAGCGCGGCGGCGCGGACGGCATCACCGTGCATCTGCGCGAGGACCGCCGTCACATTCAGGACGCGGACGTGCGCGCGCTGCGCCAGCGCGTGCGCACGGTGCTGAATCTCGAGCTGGGCGCGAGCGCGGAGATCCTGCGGCTCGCCTGTCGCCTCCGCCCCTTCCAGGCGACGCTCGTGCCGGAGCGGCGCCAGGAGATCACCACCGAGGGCGGGCTCGCCCTGCGGCCGGGCGACCGCAAGCTCGCGGACGCGGTCCGACGCCTCGCCGGCGCCGGCGTCCGCGTCAGCCTGTTCATCGGTCCCGAGCCGCGCACGATCGAGCGGGCCGCCGCGCTCGGCGTCGCGGCGATCGAGCTGCACACGGGCCGCTACGCCCACACCTGGAGGCGGAGCGACGCGGCGCTCGAGGCCCTGCGGCGCGCCGCCCGGCAGGCGCGCGCCCTCGGCCTCGCCGTGCATGCCGGGCACGGCCTCACGTACCAGAACGTCCAGCCCGTCGCCGCGATCCCGGAGATCGAGGAGCTGAACATCGGGCACTCGATCGTGAGCAATGCCGTCTTCTGGGGGATGGAGGAGGCGGTGCGGCGCATGCGGCGGCTTGTGGACGAGGCCGGGAAGTCTTCTTAGCTTGTTTCCGCCATGACGCCCCCAGGCAAACCCCTCGGCATGTCCGACTTCTTCGCCCTCGAGGCGGGGGAGTATCTCGAGCGGCTGGACTCGCTGCTCCAGCAGAGCGAGACGCCCGGGGCCGACGAGTTCGTGCGGCTGGCGCGGGCGCTGCGCGGCAGTGCCTTGATGGCGAACCAGCAGGCGACCGCCAAGGCGGCCGCGGGCGTCGAGTCGCTGGCGCGCGCGCTGCGCGAGGGCCGCCGTCCCTGGGACGCCCACACGCAGCAGCTCGCCGTGCGCGCGATCGACGACCTCAAGATCTTCGTGCGCCGCGCGGCGAACTGGAGCGAGGCCGACAGCGCGAAGGCGGAGGCGCTGGCCGCGCAACTGGACCAGCTCGCGGGCCGCCCTTCCGCCCAGGTCCGAGCGGCCGAAGCCCTCGGCCTCGACGCCGGCGCCCGCGCGTTCGTGGCGCGCGAAGGCGCGGCGATCGCGAGCGCACTGGACCGTGCGGCGCAGGCGCTGCGCGCGAACCCGCTGGCGCACGACCCGCTGCAACACGTGCTGCGCGCGCTTCAGGGGCTGCGCGGCCTCGCAGCGCTGAGCGATCTCCCGCCCCTCCCCGACCTGCTGGAAGGGATCGAGCGCGCCATCGCCGAGCTGACCCGCCCGGGCTTCGCGCCGCCCGCGAGCGTGGGCGACCTGTTCCAGGGCGCGGCGAGCGCGATCGCGAAGAGCGCCCGCGAGGTCGCCGAGCGGGGGCGGCCCGATCCCGAAGGCCCGGAGTTCCGGAGCTTCGCGGCCCTGCTCGTGCAGTTCCTGGAGAGCGAGCCCGACGTCGTGCCCGTCACGTCCTTGTACTACGAGGACGCGGGTCCGCACGTGGTGAAGCAGGGCGTCCCTGCAGCGCGGCCCGCGACCCTGGGACGGTTGGAGCTCGTGAGCCACGGCGAGCACCTGCGCCAGGCGGCGGACTCGCTGGAGCGTGCCCCCAGCCCCACGCAGCGGGAGCTCCGCGCCCATACGCTGGCGGGCACGTTCCGGGCGCTGGCGCAGGCGGGCGGCGGGGCGCTTCCCGAACGCGTCGCGCAGTTCGCGGCGGCGGCGCGCGAGGCCGTGTCGAGCGGCGTCGCCGTGCGTCGCGCCGCCGAGTTCGCCGGCGTGCTGCGGCGCGCCGGCGACCTGCTGACGCGCTCCGGCGCGGGCGACGAAGCGACCCTCGCCGCCGAGCTGGACGGCCTCACCGAAGCCGTGCACGCGCTGGGCGGGCCGGGAGCGGGTCCGCTGCCGAGCCCCACGCCGACGGGCCCGCGCCCGGCTGCCGCCACGGCGCCGCCCCCGCTTGCAGCGGCCGACGAGGCGGTACCCGAGACGCCCGACCTCGTCGGGTCGTGGGCCGTCTACCAGCGGCTGACGCGCGCGGGGGTCGGCCCGGCGTCGCTCGAGGAGCTCGTTGCCCGGACGGCACCGCGCGCGCCCTCGCTCGACACGGGGCGCCCGGTCGCCCCCTCGATCGTGGACATCCGCATGCTGCTGTATCGCGGCGAGCGCGCCCTCCACCGCGCGCAGGAGCTGCGCGCGCAGGCGACGCACGCCACCGGCGACGCGCTCCGCGCCCTCGTCGACGAAGTCTGCGACCTCGTTGCCCTCGCCGCCGAGCCCGCCCCCCCCGCCCCCCCCGCCCCCCCTGGTCCCTAAGCGGGCCACCCGGGCCCCGTGGGCGTGGGTGGCGGGGCTCTTCGTCACGGCGGCGCTGCTCTACTGGACGCTGCACGACGTGGACCCGCGCGGCGTCCTGGGCCACATCCGCCACGCCCATCCTTTCCTTCTTATGGCGGCGGTGGCCACGGCGACGCTCACCTTTCCGCTGCGCACCGCTCGCTGGCGCGTGATCCTGCGGGACGCCGACGGCCGACCCTTCCCCTGGCTTCCGCTGTGGCACGCCACGGCCGTCGGCTTCATGGCGAACAACCTCTTGCCGGTGCGCGCCGGCGAAGTGGCGCGCGCCTACGTCGCGCGACGCCAGCTCCCGGTGCGGTTCATGACGGCGCTCGCCTCGATCGGCGTGGAGCGGGCGCTCGACGGCCTCGTTATGGTAGGCCTGCTGGCGCTGGCGCTCGCGGCGCCGTCGTTCCCCGGCCACGCGATGCTGGGCGGCACGTCGCTCGCGAGCGTCGCCACCGGAGCGGCGGCGTTGTTCGCGGGCGTACTCGTCGCGGCGCTCGCCGTGGCGCACCGGCCCGCCCGGTGGCTGTCCCTGGGGAGCAGGCTGGCGCACCGCGTGCTCCCGCCGGCCTTGGCCGATCGGCTCACCCATCTGGCCGGGGGCGTCGTTGCGGGGCTCGCGGTCCTGAAGCACCCCGGCCGCTTCGCCCTGGTGGTGGGTTGGTCGCTCGTCCTGTGGCTCGTGAACGCGGCGTCGTTTGCGCTGTGCTTCCGTGCCTTCGACCTCCCGCTGGCGCCGGACGCGGCGCTCCTGTTGCAGGGCGTGATCGGCTTCGGGGTCGCCCTGCCCTCGTCTCCCGGCTTCTTCGGGCCGTTCGAGGCGGCGACGCGCCTGACGCTCGCCATCTACGGGATCGGCGCCGAGCAGGCCGTGAGCTACGCGGTGGCCTACCACGTCGGCGGGTTCGTGCCGATCACGCTGCTCGGCCTCTACTCGCTGTCCCGCACGCACCTGCGCCTGGGCGAGCTGCGCCAGGCGGAGGCGGTGGACGAGTAGCGTGACGGCACCGGACCGGGTCCGCATCGCGGCGCACGCGAAGCTCAACCTCTTCCTGCGGATCCTCGCGCGCGAGCAGTCCGGTTACCACCAGATCGAGACCGCCTTCGCACTGCTGGAGCTGGCGGACGAGCTGATCGTGTCGCGCGCGCCGTCGGGAGTGACGTTGTCGGTCCAGGGCGCCACGGCCGACCTCGGGCCGCCCGAGCAGAACCTCGCCGTGCGCGCCGCGCACGCGGTGCTCGAGGCCTCGGGCCGGCGCTGCGGCGTCGCGATCGAGCTCGTGAAGCGGATCCCCGTGCGGGCGGGGCTCGGCGGCGGCTCGAGCGACGCGGCGGCTGCGCTCCTCGCCGTGAACGCCCTCGCCGGCGACGCAGTCCCCCGAGCCGAGCTGCTGCAGTTCGCCACACGGCTGGGCGCCGACGTGGCGTTCTTTGCGAGCGGTGCGCCCGCGGCGATCGCGTGGGGGCGCGGGGAGCGCCTGTTCCGCTTCGCCCCGCCGCCCGCGGCCCCCGGGCTCGTCGCCGTGCCGCCCGCGGGCGTCGCCACGCCGGACGCCTACCGCTGGTGGGACGCGCTCTACCCGGAGCCCGGCGCTCGCGGGCCCGTGGTCCTCGACCCCGAGGCGCTCGCCGGCTGGGGGAGCATCGGCCGCCTCGGCGGCAACGACTTCGAGATCCCGGTGTTCGGAAAGCACCCCGCGCTGCGGACGCTGTTCGAGCGGATGGCCGCGACGAAGCCCTTGTGGGTGCGGCTGTGCGGCTCGGGGAGCGCGGTCGCCGCGGTGTACCGCTCGGAGCGCGACCGCGAGGACGCGGCGATGATGGTGGGGGAGAAGCAGCAGCGGCTGATCCGGACCACGACGCGGGCGACCCCCGCGGCGCGGCCGGAGCCGCTCGCCGCCTGAGCCGCCGCGAGGGGACCCGGCTACAGCGATTTCAAAAACATCATCAACGCCGCGCTATCGGCCGGGGACAGTGCCTTGAAGCGGTCGCGCGCGCCGGCCGCTTCGCCGCCGTGCTGCGCCAGCGCCTGATCCAGCGTCGTCGCGCGGCCGTCGTGCAGGAAACGCGTGGCGAACCGCAGCGCGATCAGCGGCTCGGTCCGGAACTCCGCCGGCGTCGCAAGGCCGAGGCAGATGTCCTCGAGGTCCGGCCCCATGTCGTGCAGCAGCAGATCGGTGTAGGCGGCGAACTCCTTGTTGCTGAGCGCCGCGACGGGGCTCGGCCCGGTGCGGAGCGTCGGCACGTGACAGGCGGCGCACCCGATCTGCGAGAACACGTCGCTGCCGTGACGCTCGTTGTCACCACCTCTCAGGGGGCTGGGCGCGGCGAGGAAGCGCACGAAGGCGTCCGCTTGATCGAGCGTCGCCTGGTCGATCTCCGGGTCGCCGACGGGATCGACGCCCGGGGGAATCGCCGCTGCGCCGATCGTTCCCTCGGCGGGCTGCTCGGGGTTCGTAATGCCCTGCTCGGCGAGAAACGCGCCGGCGTTGAATTCGCGCAGGGTCGCGAAGTTGGCCTTGCGGCCGAAGCGACCGACCCCGCCGTCGGCGGTCCTGTTAGCGCGCCCAGAGATGCCGTCGCCGTCGCGATCGTCGGGGTCCTCACGGGCGAGGATCTCCGCGTCGGGCACCGCGTCGAGCAGGCCGCGGCCGAAGACGGTGGGCGTCGTTCTGAAGGCGCGCCCGGTGGCCGCGCTCGGGAACGGCTCCTGGGTGATTCCCAGCGCGGCCTGGAGCGCGGGCGTCGCGTGCTGCTGGATCACTGGCCCGCCCTGACGAGCGAGCTCGTCGCACACCTCACTCGCAGGGTCGTAAGCGCTAGCGTGGACTTCGATCTCGTCGCCGCGGCCGCCCGACAGCGGATCCTCGTGGCACTCGGCACACGAGGTGGAATTGAAGAGCGGGCCCAGCCCCGTCTCGGGGGTGAACTCCCTGTTGAACACGAGGCGGCCGCGTCCGAACAGATTGCGCTGCGCGCCGGTGAGGCCCCAGACCGGGTCGCCGGGGGCAAACATGATCGGGCCGGCGTCGGTGCTCGCAACCTCTCCCGGCCGGCACGCCGCGAGGCCCACGCATAGGGCCAAGCCCAGCTGTACGGTGGTCCGCATGATCCCTCCGCGGGTCAACAGGGCGCGAAGGGCGCGTCACAAGTCGAATGCTAGGTGGGCCGGGGAGGCCCACCCGTGAGCGGCGTCACCCGTTCTGAGGCTGGACGGGATTCGTTCGTCGGGAGATCACCGACGCAGTGCGACCTTACCGCTGCTCCCCGCTCGGCCCGGCGAACAGGAAGTACCCGTAGCCGAGCGCGAGCAGCAGGTAGATCGCGACGGTGGACCAGCCGAGCGCGTTGGCGACGCCGGCCAGTTGGCCCGCCAGCGCGACGACGAATCCAACGACGAGCCCGCCGCCGTACGCGAGCTGGACGGCCCGACGTGCGGCGGGGTCGGTCACCGTCCTCGCCAGCCAGGCGAGCAGCCCGATCTGGATCAGCGCCGCCCCGAAGAGACGCGACATGAAGACGGCCCCCGCATCCATGTTCACCATGCCGTATGGAGCCAGGACAGATGCGGGCGCCAACACGAACCCGATTCCGAAAACGACCGCCACGAAGGCGTGGATCGCCATGAAAGTGCCGAGCTTCATGGAAGTGTCTCCTCTCGAGGGACGCCGTAACATGGCTGCTGCAGGATGGAGTGGCGAGGTCCTCCGCCGAGGAAGGAGCTGGCTGGCGCACAAACGCAATTCCTCAGTGTTCCGCGTCGCCCAGGTCGATAACCGCGGCAGCGAGCGTCCGTACCTTCGCCTGGTCAGCAGCTCCCTGCGCGTACCCGGTCAGCTGCGCGGCCAGCTGCGTCAGGGCATCCCGGCGTTGCTGCCCCGACGACCGTTCCGCGCGGACGAGCGCGGTCCTCGCCGCCGCCACCCGGTCGGCCGCCAGGCCGTTCGAGCGCGCGAGCTGGTCGAGGTAGGCGCGCGCCACCACGAAGCTCGCGGGCCAGACCAGCTTCGGCTGGTCCTGGACGTTCAGGAAGTCGAAATGCACGAGCTTCGCCGCGTCGATCTCGTTCTGCGACAGCAACCCGCTCGGCAGCAGCTCGAGCACGTCGAGCCCGCGCGCGATTTCGGAGCTAACGATGTACCCGTTGTACCAGTACGCCGACCACGACCCGGCGCCGATGAGCTTGGTCGAGTCCATGGGGCCGCGGTCGAAATAGGCGATCTCCTTGGGGTGCGCTGGGTCAGTCCAGTCGAAGACAGAGATGCCACCCTGATACCAGCCCTGCGCCATGATGTCGCGCCCGGGCACCGGGATGAGCGAGCCGTTGTGGGCCACGCAGTTCTCGTTCGGCGTCTGCGGGACCGGCAGCTTGTAGTAGCTCTGGAACGTCATCGTGTCGTGGGCCAGCGTGAAGATCGCGTCGGCCCCCCACTCGGGCTTGTCCGTGACACGGCAGCGGGGCTGCAGGCCCCCGCCCCACTCGTCGGTGAACAGGATCTTGGTGCCGTCGTTGTTGAACGTGGCCGAATGCCAGAAGGCGAAGTTCGAGTCGGCCGCTGCCGCGATCCGCCGCGGGTGGGCCGGGTCGTGGATGTCCAGCACGACGCCGTACCCCGCGCACGCGCCGCCCGCGAGTCCGATCGCCGGGTAGACGGTGATGTCGTGGCACTGGACCGGCCCGGGGCGCGGGCCGTTCCGGGGCGTGGGGGGATTGACGATCCCATCAACGATGCCCTGCACGGCGGCCCGCAGCGTGGCGCTGTCGGCGCTCGTCGGCGCGCCGGACCCGCCACGCGCCTTCACGATGCTGTCGAGCTGCGCCGTGATGAATCGCTGCGGCAGGACTCTCTCCAGACCGAACATCGTGGCGGTGAACCCGCCCTTGGCGCGCGCGTCCGCGGCCGCCTTGGCCGCAGCCGCGATGTCTTCCGGCGCCTCGCGGTGCGATGCCGGCGCGGTCAAGTCCGCGAGGATCGCCGGCTTGCTCACCACGTGCGCCTGCTCGGGACGGGCCAGGGGCACCTGGATTACCTCGATGCGGAACAGCTCGCTGTTCGGGTCCTTGTCGGGCGTCAGCCCCGAGCACCCCGCGAGCTCGTTAGGCGAGCGGACCGGGGCCGTGCCCGACACGTAGATGTACACGTCCGCCGTGTCGTGCGGGGGGGTGACCACCGTGTGCGTGTGTGAGCCGCGGCAGGTCTGCACGTTGGCGACGGGCTTCGGGTGCGCGATGTCGCTGATGTCGAAGATGCGGATGCCGCGCAGCCGGTCCTTGCTCACCGAATCCGACACGCCCTGGGTGCCGCAGTCGAGACGGCCGCCGAAGTCCTCGCCCGACGTGAACAGGAGGTTGCGATGGACCGAGACGTCATTCTGCTGGTCAGGGCAGACGTACGCCGTGACCAGCGTGGGGTGGCTCGGCTGCGAAATGTCCCACACCTGCAGCCCGTGGAAGTTGCCCTGAATGACGTAGTGCCCGGTGATCGCCAGATCCGAGTTGATAAACGAGAAGTCTCCCGGTGCGCTCGGGTTCGTGAACTCAGCCGGCCGCGGCGTCGTGGACACGAGCCGGAGGTTCCAGGCCGCCTCCGCGGCGTTCATCCATCCCGCGCGGAGCCCGATGCGCCGGTCGGGGCTGGGCGCCGTGGTGGACATGTCGAGCTTCGCGGTGGTGGCGCAGGCCCCGACGGCGAGCAGGCCGATGGCGAGCAATACGAACTTGGATCTCATTGGGGGCTCCGTTGAGGCGTCTGAGACAGGGCATCGAGCATGCGGGTCATGCGGTCGATCTCCGTAATCTGGTCGGCGTTCACGTCGGAGGCGAACTGGAACAGTAGGCCGTCCCGGGCCGCGGCGGGGGTGTCGAAGAGCTGCCGCACCAGCGTGATGGCGCCGCGGTGGTGCTGGATCATGAACGTGAGGAACAGCCGGTCGAACTCGGGGCCCCGGGCGCTGTCGAGCTGGGCCAGCTGCTCGGGAGTCAACATCCCAGGCATCGGCATGGGGTGATCCACCCCGGGCATCGTCTGACCGCGCGGGTCGGCATCCGGCACTGACTCATGGCGCTCTCGCAGCCAGCGCTGCGCGAGCGCGATTTCGTCGTTTTGCGCTACGATGATGCGTTCGCACAGCACGCGCACTGCTGCGCTCGCCCCGTGCGAGGGCGCCCAGCCGGCCATCAGCACCGCCTGCGCGTGGTGGCGGATCATGCCGGCCATGAAGTGCACGTCCGCCGCGGCATCTGGAGGCCTGCCGCTGTCGGCCCGGGCTAGCGCCGCAGGCCGCACGTCGCCCGAGGGCGACCGCTGGGTGGCGGTGGTACACGCCGCCGTGACGATGACCGCCAGCGCCCCCGCCGCACTCACATACGGAAATGATCTCTTCATGCGGCTGGACCCTTTGGGGTCCACCCGGAAGCGCGCCCGATGGAGCCTATGGCATGGCGACGTATGACGCGGCCTTATATATCGACTCTCCCCCAAACTGTCACCACATTTCGGCGGGCGATAGTCCGGTCTGCCTGAGGTCCGCGAGGCCGTCCGTTAGCCGGGGCGTCGCCTGCCGTCGCTCGTCCGAAGCCCGGACAGGTGCCCAGGGCACCGAGCCCGCATGTCGCGAGGTCGGGTCGCGACGCGCCGTTCGTTCTCGGGGGGGGTCATGAGCACCGAGAGCTTCGTGGGCTCGCCTTCCTGGTCCTGAGTTTTCTCTTCGACTCTCAGCTCGATGGTAAAGAGCTGGTGATCAGATGGCCACGTCGCGCCACGACCCGAGCGGTTGCAGCCGGAGGTCCGGTACGACGTTCGCAGCGCCGAGACCGCGAAAGGGGCACCCTGTTACAACCGGCGTGACAGCGACCCGGTTGCCCGGGCTCTCGAACGTAGCGAAGTTGTAGCGACCGCAGAACCTACTGGCCCCTCGTCCAATGGCAGGACACCGGACTTTGGATCCGGGAATGGTGGTTCGAGCCCACCGGGGCCAATCCCCACCAAGAAAAAGCGGGCGGGGTGGCCTGACCCCCGCCCGCGCTGCGTTCTCCCAGCCAGCACCTACGGCTTGGGCTGGTCGGGCTTCGCCTCCTTCGCCTCCTTGACCTCGCGATCGGCCGCGCGCTCGGCCTCCTTCGCCTCGGACTCGGACAGGCCGAGGCTGTGGAGCGTCTTGCCGATGCTGTTGCCCATCTGCAAGCCGTCGAGGATCGCCGAGATCGTGACGCCCTTACTGGCGAGGTTCTTGGCAAGCACGTTCGCGGCGATGAACTGACCGCGCGTGAGCTTGGGGTTCGCCGTGCGGGCCGCCTCGAACTGGTCCTCGAGCTCCTTGGCCGGGATGCCCAGCTTGGACGCGATGCCGCTAAAGCTCTTCTCCGCCCTGGCCTCGGTCTTGGGCCCGGTCGCCGGGTGGCTCTGGGGCCCCGTGGTTGGATGCGCCGGCGGCGTGTGGGCCGCCGGAGCCTGCGCGTGAGCCGGTCGCTGCGCCGCCGCGGTCGCGTACGCCGCGACGAGGAGCAGCGAAACCAGCGTTGCACTCGTGAACGGAATCAGCCGTGTGAGCTTCATGCTTCCTCCTTCGAGATGTTTCGGATCCTTCTGACTTAAGACCGCCCGCCGGGGCGGGAGGTAACACGCGGGAGGAGACTCACCGAACGCGGGTATTAGAGTTGGAACGTCGACCCGCGACGACGATTCGATCTGCGACATGGACCGCACGACCGATGTTCTCATCCTGCTCTGCATCCTCGGCTCCGCCGCTGCCGGCGCGCAGTCCGGGGTCAGCGCTGGCGTGACCGCGGGTGCCGCGAAGCTCACCGACACGCGCTCCGAGCAGGCGCTCACCGGGATCGTCCAGCTGCAACCCCGGCGGTGGCTCACCCTCTCGGCGCTTCCCGCGCTGGTGCACGTCTCGGATGAGGTGAGCGGCCGCGCGGTGACGAGCAGCGGCCCCGGGGACCTCCCGCTCGTCGCCGGGGCGGCAACAGCCTTCCCGGCGGCGTGGGCGCCGAGCGTCGGCGCGGCGCTGATCGTGACCCTACCGGTGGGGGACGCAGCGTGCGGGCTCGGGGCGGGCGAGACGGCGGTCGGGGCCACCGTGGCCGCCGGTCTCTCGCCGACCGACCGCCTGCACGTCTGGGCGGGCGCGAGCCGCAACGTCTCCGGCCTGGCCACCCAGTCGACGCTCAGCGCGCCGCGCTCCACCGCGCTCCGCGTGGACGCGGGTTACGACGTCGGGCGACGCTGGAGGGCCAGCGCGTCGTTCGCCGCAGATGTGGGTCAGGCGGATTCCACCCAGGCGCTGTCCCGGATGATCGGCGCGGGAGCAGCGTACGCGATCGCGGGTCCGCTCACGCTGGTGATCGACGGCAGCCACGGTCTCACCGCCTCCTCGCCGCGCTGGGTGCTCTCGCTCGGCGTCGGCACGGCGTTCGCGAGCACGTCGCTCGTCAGCCCTACGTCACCGCTGCAGCGGCAGCAGACCAGCTTTGTAGGTGGCGTGAACCGGGGCGCCGGCTCCGGGAAGACCGGAGGCTGCCCTTGACGTAGGGTCGCGTGCCGGGCCTCGCGGGGCCAACTTAATGCGCATGGACCTCCCCACTCTCACGACGCTCGTCACGACGCTGCGCCTTGCGATCGCGGTCCAGGGCACGCCCATGGACGCGTTCCGCAGCAACATCGCGGCCATCCACGCGCGCGACCGCGCGGCCTACCTCTCCCACTACCTCCACACGCCTGAGCTCGCGCGCGTCGGGCCCGACGGGCTGCGGCAGGGTTACGACGAGTTCGCGCGCGGCGCGGGCGAGGGCTGGCCGGACACGTTGGTCGCGACGCACCTCCGCATCGTTCCGGTCGCGCCGGACGTCGCCTACGGCGTGTACCGCTACCGCGTCGTGGACACGAGCGGCAGCGCGCGCGGCGTGAGCGAGCGCGTGTTCGTGCGCACGCCCGCGGGCTGGAAGGTGGCGGTGACGACGGCGTTCCCCACGCCCGGCGCCGCGCCGCCACCGACTGCCTTCCTCGGCGCCACGCTGGTGGACGGGACCGGTGCCGCCCCGGTGCGCAATGCCGTGGTGGTGATGCGCGACGGCCGGGTCGCCTGCGCCGGCCCCCGCGCAGCCTGCCCCGTCCCGCCGGACGCCGACACCGTCAACGCCCTGGGGAAGTGGATAATCCCCGGCCTCGTCGACACGCACGTGCATTTCTCGCAGACGGGCTGGGTGGACGGACGGCCCGACGCCCTGGACCTGCGCGACCAGTATCCATATGACCAGGTGGAGGCCGACCTGCACGCACGGCCGGAGCGGTTTTTCCGCTCCTACCTGTGCAGCGGCGTCACCTCGGTCTTCGACGTCGGGGGGTATGCGTGGACGCTCGACCTCCAGGCGCGCACCGCACAGAGCAGCACCGCACCGCGCGTGCTGTCCGCCGGCCCGCTCCTTTCCACGATCGACCACTGGCTCAACCTGGCCGACCAGCGCCAGTTCATCTACATGGCGGACGAGGCCACGGTGCGGCAGGCGGTGCGCGCCCACAAGGCGTGGGGCGCCGCAGCGATGAAGGTGTGGTACATCATGCCGCCCCAGCCGCCCGACACCGCGCGCGTCTCCGCGCTCGTCGCCGCCGCGGGCGACGAGGCCCGGAAGGTCGGCCTGCCGCTCATCGTGCACGCCACCGGCCTGTGGGAGGCGAAGGACGCGCTGCGCGCGGGAGCGCGCGTGCTGGTGCACTCGGTGTGGTCCGCGCCCGTGGACGACGAGTTCCTCGCGCTGGCGCGGCGCGCGGGGACGATCTACGTCCCGACCCTCATGGTTCCCGACGGCTACCGCCAGGTGGCGGCGCGACGGTTCGAGCGGGAGCGGCAGCCCCTCGGGTGCGTGGATCCGGGAACCCGTGCCAAGGCGCTGGCGACCGACAGCGTCGCGCCTGCCAAGCGCCCCACCGCCGCCGTCCTCGAGCAGCGGACCACGCGGACGACGCAGGGGCTGGCGCAGGGGCAGGCGAATCTCAAGCGGGTACACGACGCGGGGATCCCTATCGCGCTCGGGACGGACGCCGGTAACCCGCTCACGCTGCACGGGGCGTCGGTGTTCATGGAGCTCGAGGCGATGCAGGCGGCGGGGCTCACCCCGCTCGACGTGCTCGTGGCGGCGACGCGCACCGGGGCCCGGGCCCTGGGACTCGACAGCACGGGCACGGTGACGGCCGGCGCCACGGCGGACCTCGTCGTGCTGGACGCGGACCCGCTCGTGGACATCAAGAACGTCCGGCGCATCGCGCTCGTCGTGCGCCGCGGTGAGGTCTACACGCGGCGGGAGCTCGAGTATCGGTAGGCCTCGGTCCTTGACGCCCTCCACCCCGCGAACGTGATTCAGGTGTGACCACCGCGAGCCTACCCGCCGGCTTGACGATCGGTCCGCTCACGAGCGACGCGGACGCGCGGGAATGCGCGCATCTCATGGCCACGTCCGACCCCTGGATCACCCTCGGGCGGGGCTACGAGGACTCGCTGCGCATGGTGCGCGATCCTACGCGGGAAGTGTACGTGGCGAAGGCGCAGGGCGAGCTCGCGGGCTTCCTGATTCTCTCGATGACGGGACCGTTCGTGGGCTACGTCCAGACCGTGTGCGTGCACCCCGACCACCAGCGCCGGGGCGTCGGCACGGTGCTGGTGGGGTTCGCCGAGGAGCGCATCTTCCGCGAGTCGCCCAACGTGTTTCTGTGCGTCTCGTCGTTCAACACGGACGCGAAGCGACTGTACCATCGGCTCGGCTACGACGTCGTGGGCGAGCTGACGGACTACCTCGTGCGCGGCCACTCCGAGATCCTGCTCCGCAAGACGATCGGCCCGCTCGCGGGGTTCCGCAGCGGCTGAACGTCCGTTCGCATCGTCTTCCTTTCAAACGAGGTGGATATGCGTGCCTTCGCCCTGCCGATCGTGTGCTCGGTCCTCGGCGCCCTGCTGGTTGCGGCGGCGTCGCGACCGCTGGAGGAGTTGCGGGGGTTCAGCGCCCGCGCGGCCCGGGACGAACGCGACTGGGAGGCGAAGCTCCAGGCGATCCCGAGCAGCGACAGCATGCGCTCGTACATGCGCCGCCTCTCGGCCCGGCCGCACCACGTGGGCTCGCCCTACGACAAGACGAACGCCGAGTGGCTGCTCGCGCAGTTCAAGGAGTGGGGGTGGCAGGCCCAGATCGAGACGTTCGACGTGCTGTTCCCCACCCCGCGCGAGCGGGTGGTCGAGCTCGTGGCGCCCACCCGCTTCGTCGCGAAGCTCCAGGAGCCGCCCGTGCCCGGGGACCCCACTTCCGGCCAGCAGAGCGAGCAGCTCCCCACCTACAACGCCTACTCCGCGGACGGTGACGTCACCGGGCCGCTCGTCTACGTGAACTACGGCGTGCCCGCGGACTACGAGCAGCTCGAGCGCCTGGGAGTCTCCGTCAAGGGCGCGATCGTGATCGCGCGCTACGGCGGCTCGTGGCGCGGCATCAAGCCCAAGGTCGCGGCCGAGCACGGGGCCGTCGGCTGTCTCATCTACTCCGATCCCCGGGACGACGGCTACCGGCAAGGCGACGTGTACCCGCAGGGCCCTTGGCGGCCGCGGGACGGCGTGCAGCGTGGCAGCGTGGCCGATATGCCGCGCTATCCGGGTGATCCCCTCACGCCCGGCGTCGGCGCGACGCCGGGCGCCAAGCGGCTGCCGCTCGCCGAGGCGCAGACGATCACCAAGATCCCGGTGCTGCCGATCTCGTACGGCGACGCGCAGCCGCTGCTCGCGGCGGTGCGCGGCCCCATGGCGCCCGACGCCTGGCGCGGCGCGCTGCCCCTCACGTATCGCATCGGCCCCGGCCCGGCGAAGGTCCATCTCCGGGTCAAGTCCGACTGGAGCACCAAGCCGCTGTATGACGTGATCGCGCGGCTGCCGGGCGCGAGCGCGGCGGACCAGTGGATCATGCGCGGGAACCACCACGACGCCTGGGTGAACGGTGCGCAGGACCCGATCTCCGGGCTCGTGCCGCTGCTCGAGGAGGCGCGCGCCCTGGGACAGCTCGCGCGCCAGGGGTGGAAGCCGCGGCGCACGATCATCTACGCCGCCTGGGACGGCGAGGAGCCGGGCCTGCTCGGCTCGACCGAGTGGGTCGAGACGCACGGGGACGAGCTGCGGCAGCACGGAGCGGTCTACATCAACTCCGACGTCAACAGCCGGGGCTATCTCCAGGCGGCAGGGTCGCACGCGCTGCAGCGCCTCGTGAACGACGTAGCGAGGGACATCGTCGACCCCGAGACCAAGCTCTCGGTGTGGAAGCGCGCCCAGCTGCGGGAAATCGCCGAGGCGGACTCGGCCGAGCGCCGTCGCGAGATCCGCCAGGCCGCGGACCTGCGCATCGACGCCCTCGGCTCCGGCTCGGATTACACGCCGTTCCTGCAGCACGCCGGTGTGGCCACGCTCGACCTGCGCTACGGCGGCGAGGGGGGCGGCGGCATCTACCACTCGATCTATGACGACTTCCGCTGGTTCACGACCTTCGACGACACCGCGTTCGTCTACGGCCGCGCGCTCGCCCAGACGGTGGGCACCGCCGTGCTCCGCCTCGCGAACGCGGAGGTGCTGCCGTTGGAGTTCGGCGGGCTCGCGGAGACCGTGGGCCGCTATGCGGGCGAGCTGAAGCAGCTGCTCAAGAACAGTCAGGAGCAGGCGCGCGAGCGGAACCGCCAGATCGAAGAGGGCGTCTTCATCGCGACGGCGGACCCCCGCGAGCCGTTGGTCGCGCCGCAGCCGGAGGAGGTGCCGCCGCACCTCGACTTCGCGTCGCTCGACAACGCCGTGGATGCGCTCACCAAGAGCGCCCAGCGCTACGAGCAGGCGCTCGCGCGGGCGCAGGGGGACAGCGGCAAGGCGCTCGCCCGCCCCGAGGCGCAGGCGCTGAACGCACTGCTCATCCAGAGTGAGCGCACGCTGACGAGCGCCGAAGGCCTGCCGCGGCGCCCCTGGTTCCGCCACCAGCTGTACGCGCCGGGCTTCTACACGGGCTACGGCGTGAAGACGATCCCGGGCGTGCGCGAAGCCATCGAGCAGAAAGACTGGAAAGAGGCGGACGACCAGATCGGCCGTGTGGCACAGACGCTCACTGCCGAGGCGGCGCTGCTCGACCGGGCGACGGCCGCTGCCGACGCGCTCGCGCGTTAGGGGTTGACTCGGCCGCGTGGTCCCAGCGACAATGGGAGCAGCCGGTGCATGGGAGGCGACATGAAGCGCGGAGCCGTTTTCGCAATCACCGGCGTGCTCGCCAGCTCGCTCGCGGGCGTCGCCCAGCATGCGGCCCCTCAGCCAGCCGCGCTCTACACCTACCAGGGCACCGTCCATTCCTTGCAGGCCAAGACCGGCACGCTCGAGCTCATCACGGGTGTGGGGCACGCCCTGCGTCTCGTGCGGATGCGCGTCCCGACCGGCTTGCGGGTGGCCGGCACGGCCACGGGAGCTGCGTCGGTGCGAGTAAGCGGCGTGAAGCCGGGCGACGTCGTGCGCGTCGTTTGTCACCGCGCGGGCGGGAGTCTCGTCGCCGACAGAGTCGAGAAGCTGGAGCCCACGCCGTGAGCCGGCCCGGGGCCGCGACGGCCTGCTGCCTCGCGGCCCTCGCCCTCGCTGGCTGCAGGGTGGTCAAGCCGGGAGATCCCCTGCTGGGGCTGACGCGCGACCAGCGCGACCGCTTCCAGCGGGGACGCGCGGTGTTCGACAGCGTCTTCACGCCCGAGACCGGCCTGGGCCCGCTCTTCAACTCGACCGCCTGCGGCGAGTGTCACGAGGATCCGAAGAGTGGTGGCACCGGCGACGAGGTCGAGGTGCACGCGACGGCGTTCCGCGGGGGCGTGTGCGACCCGCTGGTGCAGGAAGGCGGGCCCGTTGTTCAACAGCACACGACCCCTGCCCTCAAGCAGGCGCTCGGGATCGACCAGGAGCCGTTCCCGCCGTCGGCGACGGCGCGCGCGATGCGCACGACACCGGTCATCTTCGGGCGCGGCCTCCTCGATCTCGTGCCCGACTCAGTCCTCCTTTCCTACGCCGATCCCGACGACAAGAACCACGACGGCATCTCGGGCCGCCCCAACCGCAACGTGGACGGCCGCATCGGCCGGTTCGGCCGCAAGGCCCTCGTCCCCACGCTGCGCGAGTTCAACGACGGCGCCTTCGTCGCCGAGCAGGGGGTGACGAACCCCGCCGTCCCGACCGAGGAGACGATCGGCGGCAAGCCGATCCCCGCGGGGGTCGATCCCGTGGCCGACCCGGAGATCAATCAGGACCAGCTCGACCTCACCAACGACTTCGTGCGCTTCCTCGCCCCGCCGACGCCCGAGCGGCTGGGCGGAGAGGGCCGCCGGGGCCGCGAGATCTTCTCCCGCATCGGCTGCGCCGCGTGCCACGTCCCCACGCTCCGCACGGGCGACAGTCCGGTCGCGGCGCTGCGTTTCAAGTACTTCGCGGCCTACACGGACCTCTTGCTCCACGACATGGGCCCCGACCTGGCCGACATTTGCCTCGGGCTCGCCACCCCCGCTGAGTTCCGGACGGAGCCGCTCATCGGGCTGCGATTCGTCAAGAAGTTCCTGCACGACGGCCGCGCCACGACCCCCGAGCAGGCGATCCAGGACCATGGGGGCGAGGGCGCGGGTGCGCGTGACCGGTTCAAGGCCCTGTCGCCCCCCGAGCGCCAGGCCTTGATCGCATTTCTCAAGTCGCTGTAAGCATTTGCAACGGGGCCTTGAACACCCCCACGGAGGGTGATTAGCATCTCTCCGCCGCCAACCCGACGTGCCAGCGCCGATGCCTCTCCTTTCTCTCGACAGAGTCTCCAAGCGGTTCGATGGTGTGACGGCGGTCGACCAGGTGTCGTTCGCCGTCGACCGCGGTCAGGTGGTCGCCTTCCTCGGGCCGAACGGCGCGGGGAAGACGACGACGATGCGCCTGATCACGCAGTTCTACGAGCCCGATGAGGGCGCCATCACGCTGGATGGGGTGGCACTCGCCGTGGCGGCGCGCGAGGCGAAGCGCCGCATCGGCTACCTTGCCGAGAACAACCCGCTGTACGGGGAAATGCTGGTCGCGGACTACCTCGCCTTCATCGCCGACCTGCGCGAGCTCGCCGGCGCGAGTCGCGCGCGGTCGCTCGACGAGGCCGTCACCGCGACGGGGATCGAAGGCGTGTTCTACCGGCCGATCGGCGAGCTGTCGAAGGGCTACCGCCAGCGCGTCGGGCTGGCGCAGGCGATCCTGCACCGGCCCGACCTGCTCGTCCTCGACGAGCCGACGGAGGGCCTCGACCCGAACCAGCGGGTGGAGATCCGCCAGCTCATCGGCACGCTGGGGCGCGACCGCACGGTGCTGCTCTCGACCCACGTGCTCTCGGAAGTGCAGCAGAGCTGCTCGCGCCTCCTGATCATCAGCCGCGGCAAGATCGTGGCCGACGGCCCCGTGGATCGCCTGATCGAGCGCGCGTCGGGTGCCGTCGAGATCGCGGTCGAGGCCGCGGGCGACGGGATCGCGCAGGCGCTGCGCGGGCTTCCCGGCGCGCGCAACGTGGCCGTGGCGCGCACGGGCGGCGACGGCCGCGTCGCCCTCACGCTCACCGCCGACCGCAGTGCCGACCTGCGGCCCGAGATCTTCGCGCTCGCGAAGGCCCGCGGCTGGACGCTGTACGAGCTGCACCAGGAGACCGGGAGTCTGGAGGAGCTGTTCCGCCAGCTCACCGCGGGCGGCGACGCGTGAAACGCGGCCTGCGGACGGCGTGGACGGTGGCGCGGCGCGAGCTGCTGACGCTGTTCGACCAGCCCACGGGCTACATCCTGCTCGTCGTGTTCGTCGCCGTGAACGACTTCCTGTGCTTCCGCCAGATCGAGTTGTACGGCGTGGCGACGCTGCGACCGATGCTCGATTTCCTCCCCTGGCTGCTCCTGTTCCTCGTTCCCGCCGTGACGATGCGCGCGCTCGCCGAGGACGCGCGCTCGGGCACGCTCGAGGTCGTGCTGGCCCAGCCCGTCACCGAGCTGGAGCTCGTGCTCGGCAAGTACCTCGGCGCGCTGCTGTTCCTGTGGATCGCGCTCGGGCTCACCCTCCCCATCCCGCTCGGGCTCGCCCTGGGCGCGCCGTTGCAGCCGGGGGTCGTGTTCGCGCAGTACGTGGGCTCGGCGCTGCTCACCGCGGGCATCGCCGGCGTCGGGCTGTGGGCCTCGAGCGTGAGCAAGAACCAGGTCACGGCCTTCATCCTCGCCGTCGGCGTGACGTTCCTGCTCGTGCTCGTGGGGCTCGACCCGCTGCTCGTCGGCCTGCCGCCCCGGCTCGGCCAGGTCGCGGGGGCGCTCGGCGTGCTGCCCCACTTCACGGGCATCACCCGCGGCGTGATCGACCTGCGCGACGCCACGTACTTCCTGAGCCTCGCCGCGCTGTTCCTCTTGCTCGCCTACTTCGCGCTGATGCGGGGCAAGCTCACGCCCCGGGGCGCGACACTGCAGCGGCTCCGGCTCGGCACGGCGCTCGTCGCCGTCGGCGTCGTCGTGGTGAACCTGCTGGGGCGTCACATCGGCGGCCGGCTCGATCTGACTCCCGGGCGGGCGTTCACGCTCTCGCGGGCGACCAAACAAATCCTCGGCTCGCTGCCCGATCTCGTCACGATCAAGCTGTTCGCCTCGGCTTCGCTGCCTTCGGAGGTGGCGTTTCTCAAGCGCGACGTCGACGACCTGATCGGCGATTACCGTGCGGCCGGCCGCGGCAAGGTGCGCGTCGCCGTGCGCGATCCCTCGGCTGACACTGCGGCGCTGCGCGAGGCCCGCCAGCTTGGCATCCCGGCCGTGCAGTTCAATGTGCTGGGACGGTCCGAGCTGCAGGTGAAGGAGGGTTACCTCGGGGTCGCGGTGCAGTACGCCGAGCGCGTGAAGACGATCCCCTTCGTTCAGCAAGGGAGTGACCTGGAGTACCGGCTCACGTCCGAGATCCGCGCGCTCACCCAGCGCGAGCGCCCCGTGGTCGGCCTGAGCGAAACGTCGGACGCGACTTCGGTGCGGGCGCGCCGCAGCTTCGAGGCGCTGCAGGAACAGCTCGGCCGCACCTACACCGCGCGCCCGCTCACGCTGGGCGACAGCACCATCGCGGCGGACGTGAAGGTGCTGGTGCTCATCGGGGCGCCCGACTCCCTGCGCGGGCGCCAGCGGGAGCGCCTCGAGCAGTTTTTCCGCCGGGGCGGCGGCGCGCTCGTCATGGCGAGCGGCATGGCCTTGAACGCCGGCACGCCGGTGGCGTACGCGCGCCCGGTCGCGTGGAACAGCGTCCTCAAGCCTTACGGTGTGCAGATCCGCTCCGACATGGCCTACGACCTCGCGTCGAACGAGCGCATCGCCGTGCCGGCGCAGTTCGGCCAGGTGCTCGTCTCCTACCCGCTCTGGCTGCGCGCCCTGAGCACCAGGGCCTCGCCGGTGAACGTGCAGCTCAACGCGGTGCTGCTGCCGTGGGCGAGCACCATCGACACCACGGGCGCCGCCCCCGGCAGCGTCACCCCGCTCCTCGCGACGAGCCGCGCCGGTGGCCTGCAGCAGGTGACGGCGTTCCTCACGCCGGCCCGCGACTTCCCTCGGGACAGCCTGGCCCAGCGCCTCCTGGCGGTGCAGGTCAATCCGTTGGCCCGCGACACGGCCTCGCGGCTGCGCGGCCGGCTCGTCGTCGTGGGCAGCGCGGACTTCGCGAGCGACCGCTATGCCGGCAACTCCCCCGAGAATCTCGTGTTCGCCCTCAACGCCGTGGACTGGCTCGCCCAGGATGACGCGCTGATCGCGATCCGCTCGAAAAACCGCGCACCGCCCCCCCTCGTGTTCACGAGCGGGACCAAGCGCGACGCGGTCAAGTACGGCAACATGATCGGGATTCCGGCGCTGCTCGTGGCGGCGGGCGCGGCGCGGTTGTGGCGGCGGCGCCTGGCCACGGGCAGGGTGTATCAACCTCTGACGCCCGAGGTCGTGTGAATTGAGGGGTCCCTCAGTGCCTCGGCAGACCCACCCTCAAGGGTGGGCTCGGCACATCGCTGTGCTCAAGCACAATGCCTGGCCGAGCCCAGGCTTCAGCCTGGGAACGGCATGAGCCCGCGACAGCTGCGGGCGGTCGCGCTGGGGCTGGCGGCCCTGCTGCTGTTGTGGTTCGCCAGCGAGCTGCTCTCGAAGCGCAGTGACCGGATCACGGCGTCGCTTGCGCTCGCCCCCGTCTCCGAGGCCACCACCGACCGCGTGACCATCACGCGCGGCGCGGACACCGCGGTCCTCGCGAAGGGGACCGAGACGGCCTGGACCGTGAACGGGTACGCCGCGTCGCGCCAGGCCGTGACCGATCTGTTCGCCGCGTTACGCGACTCGACCCCGGCGGAGCTGGCGGCCGAGAGCCCCGGCTCGTTCGCCCGGCTCGGCGTGGACAGTATGGGCGGCCGCTGGATCCGCGTCGCGAGCGGCGGCCGCACGCTCGTCGAGCTGATCACGGGCCAGAACGGGCCCGCGTTCGGCACCCTCTACGTCCGCAAGCCCGGCGACACCCGAGTGTTCCTGTGGCGCGGGCGCTCGCTCCCCGGGCCGACCAGTCGGGTGGACGACTGGCGCGACAAGCGGATCGCCGGCGTCGAGCCGGACAGCGTGCGCGCCCTCGAGATCGCGCGGGGCAAGGAGCGCTACGCCCTGGAGCGCCGGGACCGGCGCTGGACCCTCGCCGGTCGGGGCCCCGCGGACTCCGCCGCGGTGACGCGGCTGCTGGAGCAGTTCCGCAGGGTCGCGGCGGTGGGCTTCGCCACGCCCCCGCAGGCTGACTCGCTCAGGGCGCGACGGCCCTCGCGGCGGGCGACGCTGCGGGGCACGAGCGGGCGCGTGCTGTTCGCCCTCGTGTTCGATTCCACCGCCGGCGGCACCTGGGTATACCGCGCCGACAGGCCCGCGGGGACCGTGTACCGCATCGAGCCCTGGACCGTGGACCAGCTGACGCCCGCCGGGCAGGCGCTCGCGCCGAAGAAGTGAATCCCTTCATTTTCTGAGACTTACCGTC
>Ga0209235_1000262_pt1 | contig 25681 bp, 25 predicted proteins | sample GraSoi013_1_20cm_4_FD_185817 | JGI IMG/M metagenome (GOLD analysis project Ga0209235, IMG submission 185817) | Grasslands soil microbial communities from the Angelo Coastal Reserve, California, USA - Sample 09_25_2013_1_20cm (SPAdes) (version 2) | ecosystem: Environmental > Terrestrial > Soil >... | reverse complement strand
AAGCGCCCCCGTGAACCGTCTCTCAAGATTCATCTTATCCAGTAACAACTCAATAAACCCTGCCAGCCAAAGCACATTGCTAGACACTTCTCCACTACCATACCACGACCACATGGGTGATGACCTACAGTTCGGCAGCGACCACTACCTCTACCTGGCAATCGGCGAGGGGGGAAGCGCCTGCTGCTCCTCCACACCCCAAGCCCCGAGAGACCCCGGAGTCCTGCTCGGCAAAATAGTACGACTCACCGACACGGGAGGAATACCGCCAAGCAACCCATTCCTAGGCCCAGACAGTGCGCGTTGCAATCTCAACGGCGTTCCCCCCACTGGCTCTCCTACCGGAACTAGGTGCCAAGAGGTATTCGCAATGGGGCTTCGAAACCCGTTCAGAGGTGCCTTCGACCCGAACACACTGTCTGCACGTTACTTTATCAACGATGTTGGAAATGTTACATGGGAAGAAGTCAATCTGGTAGCAGCGGGCGCGGATTATGGCTGGCCAACTCGTGAGGGACCTTGCTCCGCCACCAACCCCTTGACCGACTGCGGTCCACCACCACTTGGGATCACGAACCCGAGCTTCTGGTACGGGCACAACGTAACCTCTAACGGCCTGGGCTGTGCTGCGATAACCGCCGGGACCTTCGTTCCCAACGGACTCTGGCCCGGGTTCGATAACAGCTACCTCTACGCCGACTGGGTTTGCGGTGGAATTTGGCAGCTCACAAATAATGGCGGTGGAGGATTCACATCGACTATGTTCGCGACGGTCGCCCCTTCAGGAATTATCAGCATGCGCTTCGGCCCCTACAACAACACATTAGCGTTGTACTACGTCTTCGGAAACTATGGCACGAAGGGCCAACTGCGCCGAATCTCCCTCACAGGCAGCGCGGACCTCAAACAAGTGGTGGCAAGCTTCAGGCTCGACTGGGCGGACAATGACAACAATGGGAACGTGACAATTACCGATGTTGCCAGTGTCGCACTTGTCTTCGACAGTTCCAACAGCTACTGGGACCTTAACTTGAATGGGAAAGTGGACATCTCAGACGTTGCGACTGTAGCTATCCGCTTCGACTCCGGGTTTCTATCCTCACCTTTTCCTGGACAAGGCCTCTCCCCTGGGACCATGGACGCATCCTGGAAGAATGAATGTGCGCTCCTTCCCCCGCCGGAGCGAACCTACTGTTTCAATCAGCTCTAAGATAATCCGCAACACGAGTAGCCCGAGCCAGCCCTGCTATTTGTCTTCGAAGATCTCTACTTCTCCCTCGGTTAAGTTCATTCAAAGAGCGCCTCTTCCATTGAACCGGGCTAAGGTAACACTGACGTTGATATACCGAGCCGTGAACCAGGAATGGCAACAATGAGCAAGAAAATAGACGGGCAGTTCGTCGTCCCGGGCGAACGCCTCGGCGTCGTTGAAGAATTCGACGCTGGAACCGGGACAGTTGATGTTAACGGCACAGTCTACGCCGCTCAGACCGGCAAAGCAACCCTAGATCCTACCCGCCGCAAGGTCATGGTCAAAACCCTCGCAGGCCCACCAGTCGTCCCGGAAGAAGGCAGCTCAATCATCGGCATGGTAGAGAAGATCCAGGAGAAAATGGCCATCGTCAACATAATCATGATCGACAACCACAAGGTCGAACGGCCCTTCACCGGCCTACTACACATCTCCAACAGCAGCCCACGATACGAACGAGCAATGGGAGAAGTCTGCAAACCAGTAGACCTCATCCGGGCAAAAGTAATCGATGTCAGCGCACGCATTCCCAAGCTCACAACCTCCGGCCGCGGCCTCGGGGTCATCAAAGCCTACTGCTCAAACTGCGGGGGCGAACTGGTCCTCTCCGGCAACATCCTGAGATGCAGCCAGTGCCGTAATGTTGAAAGGCGACGTTTAGCCGACGACTTTCTCGGAAACACGGAACCTGAGAAAGCTTGAACGTCAAAGTCCTGAAGAAGAGCAAGGGATTCCTCAAAGTCGAGGTCGACGGAGAAGGCCACTCCTTCGGCCACCTCATGCAAGACGCCCTACTCGAAGACAAGACCGTCGACTGGGCCGGCTACGACCTTCCCCACCCACTCTTCCTACAGCCAACAATCACCATCAGGATGAAAGGCGAAGCCCAACCCGAGAAGGCCTTGGAGCGAGCCTCGAAAAAGATCCGCCTAGACACGGAAGAGTTCATCGAAAAATTCGGCTCCAGCATCACGAACGAAAACTAGCCGGTTCTCGGGGCTGCACCGGAAAGGTCTCCTCTTCGACTTCGACGGGACGCTCTACGGCGACAAGGAGTTCTGGGCCTCAACAATCCAAGAAACCCTTGACGACTTCCAAGTCCACATTAGCCCTGCCGAGGCCTTGGAAAAAGCACGCAACATGATTCGGAACGGAACATTCCTCAACATCAGCGGCGTAGCAATGGCGATGGCCAAGGAGAGAGGTGTTGATATTGAGCACGAAGAGATCCGAACCCGATTCTTCGAAAGACTCGACAGAGCAATGGACCTGTCGGGTCCGGGAGACGAACTCCTGACAGTTCTCAACACTCTTCGAAGCGCAAGCATCAGCCTTGGAATCGTCAGCTTCGTGCGAGGACCCAGGCTGGCGAGAAGGTTGCAGTTGTGGAAGATAGACAACTATTTCCGAACAGTTGTCACCCCGGAGGGTTTCTCCGAGTTCAAACCATCACCTGCACCATTCTTAGTAGCGATAAAACAGCTTGACCTCGAGCCTGCCAAGTGTTTCGTAGTTGGGGACGAACCGGTCGACATGACAGGGGGCAAGAAGGCGGGTGCGAGAACCGTAGGCGTCCCCAGGGGCTTCTTCACAGAAGAGGAATTGAAAGAAGCGGGAGCCGAAACAATAATCCCGTCACTCTCCAGCCTACCGAAAATTGTCGCCGACCCATGAACACCGAGAAACTATCAAAGCTCCTGGCTGACAAGGGTCTCGCCCAGTTCGGGGACTCCCTCATCAACTTCGCCTACTCCACCGCCCTCACCGAGACAACTGGCAAACCACGAGGCGCCAAAGTTCCCGACAAGGTTCTGGCAGAGGCCGCCGTCAAAGCCGGCCTCCGAAAACATCTTCCCCGCAGGGTTGGACGGGGAGACGTGGCCAACAGCCTCGAAGCCCTCCTCGCCTACTCGTGGATGGAGAAGAAGATTAGCCTCGACGAGATAGTTTCATGCCTCAAAGGGTACTCGCTTATTCCCAGCCAGAACTTCGCCACCCTTGCGGAACTGGTCTTGCAGAGGATCGCCTGAATGACCAACGTGATGACCGTCAAGAAGGAGATACGAGTTCTCGGGCTTGACACTTGCCGAAAAGGCGTCATCATCGGAGCCGTTGTCCGGGGCGGGCTCTACCTAGATGGAGTATTGAGACTGCACGGCGCAGATTCGACAAACAGCCGCGCAGTTGCAAAGTATGTCCGCACGTCTCGGTACTATCCCGAGCTGAGAGTCGTAATGACCCACGACAAAAGACAGACTCTAAACGGGAAAAGATTGGAAAAAGCCGTGGGACTCCCTCTGATTCAGGTTGCCACTGGCCCCACGCCCGGCTACCGAAGATATCTGACTAAAAATGGAACAGCCAACATCAGGACCCGCCTCCCAGTTGAAACAGTGACCAGAATCGTCGCCCTAACGTGGACCCAGGGCAAGATGCCTGAGCCACTCCGAGTCAGCCACCTGATCGCAATGTCCAAGCCGGTCGCCCTGAACCGAAGAGTCTAAGCGCTCTAATAGCGGAAATGCCCGGTCGGGATAGCGGCCGACATGCTCCATTCTGTTACTTCATGAATCCGTTCAAAAAGCTGAGCATGGACTTGCGTAACACTCGCATTCCATCGGCATGAGTCGGAGTCGGTTTCTCAGCATCTCCTTCTGTCGATGCCCAAGACTTGGTGACGTACTGGCCCCGAGGGCGCTAGGTCTGAGCGTTCTCCTTCGGTTTGGCTCTTCGGTCTAGTCACTTTCCTCGAGAGACTCCAACCAGTCACATCTTGGATACGCTTGTAACTCATTCCGGTCTTGCACAGTGTACGCATCGTTTCAATATGCGCGTCGGTTGGACGTTCCCTTTTCTTTTGAAAACTGGGCCTGTACTGGCCCCGAAATTTCCCTCGTTGTTGCTTGTGCTTGCGCTATTTTCATGTTCTTTCGCACGCATAGCGTGAGTTGTCACTTTTTTCTCCTCGCTCCGTTCTTCACCGTCTGTTTTTCCGGTTTCGCGTTCCGCTTACGAGCTGCATCAAGGCGTACTTCGCAATGGCGTAGGTGGGCACGCGCATCACACTCTGCTTCCCATCTTCAACTTTACCGGCCCGCGGTGCTTCTCGTCCCACAACTTTCCTTTTTGAACCATGTTCATCGTGGCTTTCTGAACCTCCGCAGGCTCCTTGGAGTCAACAAAAACTTGATACCGCCCAACAGCAATTGGGTGCTTGGTCGGGGTCAAGTCTGGGCGGAGTTTCAAGTCATTGTGAAAGAATGTGTAACGCCTAAAACCAGCCCTGACCCGATCTGTCAGCAATTACTTACGCTCGCCTTGAGGGTCTGGATGAGGAACCTAGAATCGCCTAATCTCGAAACCCGGGACTCGAAAATATTACGTTCCGTCAGCCCGACATCACTCCAGTATCAATGGGCTACTTGTGGGGCGTAGTGTAAAGGTGGTGTGTCAGGCATTTTCTGCAATGGACCCATGCGCCACACTTCCAGCACTTCACCCATTGAGATCTGCCCTCCTCAGGCAGTGGTCTCGATGGATTTTTTCCGAGGTGTCCGGATAAGTCTGGATCCCCTCAAACAGGGGCTGCCACGGCACCATAAATTGGCCGTCTGACATGAAGACGTCAAAAAAGGGCTTAATAGCTCAGGCAATTCACTCGTTCAGGAAAGCAATCAGATGGTCAAGGTTGCAGTAGTACGATATCCTGGCAGTAACTGCGACCTAGACGCGCTAGAAGTTCTCCAGAAAGTCGTGAAGACAAAAACTGACCTAGTTTGGCACAAAGAGCTGCAACAGGACAACTACGACGCGTACGTCCTCCCCGGCGGGTTCAGCTACGGCGACTACCTCCGTGCTGGAGCCATCGCGGCCACCAGCCCCAGCCTCAAAACAATCCAGAAGGCCGCAGAAGCGGGCAAGCCCGTCCTAGGAATCTGCAACGGCTTCCAGATACTAGTAGAAGCCGGAATCCTACCGGGCGCGGTCCTCCGAAACACCGGACTACGCTTCGTATGCAAATGGACACGCCTCCGCGTCGAAACAACCCGGACACCCTTCACACACACTACCGAGAAAGGACAGATACTCAACATCCCAATAGCCCACAACGAAGGACGATACCACCTAGACGATGACGAGCTCAACACTCTGGAACGCGACCAGCAAATCGTCCTACGCTACGTCGACAACAACAACGAACCCAGCCCCAACGCCAACCCGAACGGCTCGATCAACAACATTGCCGGAATCTGTAACCAGGACGGAAACGTCATGGGCCTCATGCCTCACCCAGAACGAGCCTCCATTCCAATACTCACACCCAACAACAGGCCAGAAGGAAGACTTCTCTTCGACTCCATGATGAACTCATTGGCGAGCCCGAAGGAGAACGTGCGTTGAGCCAACAGTCTTCGGGCGATGAAGTTCTAGGCATCATACTGATCGGAACAGGAATGGCGGGGATAATGAGCATCTTCTCAGGCCAGATCACTTCTTTCGCAGCGTTTCCCATCCTCGGTTTCATAGGTGGAGCGCTGATGGCGTGGGGATTAGCTCTCATCCTGAGAGCCAGCAGGAGGAATACCTCGAAACCATGACCCTTGTCGAGGTACAGAAACCAAACCTGACACAAGAAGAGATGAGGTATGCTGTCAAGAAACTACACCGCCAACCCAACGAGGCTGAATGGGCCATGCTCGAAGCAGAATGGAGCGAGCACTGCAGCTACAAGTCCAGTCGACAACTCCTCAAACAACTACCGAGCAAAGGACCGCGGGTCCTAATCGGACCCGGCTTTGACGCCGGCGTCATCGACGTTGGTGACAACTGGGTCATAACCCTGCACATCGAGAGTCACAATCATCCCTCAGCCATAGATCCGTACGGTGGAGCCGCCACCGGCGTCGGGGGAGTAGTCCGCGATATTCTAAGCCTCGGAACACGCCCCATCGCACTGCTAGACCCTCTCCGGTTCGGAAGCCTCGAGAGCACGCACACGCGGTGGCTCTTTGACAATGTCGTCCGGGGAATCGCGGATTATGGCAACTGTGTCTCGGGTGAGGATTTGGTCTGTTTCACTAATTCCGACAATTTCCACTTGAGCAGTTTTGGAGATTTCTTTGACAACTTCAGCAAGAACAAGACGTATTCTGTTGAGTATGCGACCGAAACGACAACAATTCTCAAGCCGAAAACCGACATCCGAGTCCTTTCCTTCGATTTTGAGGAGAAACGGTCTCGGTTTTGCCAAGTCACCCGAATCTACAAGGTAAAGGTGTCGAAGCTCCTTAAGATCCACACGACACTTGGGCGTGTCATATCTGTAACACCGGATCACCCTATGTTCATTCTCAAAGATGGCGAGGTTGCAGTCAGAAGTGCCGCTGAACTATTGGCTGGTGACGAGATCCCGGTGCTGTGTGATTATCCGCGCTCAAATGCGTTTCCGAATAGTTACGCAATCGACATAATCCAAGAGCTCTCTCGCAGGAGTCTCGTTGACAGAGTCACACTCAGGCCTGCGACGTTCAAGCTAATTGCGTTGAAAGAAAAACTTCTGCCGCTTCTCAGAAGTGCGGGAGTAACCCCGCAACAGTGGGGCCACTACTTTAGGTACGACTACCTGCCCCTGAAACTCTTCCTCCAACTCGAGAAACAATCAGGCGTTTTCCTGATCAAGAGGTGTGACCTACTGATCTATCTTCGTGGGGGTCGGGTTAACCCGATTCCAGCTGTCCTAGACATCGACCGGAACTTTGCTAGGCTAATTGGGTATTTCCTGTCTGAAGGATGCAGATATGACGAGAGAAGCGGGTCTGGCAAGACCTCAAGGCTCATCTGGACCTTCAGAGAAGATGAGACAGAATACATCGATGACGTATGCTCAATTCTAAAGAGATTCAAAGTCAGATTCTCGAAGCGTCAAAGCTCACCGAGCACGGTGCAGGTGAAAGTTTCATCCGGCGTTCTCGGATTCGTCTTCAGAGAGGTCCTAGCATGCGGAAAGGATTCATACTCAAAAGAGATTCCGAGCTTCCTCTACAAGCTTCACGAAGATGTCATTCGTGAACTACTCACCGGAATTATCAGAGGCGATGGCTCTCTAAGAGCAAAACCTTCGGAGCCCGTAGGCTTTCGCTATGCTACCTGCAGCAGCCTGCTCTTCCAACAGGTTCTCTTGTTGTTACAGTCGTTTGGCTATGTGGCTGCTACCCGTGCAACTTTGAACCAAAAATCAACGGTCCCACTCTACGAGCTGGAGATTCATGGTCTTGAACAAGTAAGGTCTCTGACAGACCTGCTCTCTTCCCAGCTTCGTTCGAAAATGGAGCTGCGACTTCGGGAGTCCAAGTATCCGAAACTAACGCACCCGAGGTTCAAGCGTTACGAAAAGCATGCAACTGTAAAGGTTACCCAGACCGAAGAACTGACGGGGAATTTCCACGTGTATAATTTCGAGGTGGATGGTACGCACAACTTTGTCACCTCGGGAGGAATAATCACTCATAATTGTATCGGCGTCCCCACTATAGGCGGGGAGGTCGAGTTCGACCAGTCCTTCCAGCGAAACTGCCTAGTTGACGTTGTCTGCGTTGGCCTCGGCAGAAGGAACAAGCTCGTCCTAGCAGAAGCCAAACACCCCGGCGACCAAGTCTACCTCATCGGCGGAAGCACCGGCCGTGACGGCATCCGCGGCGCCAGCTTTGCCAGCCGCGTCCTCACCGAGAAATCCGACAGCGAACGAAGCGCGGTTCAGGTCCCGGACCCCTTCATGAAAAAAATCATCATCGAAGCAGTCCTAGAAGCAGTTGACAAGGGTCTCATCAGCGGCATGAAAGACCTCGGAGGCGGAGGCCTCACCTGCGGACTGTCCGAGATGGCCGCGAAAGCCGGGACCGGGATGGAAATCGACCTCGACCAGGTCCGGACCCGCGAACCAGGCATGCAGCCCGCAGAGCTACTAATCTCCGAATCACAGGAGCGAATGCTCCTCACCGTCAAAAAGAGAGACGAGGAGAAGCTCCGCGCCGTCCTCGACAAGTGGGATGTAGGATACGCGAAAATCGGCCAGGTCACAAGAGACGGCCTCCTCATAATCAAACACGCTGGACGAATCATAGCCAAGGCTCCAGCAGAATTCGTGGCTGAAGCACCGCTCGCCCCACGAACCGCCAAAAAACCTGCATACATTGATCAGCTCGCCAATAATCCAGAGCCTGACGAGCCGGTAGACCTAGTCGAAACACTACTCCAGCTCCTGGCCAGCCCGAACATTGCCAGCAAAGAATGGGTCTACCGGCAGTACGACCATGAAGTCGGCCTAAAAACAGTCATCAGACCAGGACAGGCGGACAGCGCCATCCTACACCTTCCTAACAAGCGCAGCCTGGCCGCCACCACAGACGGCAACAGCAAACAATCCTACCTCGATCCCTACTGGGGAACAGTCAACATACTCTGCGAAGCAGTCTCCAACCTCGTCGCCACCGGCGCCACGCCTCTGGCCATCGTCGACCACTTGCAATTCGGAGACCCCGGCAATCCCGAAGTCTACTGGACCTTCAAAGAAACAGTCCGAGCCATCACCGACTACCTTCGAACAATGCACGTCCCCTGCGTTGGTGGAAAAGTCAGCTTCTACAACGAAGACGAGCAAACCAAGACCGCGATCAAACCCACCCCTGTCATCGCCGCCCTCGGCCTACGCGATCCCAAGACCCCGTGGACCACACTATCCCTCAAAGAGGAGAATGATGATCTGATTCTCGTCGGCACAACAAACGGGGACATGGGCGGGACAGAGTACTACGAACAAACACATCACCTCGTCGGAGGATCCGTCTCCAAGCCTAACCTGAGAAAGGAAAACAGGTTCCACAGAGCGGTTCTCCGAGCCATTCGGAGTGGCAGGGTCAAAGCGGCCCACGACGTCTCAAAAGGCGGGCTTGCAACAGCTCTAGCCGAGATGGCCATCGCGGGAGACAAGGGCTTTCTCGTGGACCTTGGAAAAGTCCCGGGCAAAGTCGCTAGAATGGACTACTTGCTCTTCTCCGAGAACAAGCCCCGATATGTTCTAGAGTCCAACCGGAAGAACACACTGCTCATCCTCCGCGGTCTGAAGAGTCTGAAGATTCCAGCCGCAAAAATCGGCACCGTCCAGAAAACCGACCTTGTATTCAGCTATCCAGGCAAGACAATGATCAGCATCCCACTTTCTAGCGCGAAAGAGAAATGGGCCAGCATCCCACGGGCGATGGAAGCAACCCTTTAACCAGCTATCAAGCCTCGCTCATCAACAGTCGCAAAGGGGGTTGTCGAGGTTCGATTCAACTCCCTTCTACAACATCGCTCTAATCTCGGTTATTGACGTGGTCTAGACGCGAGCGCGCTTCAAGAATCTCCTTCAAAAGTAGTGGTTCTTGGCGCTGATGTTTCTAGTCCTGATAGTGGAGACCTCAACCGTCAACTTGTCGCCAATCTGGCGATTAATCCCACAGTTCTGTGGCAGTGTTCGCCCATTCTCCCCGCCGAACAGAAAACGGTCCCCGGAAAACTACCGGGTACGGACGCGGCCGCTTGAGACGTGGGAGACCCGAGTCAGAGCCTAAGGCTTTGTTACATTTTGTGGCCGCACTCAGGACAGAACTTTGTCCCCGCGGCCATAACCGTCCCACAGTCTGAACACTTGACAGTGGCCGGTGTCATCGATGCTCCGCAGCTAGGGCAGAACTTAGAGCCTTGAGCCGCCTGCGTCCCACACTTCGGACACGCGACCATAACAGTCTGAGGAGCCGTCTGCATCGGAGACTGCATCGGCGCATTCATCACCTGCGGAATCAAGACCATCCCAGCCCCTAGACCCGCGCCTCCCTGCGAAGTGCTCAAGCTCTTCCCGATATCCTTAGCCGTCTCCATCCGCAACACGTCCTGAGCAGAAGCCCGCTGCTTAAGCCAGAACAACCGCTCCCGGAACTCGTCAGATGTGTCAACCCCTTCAAACTTGAAATCCACAAGATCAGAACCAATCCGTTGCATCGCATCGTTAATGTTGACCTTTGTAGCGATTGACACCTTGTCCAGCTGAGTGAACGCAGAGGTCAGATCATACTTCGACATCTCATCAATAACTCTCTCGTTGATAAAGCCCCTGACAAAATCGTTAACCTGCCCCGTATTGTAGGCACCTTGGCCCCCAACAACCTCGTTCACGAACAAGCTAGCCTCAGTGATCTTGAACCAGAACGTCCCATGAATCATCAAAGGCGCCAGCTCGGTCGTCTGCGCCTTCGCGCCCCACTTACCAGCAAACTGCTTCGTAGCAACGAAAATCACAGTCGCCGTGAAAGGATTCTTGCCTCCGAAGAAAATACCGTAGGCCCTAGAGATCAACGGAAGGTTCAGAGTCGTCAGCGTATGCCTCCCCGGCCCAAAAACATCATACGCTTTTCCGTCACGCAGGAAGACTGCTGCCTCGTACTCGTGGACTACGAGCTGGGCACCGGTCTGAATCTGTTCCACAGGGTACCGAAAGACAATGTCGTCGGGCCCCGCGCCCATCCATTCTATTACTTGTGGCATCTTACTGCAGTCCCAAGATTACCTGTTTTCTGCCGTTGTACGCGGTCTCCAGAGCGTTAACCGCCTTCATAGCATCCGTCACCTTACCACGCGCCTCTTGTAGCCTGCTATTGTCCACGGAATCCTTCAGATCAAAGGCTGCTTTGGCAATAGTCTCGCTCATCTCCAACAGCTTGTCGTCATAGTCCATCATCCGGTCCAAGTCCGGCTCCCTGACCTTGATCGCGTCGAAGAAGCCAGCATACCCGTACTCGGAATGGTTAATCCGCTCGTTAATCCTGTCCATTCGGGCTATCAAGTGGTCCGTGTCGTCCCAGGCCTCGCTCGCCCCCTCGTTGACCAGCGCCCTGTACGCGTCCTTGACCTGAGCCTCTGCGTCGGAGAGTTTCTGGTAGATCAGGTTTCGTAAGAGACGGTCGGACTCTCGTCTGAGCTCCTTCTCCTTGTAGCCCCTGAACCCAGGAATGACGAGTTCAATCTTTTCGAGAAGCCCCGTCTGGGCCTTCGTTCTTTCGAAAATAGAACCTCCAGACTGACTCAACGCCTGAACCCTGACGATTTACGAAATCTTGCCAGTCTCCCTATTAAGGCTGTCAAAACTGGACCGGGAAAAACCCGGATACTTCCTTTGGCGACGACGAAAGGATCTGTGGCCGGGCCTGGAGCCGACGACTCCGGTTACAGAACGAATATCTTCCCTGCGCTACTTGGAAAAATCCCAGCCGACGATGAAGACCATCAAGCAGGATGAGCCGATCATTCGAAACCGGTTCATCGAATGTCCCAAATGCAAAACGCGGAACATGAAAATCAAGAAAATCATTCACGTAGGACGCTGCAGAAAATGCCACGACTCCTACAAAGTAGTGATGGTCTTTGCTAAACCCGCTGTAACGCTGGGCCAGCCACATAAGCAGGGCGGGTCGACTCTTCCGTCATGGGAAACCCCCTCCGACTCAACGCTGTTCGGGAAGTCAAGCCAAACATCTTCCACGTTCTCTGATTCCAGCTTTGACTGGAACACCGAATCGCGGAAGTCGAAGTCAGAATCAGGTAACGGGCAATAAATCTAGGCGAGGGCGAAAAAGGCCTCACTGGAGCGGGGTTACGGCTGTTCCTGTTTCTCGTCCTTCTTCTTGAAGCCTAGTGACAGCGAATTGATGCAGAATCGTTGCCCGGTCGGCTGAGGCCCATCCTCGAAAACGTGTCCAAGGTGTCCTCCGCACTTCTTGCACAGGACCTCTGTCCTGCGCATGAAGAGACTGTTATCGGTCTTCTCCTCAATATTCTCTTTTTCCGCGGGTTGCCAGAAGCTAGGCCACCCAGAGCCGGAATCATACTTGGTGTCGGAATCGAAGAGCTCTGCTCCACAGCCAGCGCAGACATACATGCCCTTCACCTTGTTGTGCAACAGCTCACCGGTGAAAGCAGGCTCCGTTCCCTTCTTTCGAAGAACCTTGTACTGTTCAGGAGTGAGTTCTTTCTTCCACTCATCCTCGGACTTCTCAACCTTACGATCCAAATGTTGCTTCCTAGACTAGTAGGGGTACTGGGGCTAAAATAGTATTGCCCGGTTTCAGTCAGGTTTCTACCGAATGACTCGTTATCGCTAAGCGACTCGTCCCACGAACGGGTTCGTCAGCTTCTCATCACCAATGGTTGTCTCGGGACCGTGACCCGGGTGAACAATGGTTTCATCATCAAGTTTGAACAGGACGTCTTTGATGGAATGGACCAACGTGTCGAAGTCTCCGCCAGGCAGATCTGTTCTCCCGATAGACTGGTTGAAGAGAGCGTCCCCAGTGAAGACGTAGCCGTTTCCGGCGAGGCTGATACTCCCGGGCGAGTGGCCTGGAGTGTGTAGGACGCGAATCGAGTCCGGTCCAACTTTGACGGTATCATCTTCGGCCAAGAATTCGTCAACTTTCGGTGGGGGCGGGACTCGGAAGCCCATGAACTTCTGGACTCGTTCTTGCATCACCTCTAGGAGAGGTAGGTCATCCTTGTGAATCGCGAAAGGCGCATGGGTCTTCGCTCTCAACGCATCGACTCCAAGGACATGGTCAAAATGTGTGTGAGTTGCAACAATAAGTTTCGGATTGACGCGGAGGTCTTTCAGTAAACTGAGTATACGTTCCGTTTCATCCCCCGGATCTACCACGATGGCTTCATCTTTCCAGTGGACGATGTAGCAGTTCGTCTGCAGCCTACCGACTACGATGGGGTATATCTGAACCATCGAGTTCTCGAATGTAAGAACCATGACTGGGTCCTAATAACGTGAGATTGGAGCGAGCCCTCAAGGATGAAGAGCTGAAGTTTGACATGTGGACTAGGCTGTTTCCGTTTCCGGAGAAATGAGCGGGTCCTCTGGATTAGTTTCCGCGCGGTTTCGTCTTCCCAAGCCTCTGACAACTGCCGCCGATATCAGGAAGCCTGTGGCGATTCCGAGCGACAACAGGAAGCCGTAGCTTTGGGTGCCGAAATATCCAGTCTGGGCGATTCGCTCGACGGACCCTAGGAGGCCGAGGAGGAACGCAAGGGTGCTCAACGTGCCAATGGTTGAGAGAACTGCTGTTGCTTTGAGCAGCCCTCCCAACGCCCGGTCCCCAGAGTCTAGACTAATTGACGAACGCATACTAACAAGTTGGACCTGAAGCAAAGCGGGGCTGGGTTTCATGTTATTAATCATTGAGAATGTGGTCGTGGCCACTCGGGCCTAGAATGGACTCTTCACTGATCGTCAACCCTTAACTTGCGAAGAGCGGAACCCGAGCATACAGGGACGTGGGAAGTCTGGTGACTGTTCACCGGGTTGTTTTCGGAGACTGCCGTCAGATGGTAGAGATGGCTGACGGGTCTGCGAGTTTGATGGTGACGAGTCCTCCCTATTACAACGCACCCTTCGACTATCCTGGCCTCTTCAAGGACTATGATGAGTATCTCGGGTTGTTGGAGGATTTTTCCCGAGACCTTTTTCGGGTCTTGGCGCCGGGGAGGGTGGCCTGCTTTGTAACGGATGATATGCTTGTGGACGGTGTGAAGTTTCCTGTCGTCGCGGACACGACTCGGATTATGCTCCGGGCGGGATTTCGATACAGGGACCGGATTACCTGGGTCAAGCCGAAGGGCTATGTCAGGATTAGCAGGAGGAGCGGACTGGTTCTACAGCATCCGTATCCGATGTACTTTTACCCGGATAATATTCAGGAGAGCATTCTGGTTTTCCAGAAGGGACGCTTTGACTATTCTTTTCTCAAGAAGATGCCGCGGGAGGAGCTGGAAGAGTCGAGGATTCCGCTGGACGAGTATAATGGACAGGGCTGGGCCTTGTCTGTATGGAACATCACGAATGTTCTGCCGTTGGGCGATAGGGTGGAGCGTGGGGTGGCGGCGTTTCCGGAGGAGATTCCGCGGCGTTTGATCAAGTTGTTCAGTTTTGTCGGGGACACGGTGTTGGACCCGTTCTTGGGGTCTGGGACGACCACGAAGATGGCCATGGAGCTAGGACGGAACAGCTGGGGATTTGAGAAGGATGCGGGATTGAGGAGGATTATTCAGAAGAAGCTGGGAAATACGCCAGGCGCCAGGACTGAGTGGATTACTAGAAAGGCGCGTATGAACTGAAGGCCACGGGTAGGCCCACGAAGGATAGTTCAGGCCAGAGCCGTGTCACGAGAAGAAGGGTGATGTTGCGATTGTTTGGGAAGCCTGAGCATGTCTGGTGAATCGGTGTCTCCGAGAAAGTCTTGGCTGTCGGCATTAGCTCTGCTCACATTTCTTCCAGCTTTTGGCCTCGCGAGGCTGTTCACGTACTTTCTTCCTAGGGTTGTTGTCGAACAATCTGGAATCCACTTCCACCACTTCTGGTACGGGATTATTTTGTTGGCTGCTTCCGGCTGGCTGGGAATTGCGGGAGACGTGCGTTGGACGCGATTAGCCGCGATAATGTATGGTCTCGGCGGAGGGCTCCTGGCGGACGAGGTAGGTCTTCTCCTCACGCTGGGCGATTACCAGACCGAGCTCACCTACACAGTGGTCGTCGGAGCAGTCGGTGTCTTGGGCACTCTCTCAGTTTTCCAGAGGTATGGAAGAGAGATTGGCCTTGAACTGAAGAAGTTCACCCTGTCAGAGAGAGTCGCGTACTTCGCCCTGTTCATTCTCGTTCTTCCCCTGCTGATTCTGAGCCTAGCCCAGGTTCAAGCAAGTACTGTCGGTCTCATTGCAGCATTTCTCTACAGGGCCAAGTTTGGCGGAGCTTGGAGGATTTCACGAAAACAATTCTCGGCCGAACTAGCAGGCTTCCTGCCCGTCCTTCCAATTATCATCGTGCCAGGTCTCGTGAGCGGGTACTTGGTGGACGCTGCCTTTGGACCCTTGATGAATCAGGGAGAGCCACCATTATCTCTTCTGCCGGTGCTGATCCTTGCTGGGATCGGGGTTGATGTGATCGCGGGTCTGGTTGGAGGATGGATTTGGGTGCGAATCCTCCGTCGTGCAGCGAATCCCGCGACAAGGCTCTAGTTGTTGGATTGAATTCTCCTTTCTTGGAGGTCAATAACTCTATTATGATGCGGCTGTTGTTTGCTGGTAATGAGTTCTTTCGACAACTGGGTAAAGTCTTACGAGATTCAGTTGAGAGACTGGCTGTCCAAATGTCCAAATTGCTTATTGTCGCCGCAGGTGTCGCTGCATGCTAGAAGGGGAACGGCCATGGTCCAGGTTGGACAGAGCTTTGAGTTTGACCAAAGGCTTGGTAATCGTGATAACCCGCCGAACCGTCTTGTCGCTAATCGTCTCGTCCCGTACAACGGGAAGCTCAAGAACCCGATAATCTTCTGGCTCAACACTCTCTTCCCAAAAGACCAAGTCTACCAGTTGCACGAGAAGCCTGTGGTTCACCACGTTCTCCGTCTAGGAGCAGGCTACACATTCGCTATGGTCAGAGAGGGGTTAAAGGCCGCGCTCAAAGCCGAGAAAATAGACATCGACACCCTCTCCGACTGGGATCCGAAGAAATGGCAGGAGAAGTAGGCAGGTTGGCTGCACTCCTCAACCATCAGCCCTAGAAGGCGTCTTGCGTCTCAAAACGTAGCAGGCGTATCCGGAGGTTTTTCGACTGCCTTCGGAGGCACGTGTCTCAGTCTCTATTGACAGCCAGGTAAAGGAATATGGCGAATGGAACGGCTGCCCAGAGGACGCCGTCCAAGACCAGTGCCGGTAGTGTTAGGCCGAAGTTCGATGTTTGAATTGGGATGCCTGACGTTGATTGGAACAGATACGCGTTTACGAGGGTGATGAACTGGGCCGGGTTTGCGAAGTAGGACAGTATCGCCGCCTGTAATGATACCTCTGAGCCCAGTGTCCCACCTAACAGGCTTGTGAGGAGGAGTATTATTAGGGTCCAGAAAAAGTCAAGCACCACAAACAGTCCGATCATTATTCCGAGTAGTGCACCTGTAGACTTGACTACGTGGGAGAGAAGAAAGACCAGCCCGGTGAAGGCAGCAACCTCGACGAGCAAAGCGGCCATTATTGCGAGGGTGAAGTCTTGCGGGAGGAAGGTGCCTGATACACTGTGCAGTATCAGGTCCACTAGGCCGACTGACGCGACGCCTGCGATACCGACTGCGACTATGGTCGAGAAGAACCGGGATATGGCGAGGCCCCGCCTGCTAACAGGTCTTGCTAGGACGGACTCTAAGACTCCTGTCAGACGGTCTTTTCCGTAGGAGGTGTAGGAGCCAATTATTGCGACTAGGGGCATGAAGAAGCTCAGGATGGTGGAGAAGAAGAACGTGGCTATGTTAGTGCCGTTGATGCGTGTCTGAGGTTGCCTCAACTCGAAGCCGGCGAATTGCGAAGTGTAGAGGGCTGTGCTGTTGTTCGACTTGAAAAGTCCGAAGAAGACCTGAGATGTTTCGTTCAGGTTGTTGGGAAGTGGGGGGTCAAAGATTTGATGATAACCGGTCAGGTTTCCGAGGAAGGTCATCTCGCTCTGGTTGCCATAGAAGCTGGAGAAGGAGTTGACCACCTTGTAATACAGGCTGTAGCCTAAAGGGACTGCGCCAAAAGGCGCCGCGTAGAATACTTGAATGTCCCTCTTGGCCGCGTTGGTCCTATCCACTACTGTAGCCATCGGGCGGCCTGAGATGAGCTCCACATGACCCACGGGCCAGCTTCGTAGAGGGAAAGATGATTTGCCCACCCCACCTCCGGTTGTGGTGCTGATAGCTACATAGTATGTTGCGTTAGGTGCGTTAAGCGTAAGGAAGGCCAGTCCTGTATTGTTGGTCCTGGCCGTCTGCGTGTAATTCATTGTTCCTGCTGGAGGAGTAGGGGTGAGGGTGATACCGACGCTCGTGCCGCTGACGGGTTCGCCAAACTGGTTTGCTGAGTACGCGAGGAAGTGGTATCCAGTGTTGTCTCTGTAGTAGAGGATGTTAGACTCAGAGAAGCCGGGGAATGAGGAGTTGATGCCGGTTAGGGGAATGATTGTGAGGCTGATAAGGAGCGTGATGATGGTGAGGATTAGTACAGACTTGCTTGTTATGGTCCTCTTGAGGTCATAGAGAAAGGGCCGGATGATCATCTGTTCGCGGCCTCTGTTTTATGTATAAGCTCGAAGAAGTACTCTTCCAGCCCCGATTTTTCATGTTTGATTTCCTGAACGGAGAAGCCCCTTTTCACGAGTTCAGCGTTGACTTGAGACGAGTCTCCTTGGAAGTTCGAGAGTATGACCGAGTTTCCCTCGACCTGGATTGATCCACCAAGCGTCTTGAGGTAGGCTACAGCGTCATCGGTGACGTTCTGGAGGACTATCCTGAGAACTCCACCATGTCCGGCGTAGCTCGCGAGTTCGTCCCTTGTGGCTGCTTTGATGAGTTTTCCCCGATGAATGAAGACTACTCGATCTGCTAGGTTCTCGATCTCTGTGAGGATGTGGGAGGATAGTAGGATGGCCTTGCCGAGTTTTCTTTGTGCGAGCATTAGTTCTCGGAAGAAGTGTATTCCTTCAGGGTCGAGCCCGTTGAGAACTTCGTCGAAGAGAAAGTTTTGCGGGTTTGAGATGAGGGAAACGGCGAGGGAGAACCGTTTTTTCATTCCTTGAGAGTAGGTTCGAAGTTTGCGGTTCTCGAAACCGCTGAGGCCTACGCTGGAAAGGAGTTCTTTGGCCTGTTTCTTGGCCTCTGTGCGGTTGATCCCGTAGAAGCCTGCGAGGTACTGCATCATCGTCCAGGCTTTCGCGTTGGGTTCATAGTTCGGTATCTCGGGGACCCAGCCGATGCTCTTCGAGGCTTCAGGCTTTTCGTTCGTTATGTCATGCCCGTCTATGATGGCGGTTCCCGCGGTTGGAAGGCTGACTCCGACCGCTATTCTGATGGTCGTGGTTTTTCCTGCTCCGTTCAGTCCGACGAAGCCTACAATTTCCCCATTCTTCACCTCGAAGCTGACAGAGCTTATGGCAGGGCCCTGTCTCGGAGAGAATATTTTCGTCAGGTTCTTGATCTCTAGCAAGAAGAAAGGTCCCGCGAGACGGTTGTAAACGGCTCAGTGGGCAAATTTAACAGTTCACACACGCAGAGCGAACTGTTGTACTAGGCTGCCTGAGGAGCGGGAAGCGACGACTTGTCTCGAACCAGTTTCTCTCACGTCTCGAACACCGATAACAGATTCTCTGAGGGTCGATTGTGACTCTTCCCCGCTCTCAACTACTAGCAATCGCTCTAGGTATCCTCAAATCTACGTGACAAGTCTCGCATATTCTCCTAAACAAAGCTGAGAATACTTTGACCAGTGTGCTCCCGGGGTTGGGCAAAGCATCGTGGCGACGGGACCGTATCGTCTCAACTCCAGAGAGACTCTGCCCAATGTGTAAGCGGGTCAAACAATTGTCCAGCGAGGCGAGATGTGCCGTACATCTCAAGGCCATATCGCTCGAAGCTCACCACCCAGAATTTGACACCCAGTCCATTGCTGGGTCAAGTCCACCGGGTGTTTTTGTGGGCAGGTTCGGTTATCCAAAGGTCTTCATTGGACCGATGGTACCGAACGTCTCGGGCAACACTGAGATTCTTGACACCCCGGAATGGTGGATGGGGAAAGGCTTCGACGAGATTGTAGCTTTTCGGTACAGTCTGCTACGGGGATACAGTAAAGCAAGCATTCTGGATGCTCAGAAGGGAGGCAGGTTGATCGAGACTCTGCAGGACCTGGCTATGATGACGAAACCAGTTGACACTGAACTCGTCCTTGCTCGACCGCCTCTAAAAATACTGGACCTGCGTGAAGATTCTCAGCCCTTCGGCCCGATAGCGCCGCTAACGTCTTTCAAGATGAGCAGCTCTTCCGCAGACAATAGGATTGAGAAAGCATTCTACGATGGCGACCTTCTAGCGGACGACGCGGTACTCCGGCTCTACCGAGATGGTGTCCTTGTAACACGTATCCAGAGAGCGTTCAGCCTAGGCATGTTCGGCGAGGACAAGAGGCGAAAGCTTGTCCCGACGCGATGGAGTATCACGGCGGTCGACAGTAATCTCAGCCTCAGACTAATGGCTCGGGTACGGCAGCACCCGCTGATTGACGAGTACCGGGTATACAAGTACACATACCTGGACAATGTCTACGTTGGGATTCTTACCCCTGAGAGTTGGAGGTACGAGTGGATTGAGGCCTGGTTTGAGCCGGAACTGCTCGCGACGAGTTTTCCTGATGTGGACATGAAGGTTGATGTTGAGCCGAGCGGCTATACCTCCTTGGATGGGTACCGACCGGTGATGCTTGGTGATTCGGAGGGATTCCGGGGAAGGAAGACCTATGCTAAGCCGGGTGGATGCTATTATTCGGCGAGACTTGCCGTTTCGGAATACCTGGACTCTATTGGAAGGCAGGCTGGTGCTATAATGCTGAGAGAGATTCACCCAGGCTACATAATGCCTGTTGGGGTTTGGAACGTTAGAGAGAGTCTTAGAGCACTTCTCAAGACACGATTCGAAAGTTTTGACTCTATGGATGCGGCGATGAACCGCGCGACTGGATTGCTTGAGATTCCGAAGCGTTCATGGATTCAGGCTTCGAGCCTTCTCCAGAAGGCATACTTCCAGAGGAAAATCAGCGAATTCAACTAAACCTAACATGTGGCTCGCCTACTCTCAGCAAGAGCTAGTAGGCCGTAGTGGGACTGCGTGACCCTGGTTCTCAAGAATAACATGTCTCCAAGCTATTCTCACGTCTCAGAAAGCGTTGCCTCTTCCCGCGGCCGGCCTCTCGAGAACCCTTAGGCATCCTCTCGGGATTCCATCGACCAAGCGCTGTGTTTGGTGGAGGGTGTCAGATACAACAGGGTGAATACAGGAAGGAATAGACGGGTGAGAACGGCATCCCATTGTTAAGAGCGTGCCCAGGAAGATGACGCGTCCCGGCTCCAATGAAACCTTGAGGCCGAGGATCTGGCGGAGACGCAAGTCCCTCTTGGTCGCCATCGTAACACTCGCAATTGTCGGGTCCTTCAGCATATTCTATGCTTGGGAGTATCGTACGCAGGTCTTGCTTGATGAGACCGCTTCAATCAAGGAGACTTACATACGACAGCTCAACTTCAACGTTTTCTTTGGCAACAGAGGCATGGGGGTCACAGTTGAAACATACAAGATTCCTGTTTATGTGACACTATGGTGGCAGTCTGGAACCAACGCATTCGTATATCTCCAGGATCAGCCCGTCGCGGTTAACTCAACATGGACAACGAGCGTAACACTTCACAATTCAGGAGGACACTACTGGTTTCTCGTCGCGAAGAGCGAAGCCTTCGGCGAGGGCCTCACAACCATCCACGTAAGAGTCACCGTGTAAAATTGGCTGAAACGCGCTCGTCTGCGAAAAACGCTAAATGAAAAGAGTAGGAAAGGTGGGGAAGTCGAACCAGACGAACCTCTTGAAGGCTAAGTCGGAGAGCACGGTCAGATTCTACGACGTCTTAAGCGTGATTTTCTTCATTCTCGCCGCAGCATCTCTGGGCATGCTCTCGCTGTTCTTGATACCTGACTTTGCAGTCTTGGGACTAGGGGCCATGGACATCGGGACAATTCTCAATGCTGTGAGTCGAATGATCTCGCTACGGAACATTGAAGACTTGGACGAGCGCGGAAGAAAAGCCGGGAACACAATCAAGTTCTTCCATGCGGTGAGCTACGCATGCTTTGCGGTTGCCGCCGTACTATTCGCCATAGCCCTGAATCTTTTCGACACGGATTTCGGAGTCATGGGACTTGAACTCTCAGGCTGCGGAGCAATCCTCCGGGCTGTATCCCGAAGCATATACCTGGAGAGTGACTGATTGCTTGGAGTTATGGAGACGGTTCTGTAAAGTCTTCGGTTGTTTTTGAGGGCTTGACTTGCTCTCATCGACTCTGGGGATTACCGTTGTCGTCGGGTTCCCCTTCATCGCTTCACCTGAGAGCCCTTGCGCCTCAGAGGCACCTAGCCTCTTCTCGGCAGGGAACGGTCGAACCTCAACCGCCCCCTCACGCCCACAGCGTGGTAGCTTGGCCCATTGCCAGCAGGGATTTTACGGTGGCCAGCCAACCAGTTATCCCAGTTTAGACCTGTTACGTGGTCGGAGTCTCTCCCCTCATCCCAGGGGTGACAAGCGCATACGACGACCGCCGAAGGCGTAATGAGTCTCTCCTCGAACATAACAATTAGAGACGACCGAAAGCCACCACTACAACAACAGAAGAGTTGACAGTGCTTGGAGTTATGGAGACTGAACAACCTCTTCAAAATATTCCTGCTATCCTTTGTCGTCGCATATCTCGCTTCTATTTTTTTGCTTAGGCAAGTAGCAGTTTCCCAGTATCTCCTCGTCATCCTCTTCATAGGAATAGTCGTTTACGCTGTGCTCATAGTTGCTCCTCTGCTCAAGAGGAAGAGCTCTGCAGCCCCGGAGACGGGTGAAAAGGGAGGCGTCTCTAGGAAGACAGTCTTAGGAATTGTTGTGATAATTCTACTGTTTGCAGGGGTCTTCTTCGTAGTTCGGAACCTCACATCACCCATGCCAGGGTATCAACTGGTCAGCGTCCAGTTCCTAATGCTGCCCAATGGCACAGCCCTCGCGATGCGCCCCTTCGCTCCCAACAATGAGTGTGCATGGTTAGAAAGCATGAACATCACTACAAGGCAGAAAGCGACCGACTTGGGGCTTCCAGACTGCGACTACGCTTGGCCGCACGTCAACCTGAGCCAGTCAACCCTGTTTTTGGAATTCGAAAACTTCACCGAGTTCGCATACGACCTCAATGCTACCGGTCTCGCCCACAGTTCCACCGGAACAGCGATTCTCTGCTTCACGATTCCTACCCAGAGCTTTCAATGCTGGGTCCCTCCTGCAAGGGTCACCCATCTCAGGTGAAACCCCTGGTGATTCACGCGAGACTTCAGTGGACACTGGGCACTTGAACTTGGAAGATGCGTGGAAGGTTCGGCTCAACCTATTTCACTAATCAGTCTTAATTAGATTCGCCGAGGAACTCGCTCGTTCACATGAGTCTGGTTCTAGCTCGGTAGTGCACCTCCTCCGCAAACCGCGGAGCCAGACGAATTCCGTATGGACGGTAGCTAACAGTGCGAATCGATTCAAAACCGAAACTCACCGTTGCACTCCTGTTCCTAATCGTACTAGGCGGACTTATTCTCGCATATCCTGCAGGTCAGACCATCCTAAGAGAGAGCTCCAAGTCTGGTCTCTTCAACGTCGCACCAGCAGGCTCATCCTGGAACACTGCTGTCACATGCCAGCCCGTCCTCGTCACCGTTCGTGATATTCTGGGAAGCCAGCTGAGCAGCAACGGCGGGGCAACTTTCTCCGGAGGCTACGGCGTGTCGATTCCGGACAAGCGGTCGATAAACCCGCCATGCAACGTAAACGCGAAACTGATGCTTGTAGAGATCCACAGCATAGTCTTGATAGACTTCAGTGCTGCAGACGAGTGCGGCGATCCGGGCTACAGTCCCCCAATTCCAAGCGTCTACTGTGATTCCACCGGGAACATCGAGGACCAGAACGACCACACCTTCGGCAGCAATTACAACATGGTAAGAATACATACCGAGAACGACATGGACTGGAAGTATCACAGCATCGCTTACCCTGATGCGCCGATGGGAGTGCCCATAGACGTTCAGGGCTTCGTCTATTGGGACCCGAGTCACGTCTCCGAAACCTGGCATTCCTACTCCGGATGGGAACTCCACCCGCTCACCGCTTGGAGACTCTCCGGACAGGGCCAGACTCTTACCGCCAGTTTCTTGTCCAGTCCCAGCAGCCCCGTCGTAAACACAAACGTCTACTTCGCAGGCACAGCCACGGGCGGAAACCCTCCCTACACGTACGCGTGGACCTTTGGGGACGGCTCGACGGGGACAGGGGCTTCCCCGAGCCACGCGTACACAACCTCCGACGTTTTTACGGTCAGCCTAACAATAACAGACTCGGCGGGCGGTTCATCGCAGGTCTCCAACGGTGTCACGGTTTCGTCTCCAGCTCCGCTTGTCGCAAGTTACCAGTACCTCCCGTCAACACCCTTAGCAGCGGAAATGGTAACGATTACAGCCTCAGCCTCTGGCGGACAACCGGGCTACAGTTACGCTTGGCAGTTCGGTGATGGAGCCAGTTCAGGTGGAAACCCGATCGGCCATTCGTACACAGCTCCTGGGAGCTACGTAGTAATCCTGACCGCGACCGATTCGGTTGGACACAAGGCCACCTTCTCTGAAACCGTCAGCGTTCTTTCTTCTTCGCCTCCTCCCTTGGACACCTATTTTGTATTTGCCAACCCGTCAGGGGTTGATTTGTCAAGCCAAGTCTCTTGGCAGGTCATGGACGGAAGCGTTCAGGTCGCCGCCAGTAGCCCAGCCCTTCTAGACACGACCAAGACCTATGTTCTCAACACTTTCTATCAGAATCGTCTTGTGGAGAGTCGAGTATTCAGCCCTCAGCCCTCGGTATTGATAAGGGTCTACATGTACCCCCACCAGTCGGCAACGAACGGCTACGTCGCGTTCAACTCAACAATCAACGTCTTCGCCATAACAGAACAATCGGGTTCGCGCCTCCGGTTCACAGCTCTCTCCTCCGATGGAACAGGCGCTTCTAATTACATGATCATAGCGAAGGTTCCCAAGTCGCCGGCGCTCGTTCAGAAAGCCGGGTCTGATTATCCATTCTCCTTCGACCAGTCCAGCAATGTCGTCATTATTGAGACCACTGCTCTATCAGATTGGAATCTTATCTTCAATTCTTCCCCGCAACCGCCCCCGCCTCCCCAGTTACAGCCTCCCGGCAGCCAGCCACAATCTCACTGCCAATCGTGCCTGAACACTCGTGGCCCAGTCTACTTCCTGTCGCTGCTCGCTCTAGGAGCGATAGTGGGGCTGGTGCTTACGTTGCTGGTTTTGACTGCCGGGGCAAGAAGGCGTCTTAGAAGGACTCGCGGTACATACTATAGAAGACTGCTTATCGAATAGACAGATTTCAAGGTCGAGGAAAGGCCAGTCGGATTTTTCACTGACTTATTACGAGAAAAAGGCGGCTTCCCGAGTACAAAAGAGTGTTCTGAATAAGAGTGGCTTCAATAGATTGCCGCTACACAATTGTACTAGGGCCAGGAGCGTGTGGGGCCACCTGAGGACCTACGCTACACCTATTAATTACTGGCCGCCTTAGACAGAATAGTGCGAGCAACAAGATTGTCCCCCTTATTCATGAATCCAGAGGAGGAATAAGTCGGACACTTTTCCCTAGCTCGGTCCGAGCCGGTAGACTTTCGATATGTAAGGCGCGAAGGACATGCCCGTCAGAAGTTGTGCAAAGCTCGACAAGAAGAAGGTATCGAGAGATATTGTTGCAATCGTCCTCCTGCTTGCCACTGTCACCCCGGTTGCGTTTCATGCAGTCCAGTCCGCAGGATTTGCAGCCAGCTTCACCTACGCTCCAATTCAACCCGCGAGAACGGAACCCGTCATTTTCACCGGCTCTGCTTCAGGAGGCGCACCACCCTACACGTTCTCATGGATTTTCGGCGACAACTCCGCGGCAACCGGCTCCACCGTCTCCCACAGTTACGCCTCTAGCAGTGTTTACACTGTCAACCTGACAGTAACCGATTCCAGTCTGCAACAGGCATTCCAGACACAGAGGATTATCGTCACGAACTACCATGGGTTCAGCTTTGGCATAGCCAGCGACATCGGCAACATCAACGTAGGCTACAGCAACAACGCCCTCTACGCATCCCGGCAGAGCCTCCTACGGCTTGGCAACACCACCGGGTTGAGCTTCTTCATTGCCAACGGCTGGTTTGCAGACGGCTACTACTACCGGAACGAAGCCGCTTGGTGCGGCGAGTTCAAAGCCCACTATCCAAACATAGTGCTCGTCGCCGGCGAGACCGACACAGGCTGGACAAGCGTCCCCTACAGCGACATCATCTACGACAGCAACAACAACGGCGTATACGACAACTCGGGCTCAGGGCCTGACAGTATTTTGTTCAACGGTTGGGGAGGAGGCACCCGTCTGCCGGGTCCAGTCAACGGGAGCCTCGTCGCCACGGACAACCGCATCCGGTACTGGGATGCCAACCATAACAATCTATGGGATCCCGGTGAAGCCATCGTCGATGACGATGCTGGTGTTAGCGTTATGCGCGCCTACTATCCAGTAATGGTCGGGCCGGTACCTCCCACTGGCACTCCGCTCTCGTCTGACCCCAGGCTGAAATATTTCCAGCGGGACAGCAACCGGTTCTATGTCCGCCCCCAGACGAACAATGACTTCGAACAATACGT
>Ga0209235_1000261_pt1 | contig 25739 bp, 27 predicted proteins | sample GraSoi013_1_20cm_4_FD_185817 | JGI IMG/M metagenome (GOLD analysis project Ga0209235, IMG submission 185817) | Grasslands soil microbial communities from the Angelo Coastal Reserve, California, USA - Sample 09_25_2013_1_20cm (SPAdes) (version 2) | ecosystem: Environmental > Terrestrial > Soil >... | reverse complement strand
CGCCGCGCTCCTGCTGGTGCTCGGCGCGGCCGTCTGCCACAGCGTCTGGAACCTCCTCGTGAAGAGCGACGCGCGCCGGCTCGAGATCCAGTCGGGCGCACTGCTCGTCGGTGTCGTCCTCTGCTCGCCCGCTCTCCTGATCTATCCCCTCACAGCCGTGAGCCCGGCGGCCTGGGGGGCGGTCCTCGTGTCGGGCCTCTTCGAGGCGGGATACGTCTTCGCGCTCACCGCGGCGTACGGGGCGGGCGACCTGTCGCTCGTCTACCCGGTCGCGCGCGGCACGCCGCCGCTCCTCGTCGTTCCGCTCGCGATCGTCCTCCTCGGCGAGCGCCCCGCGTGGCAGGGTCTCGTCGGGATCGGCCTCGTCGTGCTCGGGATCGCCGCCGGCCACGGTGGGTTCCCCGGCGGGCCCGCGCGGGTGAACCGTCGCGCGCTCGCGCTGGCGCTCCTCACGGGAGTGTTCACGGCGGGCTACTCACTCGTGAACAAGCTCGGCGTTGCGCTCGTCCCGGTGCCGCTCTACGCCCTTCTGGTCTTCGCGGTGGACGCGACGCTGATCTCTCTGGCGCGCTGGCTGCGCGGCGGGCTCGCGGGGACCCGCGTGCGCGACACGCCCTGGGGCCGGACCATCGTCGTGGGCGTGCTGATGATGGCGGCGTACCTCGCCGTCCTCGCCGCAATGGCGCAGGCCCCCGTCAGCTACGTGGTCGCCGCGCGCGAGGTCAGCGTCGTCGTCGCGGCGATCCTGGGCGCCCTCGTCCTGCGCGAGCGCCACCCGGCGGGACGGATCGCGGGCGCCGCGGTGATCTTCGCGGGCCTGGTGCTGATCGCGCTCGCCCGTTGACGCACAGCTCACGGCGCGCGTCGCGTCCCCCGCCGTGTGCGAAAATGAGCCGGGAGGAGCCCGCCGATGAACCACGTCCTCAAGACGCGCGGTATCCCGGGCGTCGTCTACGGCGCGTCGTCCATCGTTCGCATCCACCTGGGCGCCGACGCCCACGCCCTCGGGCTCGAGGACTGGACGTTCGACTCCGCACGGTTGGACCGGGGGATGGGCCCGCTCGGGGCGAAGCTCCACCTGGCGATGCTGCTGAACGGGGTCGATTACAGCCGCGGCTCGGCGATCGGCTGGCTCAACGCGGCGATGACCGACGCCGACATCGATCAGATGGTGGACGCGTTCGACCGCTCGCTCGACCGCCTGCGCTGCGAAGGCGCCCTCGCCTAGCGAGTCAGGCTCCGGTGCGCGGCTCCCTCCCGTGGATCGTCGGCACGGCTGCGGCCGCGATCGTGGCCGCCGCGCTCACGGGCGCGTTCGTCGCCGGGCGCTACGAGGGAGAACTCGGGCAGATGGCCCGCGAGCTCGCGGCGACGCGCCAGCGCCTGCAGCGCGAAGTCGCTCTCTACCGGAACGCTGCGGACCTCCTGCGCGACCCGACGACGCAGGTGGTGACGCTCCGGGGCCTCGGCCCGAGTGCCGGGGCGACGGGCCGGATGATCTGGCACCCGGCGGCAGGCGGCCAGCTCGTCGTCGCGAACCTGCCGCCGGCGCCGCCGGGTAAGGCGTACGAGCTGTGGACAATCGGTGAGGGGGCGCCGCGGCCCGCGGGCGTCTTCCGCGTGGACGCCCTCGGGCGGGCGACTCACCGTGCGGAGCCGGTGGAGGGCGGCGTGCGGGTCTTCGCCGTCACGCTCGAGCCGGAGCGCGGCGTGCCGGCGCCGACCGGCCCGACGGTCCTCGCGTCCGCGAAGTAGCCCAGGCGGCCCGCCGCGGCGCCGCTCGCGCCCCGGGAGGGAGCCGGGCACTCCTTCGGAGACCCGTAGATTCGGGGCGTTGTCTCGTCGTCGACCGTCTGAATGGATCGCACCCTCAGAGTGCTAGCGTGGTCGACGAGGGGTGCCGGGCTCCCTCCCGGGGCGCGAGCGAGCGGCGCGGCAGGACGACGACGGCCTGACCTTGCGCGATCGTCTCGTCGCGCTGGTTCACCGCGACGAGGTCGAGCGTGACCTCGCCGCGCGCCTCGAGAACGGTCTTCGCCGCGACGCGGCCGCGGCACCACGTGGTGTCGCCGATCAGGTTGTGGCGTCGGACCTGGACGTTGAGCCGCGCCAGAGTGCCCGCGTCCCCCATCCAGTTGGTGACGAGGTGGCCGAGCCATGCGACGCGCTCGGGACCGTAGTCGTACGGCGCCGGCACGCCCACCGCGCGGGCGAGATCCGCGTCCCAGTGGACGCGCTCGGGCGGCTCGGGCACGCCGAACTCGTTGGGGATCCCGAGCGCGGGGTGGCGCTCGAACAGGTCGAAGGCGAGGCCGTGCGCGCGCACGTAGAGGCTCCCCCAGCCCTGGACGAAGGCGATGACCGATGTCACCGTGAGCGGCCCCTTGACGACCTCCGGGAGGGGTTCGCCGACCGTCACGTCTTCCCAGTAGCGCGGCGCGGCGCCGCGGATCGCCTCCCCCGCGTACGCACGGCGGATCCGCTCGATCTCCTCGGGCGCGTAGCGGTGGGGCTCGAGCGCCCGGTACTTCTGGAGCTCGCGCGCGGTGTCGCGCTCGGTCCGGAAGCACCACGAGTCCGCCTCGCAGACGATCGCCTCCGCGTCGTCCACGAACGTCGTGCGGTAGGTCTGCCTGATCGCGCGACGCGCGAACGTCGAGGCCTTCTCCTCGAGGTCGAGCAGAACGCTCCGGCCGAGCACGCGGTCGCCCTCGCGGACCGCGCGGCGCCAGCGGAAATCGCTGCCCGCGTACATCGCGTGGATGCCCGGGAGCCCCGTGACGTAGCCCGACACGATCCGGTCCATCGCGAAGAGGATCGTCGGCGGGGCGAGCCGTGCCGCGGCCCAGAGCGGGTTGCGGTCGCCGATCCCGTGGGCCCAGTGGCGAATCGCGTCGCGCGTCGCGACCTCCACGTAGGGCTCGGGGCGCCGGATCTCCTTGCCGACCAGCGCGCGGAGCGCGCCGAGCGCCTCGTCGCTGATCGTCGGGAAGCGGCTCACGCGTGCCCTCCCGCCCGCTCGCGGAGCGCCCGCCGGTCGGTCTTGCCCGCCGGCGTCTTCGGCAGCTCCTCGACGAGCTCCACGGCGCGCGGGTACTCGTGCTGGCTGAGCCGCGCGCCCACCCACTCCTGGAGCTCACGCGTGAACGCGGCGTCGGCGCGCCCGGCGACGACGTAGGCCTTCGCGATCTGGCCGCGCAGCGCGTCGGGCGCCGCGACGACGGCCGCCTCGCGGACGTCCGGGTGGCTCAGGAGCGCGTCCTCGATCTCGACCGCGCTCATCGTCCAGCCCGCCGAGATGATCACGTCGTCAGAGCGGCCCTCGTGGTGGACGTAGCCCTCCGCGTCCATCCAGCCGCGGTCCTTCACGGGAAACCAGCCGCCCTTGCGTCGCACGGCGATCTCACCGACGGTGCCGGGCGGGGCCGGCTCGCCGCGCGTATCCACGATCGCGACCTCCCAGCCGGGCGCCGGTCGGCCGAGCGCACCGGGCTTCACCACGTAGCCCGCGAAGCCGGGATAGTTCACGATGATCACGCCGACCTCGGTCGAGCCGTACATGCTGCACGGGGTGACGCCGATGGTCTTCTCGATCCACTCCCACGTCCGCGAGTCCATCGGCTCGCCCGTGAACGAGATGCGCTCGAGGGCGAGCCGCCGCCCGTCGGCGAGCCCGGAGGCGCGCAGCATGCGGAAGACCGTCGGCGCGGCGGCGAGGTTGGTGACGTGGAACTCCTCGAGCGCCTCGAGCAGTCGCCCGGCGTGGAACTTCCCCGAGTAGGCGCCGACGGCGACGCCCAGCGCGAGCGGCGCGATCGTGCCGTGCCAGAGCCCGTGGCCCCAGGCCGGCGAGGACGGGCAGAAGTAGCGGTCGCCTCGTCGGAGCCCGAGGCCGTAGAGCGCGGCCACCATCAGCGTGACGACCGCACGGTGGGTGTGGCGTACCGCTTCGGGGAGCCCGCGCGTCGTCCCCGAGGTGTACTGGAGGACGGCGAGGTCGTCGGCGCGTGTCGTCGGGGCGTAGCGCGGGCTCTCACCGGCGATCCGCTCCAGGAACCGGTCGTCGACCGCAACCACGCCGACGCGTGGGAAGAGCCCCTGCCAGCGCTCGGCGTCGCGCCCGACGAGCAACAGGCGCGGCCGGCAGTCGTCCACGCGAAGCCGCACGCCGTCGGGGCCGAGCAGCGTGAAGAGCGGGACCGCGACCGCACCGCGTTTCAGGATCCCGAACACGGCGCCGTAGAAGGCGAGCGAGGGATCGAGCATCACGGCGACGCGGTCACCCTTCGCGACCCCGTCGGCCTCGAGGAAGTTGGCGAAGCGCGAGGACCAGTCGGCGAGCGCCTCGAAGCTCCGCTCCTCGGTGCGGCCGTCGGCGTGCTTCAGGCGGAGCGCCGGTCCCCGCCCGACCCAACGGTCCACGCACTCGTGGGCGAGGTTGAGCCGCTCGGGATCGCCCTCGAAGAGGTCCCAGAGGTCGCTCCAGCGGAAGGTCTGACACGCCTCCGGGTAGCGCTGGACGTCGAGGATGCCCGCCACGGCTCCGTCGTTACTTCACGATTTCCAGAAGCTCGATCTCGAAGACGAGCGTCGCGCCGGGCTTGATCGTGGGCGGCCGGCCCTGATCGCCGTACGCCAGGTCGGAGGGGCACACGAGCCGACTCTTGCCGCCGACCTTCATCATGGGCAAGCCCTCGCTCCAGCATTTGATGATGCTGCCCAGGCTGAGCGTCAGCGGTTCGCCGCGCTTGACGGAGCTGTCGAACACCGTGCCGTCGATGAGCTTCCCCTCGTAGTGGACCTTCACCTTGTCGGTCGCCGCCGGCGTGGCGCCGTCGCCCGGTTTCAGCGTCGTGATGATCAGCCCCGAGGCCGTCTTGACCGCACCCTGCTCGGCGGCGATCTTGTCGAGAAACGCCTGCGACGCCTTCTTCTCGGCGATGGCCGCCGTCGAGGCGCGCGCCGTCGCGAGCTCCTGGATCTTCGGGCCCCAGGTCTCGAGGTCGGCTTTCGGCTTCGCCTTGAGGATGCCGTCGGTGAGGCCGGCCTCGACGACTTCGAGATCAGCGTTGGTCAGATAGAAGCCGGTGAGGTTCCGGGCGATCACGAGCCCGAGGGCGTAGAGGGTCTTCTGCTCGTCGGTCTTGAGCTCGGGCCCCGCCGCTCCCGCGGCTCCGGCCAGGGCGAGGACGAACGCGATCGATGCGGCGACGGCTCTCAGCATGAGGCATCCTTTCTGTCGTCGGTTTCGGGTACGATAGGGCGATCATCTCACGGGAGGCATCATGCCGGACTCCATTCCCGCGTCGCTCATCATCGACACGCTCAAGGACACGTTCAGGGAGGCGCGGGCCTGGCTCGCCGCCGAGGTCGCCGAGCCGCCGCGCCATGCGCACCTCGGCTGGATCCTGAGCGTGCCCGACACACACCAGAGGACGGTGCTCGCGGCGCTCGACAAGGAAGCGGTGCTCCGCGTCCTCACCTGCGCGACCGAGGACGAGGCGACCACGATCGCCGCCGGCCTCTGGATGGGCGGCGAGCCGTGCGTGCTCATGATCCAGCACGCCGGTCTCTTCGCGTCGGTGAACACGCTCCGCGGCGTCGCGATCGACGGGCGCGTGCCCGCCTTCTACATGATCGGCCTCCTCTCGCGCGAAAAGGACAAGGACCCGCGCGAGTCGCACCACTCGATGGTCCGCTACTGCGAGCCCCTCCTCGACACCTTCGGCGTGCCCCACGCGCGGCTCGAAGGCCCCGACGACGTGCACCTGATCCCCGAGTACTTCCGCCTCGCCCGCGAGCGGCGCGGCGCCGCGGCGGTCCTCGTGGGCCTGGAGACGATCTGATGCTCAAGCCCGAGGACATCCTCCGCGCGATCGCCGCCGCGCGCGGCGACGCGATCTGCGTCCCGACGATGACCACGGCGCCCGCATGGCGCACGCTCGCGCCGGACGACCTCTCGGTCACGTGCGTGGGCTTCATGGGCGGCGCCTCGTCGCTCGGCCTCGGGCTGGCGCTCGCCCGGCCCGACCGCCGCGTGATCGTCTTCGACGGGGACGGCTCGCTCCTGATGCAGCTCGGCTCGCTGGCGACGATCGCCGGCGCCCAGGCCCGGAACCTCACCCATCTCGTCTTCAAGAACGGGGTCTACCACACCTCGGGCGCACAGGGGATTCCCGGCGGGCTCACCGTGGACTTCGTGCTGATGGCGAAGGGCGCCGGCTACCGCAACGCCTACGCCATCCGCGAGCCCGCCGAGTTCAAGCGGCGCCTGCCCGCGATGCTGACGGAGGAGGGACCGGTGCTCGTCGAGCTCCACACGGGCCTCGCGGAGAAGACGCCGATGACCGACCGCGGCGGCCTGCCGTTCCACCGACAGGCGGAGGCGCTCAGGACCAACCTCCTCCGGCCACGCGCCTGAAGGGAACCCGGACCCCTCCACCCGCCGCTCCATGAGACGTGCGACAAAGACGGCGCCACGCGCCGCAATTCTTGCGTGGGAAGACGACCCGAAGTCCGGCGGCAAGCCGATCAAGCGGCCGGTGCCGCGTCTCGGAGCCACGCCACTCGCGCTCGCGATCACCGGGCCCGCGGTCCCGGCGAAGCGCTACCGGCTGGGCACGCGTGAGTTCCGGTACTGGGCGGCCGCCGAGGCCCTCCGCCGCGGCGCCGATTTCTGGGGCGCGCTGTTGCCGCGGTCCACGCGCTGGCAGCCCGGCCGGACGCTCAGGGTCACGCTCGACGCCGGCGTCGATCTCAACGCGTATTACGACCGGCGCGGGCTGTCGTTCTTCCACGACACGGTCGGGCGGACCACGGTGTACTCGGGCGAGAGCCCGGACGTCGTGTGTCATGAGCTGGGGCACGCGGTGCTCGACGCGCTGCGGCCCGAACTGTGGGACGCGATGAGCGTCGAGGTGGCCGCGTTTCACGAGTCGTTCGGGGATCTGAGCGCCTTGCTCGCGGGCCTTCAGCTCCCGTCCCTCCGGCGCGCGGTGCTGAGCGAGACGGGAGCCCGGATCGGCCGGTCGTCGCGCCTCTCCCGCCTCGCCGAGCAGCTCGGGTGGGCCCTCCGACAGATCCTGCCGGGCTCGGCGGAGCCGGACTGCCTGCGCAACGCGGTGAACCCATTTTTCTATCGGGCGCCGGAGACGCTGCCGCCGTCGGGCCCGTCCTCGTCCCTGACGGCCGAGCCGCACTCCTTCTCGCGCGTCTTCACGGGAGGCTGGTTCGAGGCCCTGGCGGGAATGCTCGCCGTCCGCGCGTCCTCACCGACCGAGGCGGACCTCCTCCAGGTGAGTCTCGACGCCGGCCGGCTGCTGGTCGACGCGATCCCCGCCGCGCCGATCGTGGCGGATTACGGGAGCCAGGTCGCCGCGCATCTCATCGAGTCCGACGCCGAGCTCTTCCGGGGCCGCTATCGGGACGCGCTGAAGAGCGCCCTGGTGCGGCGCGGGATCCTGTCGCTTCAAACCGCGAGTATTGTGACGGGGCCGGGCCCGGGGGCCAAAGCGCGGCGGGCGAGACGCACGGCGCCGGCCGCCGGCGAGAGCCACACGCGCCGGCTCTCGCTCAGCGCCGACGAGTTCGGGTTCGAGGGCCGGGCGCTCTTCGTCGAGGCCCCGGGCGAGGCACGACGGTTCGACGTGGCCTCCGCGGCCGAGGATCTCGGCTCGCGGACGGCTCCGGCGCCTACGCTGGAGGCCCGGCGCTTCGTCGAGTACTTGTTCAGGCGCGGGCGTGTCGACCTCGGCGCGCACGGGCGTGCCGAGACGCGCGTCGTCCACCCGTTCGCCCGCAAGACCCATGAGCTCGTGCCCCAGGCCGAGGACTTCGCGCTCGTTCGGCGGACGTTCGACTGCGGCTTCGACCCGGTGTCGTGAAGGAACCCGTCGCGGTCGGAAACCAGCCGGTGTAGCATACCGCCATGAAGAAGCGAGCGAAGAAGGCCAAGGCCCTCAAGCGAGCGCGCCCAGCCACGCGGGGGCCCGCGCGGTCCACCGAGGTGAGTGGGATCGCGAGGCCGGCGGCCGAGCTCTTCGTCAAGGGCGTGCTGGCGCGGGGCGAGGCGGCGAAGGCGGTCAAGGGCAAGCTCCCTCCCGGCGTCACCCACGAAATCATCGGGAAGGGCGCGAACGGGCTCCTGGTCCTCAAGCGGCGGCGCTTCTCGCTCGCGTAGCGCCCACCCGGTCGTTCCCGCCCCACATAGCGCAGCGGTGCTCGCACCGATCCCGATCGAGAGCCTCCGGAAGGTCGGCGTCGGCCTCAGGCGCCCCGAGGACGTGGTCGTCGGTGGGGACGGCCGCGTCTGGGCCTCCGACCAGGCGAGCGCCTGCGCCGAGATTCTTTCCGACGGGACGTTGCGCCGCGTCGGCAAGGCGGGCGGGGCGCCGAACGGGATCAACATGGACACGCGCGGGCGTATCCTGATCGCCAATTTCGGTCTCGGCACGGCGCCGACGGGGCCGCTCCAGCGCCTCGACCCGGCGACGGGCGAGCTCGAGGTCCTCTGCGACGCGATCGACGGCAAGCCGCTCGTGGCGTCGAACTATCCGATCGTGGATCGCGCGGGCAACGTCTGGTGCTCCCACTCGACGTGGGACCGCGCGCGGTCCGAGCAGGGGCTCGCCGACGGCTTCGTGTACCGGGTGCGATCCGACGGCCGCGCCGAGGTGATGGCGTCGGGCTTCACCTTCGCGAACGGCCTGGCCCTCGACGCCGACGAGTCGCACCTCTACGTCTGCCAGACGATGGGCCGGAACGTCGTCCGACTCCTCATCCGCGCGGACGGCCTGCTCGGGCCGGCCGAGCCCTACGGCCCCGTGCTCGGCGAACCCGCGTTTCCCGGCGCGACGCCCGCCGAGCGCGCGCGGTTCGGGGCGACGGACGGCTGCGGCTTCGACGCGGACGGGAACCTGTGGGTGACGCTCGTCCTCGCCAACAAGGTGATCGCCATCACCCCGAAGCGCGAGGTCGTGACCGTGATCCACGATCCCACGGGCGAGCTGATGAGCTGGCCGACGAACGTCTCGTGGGGCGGCCCTGACATGCGCGATCTCTATATCGGCACGATCCGCCGGGACTACGTGCTCCACGCGCGGAGCCCCGTTCCGGGGCTCCCGCTCGTCCACCAGCGCTAGCCGTGGCAGACCAAGCGATCCTGTGGCGCAGGCTCGATGCGCCTGGCCACGAGTCCGCGCGACTGTTCTCGAAGGATTCCTCCTGGCATCTCGTCGGAACGGCGGTCTTCGCCCACGAGCGGCAGCCGTGCCGCCTCGACTACGTGGTGGTCTGCGACTCGGGATGGCGAACCGTCTCCGGACGCGTGACGGGTTGGGTCGGAGACGCGACGATCGAGGTCGAGCTCTCGGTCGACTCCGCCCGCCGCTGGCGGCTCAACGGCGTAGCGTGTCCCACGGTGGAACGCTCGATCGACCTCGACCTCAACTTCAGCCCGTCCACCAACCTGCTCCCGATTCGCCGGCTCGGTCTGGTCGTCGGCCAGGAGGCCGCGGTGCAAGCGGCCTGGCTCCGCTTCCCGAGCTTCACCCTCGAGCCGCTCGCGCAGCGCTACCGCCGCCTCGATGCGACGACGTACCGGTACGAGAGCGCGGGCGGCGAGTTCGTGACCGAGCTCCGCGTGAACGCGGCGGGATTCGTCACCCGGTATCCGGCCTATTGGGACGCCGAGGCCGGCGGGTGAATGCGCGAGACGCGGAGCCCGTCAATGAGCCGTGAAGACCGCGCCGAGCACGGGATGTGGCCCGGCGGGGAGCGCGATTGCCCGCTCGCTCGCGAGCTCGATCGCGACCGGTCCCTCGTCGCGCGTCGGATCGACCTCGACGCCGATGCGCATGGGCGAGCCCGGCCAGCGATAGATCACGACGCCGCTCGCGCCCTCGCTCGCCTCAGCGCCGAGCAGGCGCACCCACTGCGCCTCGGCGCGCTCGCGCGAGCGCGCGCGCATCCTGAGCCCGAGCACCGTCACAGGCGGCGGGTTCGGCGGGCCCGGCGGCACGACCCAGCGGGAGCGGCGCTCTCCGTCGCTCCGTGGCCGCGTCTCGACGATCTCGACGAGCTGGACCACGATGCCGAGCGCCCGCTTGGGATGGAGGAATGCCTCTCGCCAGTCGGGGTTCGAGTCATCGTAGCCGACGATCGCGTGCCCCGCCGCCTCCGCGTGCTCGCACACCCCGCGGAGGCTCGGGACGATGAACGTCACGTGGTGGATGCCGGGCCCGCGCTGCGCGAGGAAGCGGTGGAGGAACCCGTCGGCGCCGCGCGGCTCGAGGACCTCGAGGCGACCCCCGTCCTTGAAGCGCCACTGCGCGAACGTGTAGGCGCCCGAGGGTCCGCCGTGCGCGGGGGCTCCGCCCAGCTCGCCGACGAGGAACGCCGGAGCGTCGGCGAGGCGCGGCACGGCGAGCGCGATGTGATCGAAGCGGCTCCGTCGCACCCGCGGCTAGCTCAGGACGGAGAGCGTGCTGCGTTCGATCAGGGCGAAGTCGATCTCGGCGCCGAGCCCCGCCCCCTCGGGCGCGTGCACGAGGCCGTCCGAGCCGACCTCGATGTCGTTGACGAGCCCGTACTTCTGGGTGCCGGCCGGCAGGAGCACCTCGAAGAACTCGCAGTTCCTGATCGCCATGATCACGTGCAGGTTCGCGACGTTGTTGAGGGAGTTGCCGCCGTGGTGGACCTCGAAGTTCATGTGGAACGCCTCGGCCAGGTGCGCCGTCTTCACGAGCGCGGTGATGCCTCCCTTCACCGCCACGTCGCCGCGGAGAAAGTCCGTCGCGCACGCGACGATCCACGGCGCGAATGCGGTGAAGCCGCCGGGCGAGTACTCGGTGGCGAGGATCGGGATGTGGAGCTGCGCCTTGAGCTTGACGTAGTTGTAGATGTCGTCGTCCGCCAGCGGATCCTCGTACCAGTAGAAGCCGAGCTCCTCGATCGCGCGGCCGACGCGGAGCGCCTCTGGGTACTGATACGCCCACGTCGAGTCCAGCATGAGCGTGTAGGCGTCGCCGACCGCCTTCCGCACCGCCCGGCACACCTCGATGTCGATCGCCGGGTCCGTCGGCGGGTGGATCTTGTACGCCGTCCACCCCTCCGCCTTGAAGCGCGCCGCCTCCTCCGCGTAGGCCTTGGGCGACTCGAGCACGGCGGAGCTGGCATAGGCCGGCACGCGATCGCGGTAGGAGCCGAGCAGCCGATGGATCGGGAGCCCCGCGACCTTCCCCGCGACGTCCCAGAGCGCCACGTCCACCGCGCCGATCGCGCGGAGCGTGGTCGCGCGGCTCCGCTGGCACATCGCCTGGTAGAGTCGCTCGCGCTCGAGCGGGTCCTGCCCGAGCACCACGGGCTTGAGGGCCTGGATCAGCGACGCGGCGTCGAGATGGGCGCCGCGCATCGCCGAGCCGAGGAACGCGTGGCCCTCGACGGCCGCGTCGGTCTTCACGGTGAGCAACCCGAGCTGGCTCTCCCCACCGAAGCGACCGGTGTGCCGCCCGTACTGCGTCGGCGGAATGCCGCGCCAGGCAAAGAGCGTGAGCGTGACGTCGGTGATCTTCAGGGCCTTCCGCCTCCGCGGATCTCCCGGTCGTGCTCGCCGAGCCGCGGCGCCCGCCGCCGGAGCGGCGGCCGCTCGCCGTCGAACGCGACCGGCAGGCCCATCAGCTCGAGGTCGAGGCCGGGCACCTTCTGGATCATCCCCGTCGCCGCCGTCTGTGGGTGAGCGAGCACCTCGAGGAACGTGTGGATCGGCGCGCACGGCACTCCGGCCTCGTCCAGGAGGTCCACCCACTCGCCCTTGGTGCGCGTCAGCATGATCTTCTGGATCTCCGGGACGAGCGCCGTCTTATGCTTCTGACGGAGCGCGTTCGTCGCAAAGCGGGGGTCGGCCGCCCACTCCGGGCGGCCGAGCGCGACCGCGAGCTTGGCGAAGAGCCGGTCGTTCGCCGCCGCGATGATCACCGGCCCGTTCTTCGTCTCGAAGCCCTCGAAGACGACGAGCCGCGTGCTTCCGGTGCGATGCCGGACGGGCGGGGTGCCCGTGATCCGGTAGCTCGCGAAGTGGTTCGCGAGCCAGGCGAGCCCGGTCTCGAAGAGTGAGGTGTCCACGACCGAGCCGCGCCCCGTCCGCTGGCGCTCGACGAGGGCCGCCAGCACGCCCAGCGCCGCCCACATCCCCGTGCCGGAGTCGAGGACGGACGTCCCCATGCGCATCGGCGGTCCGCCCTCCTCGCCGTTCACCATCATGAGGCCCGCGAACGCCTGTACCATCGGCTCGTAGCCGGGTCGGAGCCGGAGCGGTCCGCTCCGACCAAACGTTCCGAGCGAGCAGTAAACGAGCCGCGGGTGGAGCGAGAGCAGCGTCTCCGGGCCGAGTCCGAGCTCTTCGAGGACCCCCGGGCGCAGATTCTGGACGAGCACGTCGACGCCTTCGAGGTACTCGATGAGCCACGCCACCGCCGCGGAGTCCCGCAGGTCGAGCGTGATGGAGCGCTTGCTCGCGTTGGCGGCGTGGAAGACGGGCGAGAGATCGTCGAGGAACGGCGGGCCCCAGCCCCGCGCGTCGTCGCCGCCCTCGGGCCGCTCGAGCTTTACCACGTCGGCGCCGAGCCGCGCGAGGATCTCGCCGGCGAACGGCCCCGCCAGGTTCTGCGCGATCTCGACGACTTTGACCCCGGCGAGCGGCAGAGCGGTCATGGTACCGGGGACCGCGAGACCGGAAGACTCCGTGGGTGGCCTGAGCAAGGCACGACCCGGCTCCGTTCCCATCTCGCCTTCACGCCAAGGGCCAGGCGCGACCCGGCTGCGTTCGGCATAGCGCTCCTCATTCCACCGGCGTCCGCGGCCGCGTCATCGCGACGTGACGGTTGACCAGAGCGCGTCGGCTCCCCACCCGGCGACCTCCCGCCCGAGGGCGCTGGCCCACCAGCCCTCACCGCCGAACTCGGCGCGCCAGGCCCAGAGCCGCCGGGTGACGAACTGGAGGTCATGCTCGTAGGTGAAGCCGAGCGCGCCGTGCACCTGATGCGCGATCGACGCGCCGATCCCCGCCGCCTCGCCCGCCCGCACCTTGGCGACGCCGATCTCGAAGGCGGCATCACCCCGGTCGGCCGCCCGGAACGCGTGGGCCGCCGCGATATCCGCCGCCGCGGCGTGGCCGGCGAGGACCGCGAGGTTCTGCTGGATGGCCTGGTACGCGCCGATCGGCTTGCCGAACTGCCGGCGCTCGGTTGCGTAGCGCGTGGCCGATCGTAAGATCGCGTCCACGCCGCCCGCGATCTGCGCCGCCCGCACGAGCGCGCCGTACTGCCACACCGCGTCGGGCGGCACGCCGACGCCCGCGGGAGCGGCCGCGACGGGCGTCGCGTCGAAGACGAGCGTGTCGCGCGGCTCGCGCGCGAGATTCCGATCGGGCTCGACCCTGAAGGAACCCGCCGCCGCGCGCGCCACCAGCGTGTGACCGTCCACCGCGGCCACGACGACGACGTGGCGGGCCACCGCGCCCCACGGCACGCGGCGAGCGATGCCGTCAAGGCGGAAGCCACCGGTCGTAGGCTTGACACGCAGGTCGTCGTCACGCTGGGCGGGAGCCAGCGTCAGCGGGCCCGCCGGCACGTCGAGCCCCGCGCCGGCGAGGAGCCACGCGGCGACGATCGTCTCGGGGAGCGGCAGCGGGACGGCGTGCCGCCCGGCCGCGCTCACGACGACGTGCGCGTCGCCCCAGGTGGAGCCGGCGCCGCCTTGCGCCTCGGGAACGAGCGGCAGCGTAAGCCCGTTCTCCTCGACCGCGGCCCAGAGCGCGGCCGGCCACACGTCCGTCTCGGCCGACTGGCGCAGCTCTCGCGTGACGCGCTCGGTGAAGAGGCGCGCCACGACGTCGGCGAGGATGGCGCGCGCCTCGTTCATTGTACCGGGGCCCGCGAGGCCGGCATCAACCGCAGGTGGCCTGAGAGAGGCACGCTCAGCTCCGTTGTCCCGGGGCCCGCGAGGCCGGCATCAACCGCAGGTGGCCTGAGAGAGGCACGCTCAGCTCCGTTGTCCCGGGGCCCGCGAGGCCGGCATCAACCGCAGGTGGCCTGAGAGAGGCACGCTCAGCTCCGTTGTCCCGGGGCCCGCGAGGCCGGCATCAACCGCAGGTGGCCTGAGAGAGGCACGCTCAGCTCCGTTGTCCCGGGGCCCGCGAGGCCGGCATCAACCGCAGGTGGCCTGAGAGAGGCACGCTCAGCTCCGTTGTCCCGGGGCCCGCGAGGCCGGCATCAACCGCAGGTGGCCTGAGAGAGGCACGCTCAGCTCCGTTGTCCCGGGGCCCGCGAGGCCGGCATCAACCGCAGGTGGCCTGAGAGAGGTGCGTGTGGCTTCATCTGAGCCCGAGCCCCCGCGCGATGATGCCGCGCAGGATTTCGCGCGTGCCACCGCGGAGCGAGAACGACGGCGCGCGCTGGACGAGGTACCCGAGCGTCTGCTGCAGGTCGGTGCCGGACGCGAGCGTCGGCTCGACGCCGAGCAACGCGTGGACGACCTCGGGGATCTCCTGCTCAAACGTCGTGCCCACGTCCTTGACGACGGCGGCTTCGAGGTTCGGATTATCGCCGGCCTGGAGCATGCCGGCGACGGAGAGCGACATCTGGCGGAGCGTGACGAGATGCGCGACCAGTCGCCCGACGACCGCGGCGGGGCGCTCGCCCGGCTCCTTCCCGGCCTCGCGGATCAGCTCGACGAGCAGCGCGAGGCTCGACAGGTACCGCTCGGGCCCGCTCCGCTCGAGGGCGAGCTCCGTCGTCACCTGCCTCCAGCCCGCGCCCTCCTCGCCCACGCGCATCTCCTCGGGGAGGAAGACGTCCTCGAACACGACCATGTTGAAGTGGTGCGAGCCGGCGAGGTCGATGATGGGATTGATCGTGATGCCCGCGAGCTTGGTGTCGACCAGGAACTGCGTGAGCCCCTCGTGCTTCTTGGTGGGGTCATGGTGGGTCCGGAAGAGCGCGATCATGTAGTCGCTGAGGTGTGCGTTGCTGGTCCACACCTTGGTGCCGTTGACGCGATAGCCTCCCGGGACGCGCTCGGCCCGCGTGCGGATCGAGGCGAGGTCCGAGCCGGAGTCGGGTTCGCTCATCCCGATCGCGAACGCGAGCTCCCCGCGCGCGATGGCCGGCAGGAATCGCGCGCGCTGGGCTTCGGTGCCGAAGCGGAGGAGCAAGGGGCCCGACTGCCGGTCCGCCACCCAGTGCGCCGAGACGGGCGCCCCGGCGGCGAGCATCTCCTCCAGCACCACGTACCGCTCGAGCGACGAGCGCTCGTGACCACCGTAACGCTCGGGCCACGTCATACCGATCCAGCCGCGGTCGCCGACCTTGCGGCTGAACTCGCGGTCGAACCCACCCCAGGAGTGCGCGCGCCGCGCGGGCGCGCGGTCACCGAGCTCGGCGCGGAGGAAGTCGCGCACCTCCTCGCGGAGGACCCGGGTCTCCGGGGGCAGCTCGCCGAGGTCGAAGTGGAACGCTGGCACGGTCGCTAGTCGTACCGCTCGCGCGTGCGCAACTCGACGAAGAGCCCGTGCGCGTCGCGGGGATGGATCCAGGCGATGTCCTTGCCCGGCCGGTGGTCGACGCGGACGCCGTGCGCCTTGAGCTGCTCGACGCTGCCGAGGATGTCCCTGCACTCGAAGCCGACGAGGTAGACGCCCTCGCCGTGCTTCTCGAGGAAGCGCCCGACCGGCTTGGTCGGGTCCGTCGGCTGCAGGAGCTCGATGTGGCCGATCCCCGTCGGCAGGATCGCGTTCTTGAATCCGAATTCCTCGGACTCGCCGCGGCGATGGACCGTCAGCCCGAAGACCTCCGTGAACCGCTCGACCGCGGCGTCGAGGTCCCTCACGACGACCGTCAGCTCCACGATGTCGCCCAGCATGGCGCCCCCTTACGGCGTCGGCGGCGATCATACAGTAGAATCAGGAGCCTCGACAGCGGAACTCCGGGGGGGGACCTCACGACGATGCCGAAGCGCTGGGCCCTGTCGGTGCCGCTCGACGGCTTCACGCTCGCCGAGCACGCCGAGCTCGCGCGCGAGGCCGAGCGGCTCGGGTACACCGACGCGTGGTCGCTCGAGGTGGACGGCGTGGACTGCTTCGCGCCGCTCGCCGTCGTCGGCCTCGCGACGCGCCTGCGCGTCGGCACCGCGATCGCGAACGTCTACACCCGCGGCCCGGCGACGCTCGCCCTCTCGGCGGCGGGGATCGCCGAGATCGCGCCCGGCCGGTTCTGCCTCGGCATCGGCTCGGGCTCCGAGCCCGTCGTCGAGGCGTGGAACGGCGGCGCCTTCGCCCGTCCCGCGACCCGCGTGCGCGAGACGGCGCAGTTCCTCCGCCGGGCGCTCGCGGGCGAGCGCGTCGTCTTCCGCGGCGAGACGTTCGCGGTGGACGGCTTTCGCCTGACCAAACCGCCCGTCGAGCCGGTCCCCATCCACATCGCAGCGCTCCGGCCCGGGATGCTGCGGGTCGCGGGCGAGGTCGGCGACGGCGCGATCCTGAACTGGCTCGCCGCCGACGACGTGCCGAAGTCCGTCGCCGTCGTGCGCGAGGCCGCTGCCCGCGCCGGGCGCGATCCCGGGGCGATCGAGATCACGGCACGTCTCCTCGTCAACGTCGATCCGCCGGGGCCCGCGGCGGAGACGGCGGTGCGGCGTCACGTGACCGCCTACCTCAACGTGCCCGTCTACCGGGCGTTCCACGAGTGGCTCGGGCGCGCCGCGGCGCTCGGGCCGATGTGGGACGCGTGGGAGCGCGGCGACCGCAAGGGGGCGGTCGCGGCCGTACCCGAGAAGGTCATCGACGACCTGATCATCCGCGGCTCGACGGACGAGATCCGCGCTCACGTCCGTCGGTATCTGGCCGCCGGCATCGACACGGCGTTTCTCGCGCTCTCGACCGCCGAGCCGGACCCGGTCCGCAAGCGCGAGATCGTGCTCGGCGCGGTCCGCGCGCTGACTCCCAGTCCACCATGATCGCAGAGGAGATCGGACGATGACGACGGCGAAACTCGACCCGTTCACGACCGCTGGGGACATGCTGCGCGCGCTCGCCGGCCGTCAGGTCTCGGCGGTCGAGCTGCTCGAGCTCCACGTGGTGCGGATCGCGCGCCACGACGGGACCCTGAACGCCATCGTGACCCGGGACTTCGAGCGCGCGCGCCGCCAGGCCGAGGCCGCCGACACCGCGCGCGCCCGCGGTGAGGAGGGACCCCTCCTCGGGCTACCGATGACGCTGAAGGAGTCGATCAACGTCACGGGTCTCCGCACCACGGTCGGCGTCCCCGAGTGGTCGCGCTTCGTCTCCGACCACGATGCCCCGGCGACGACGCGCGTGCGCAAGGCCGGCGCCGTCGTCGTGGGCAAGACGAACGTGCCGCCCGTCCTCGCCGACTGGCAGGCGGACAATCCGATCTTCGGTCGCACCGTGAACCCGTGGGACCCGGCGCGGACACCGGGCGGGTCCACGGGCGGCGGCGCCGCGGCGCTCGCCGCCGGGCTCACGCCGCTCGAGGTCGGCAGCGACATCGGCGGCTCGATCCGCGTGCCGGCGGCCTTCTGCGGCGTCTACGGTCACAAGCCGAGCGAGACCGCGCTGCCGCGCAGCGGCCAGTTCCCCTACCCACCGATGCCGAACGCCGCCGTCGCGATGGGCGTGCAGGGGCCGCTCGCCCGGAGCGCCGAAGACCTCGAGCTCGCGCTCGACGTCCTCGCCGGCCCCGACACGGGGGAAGATACCGCCTGGCGGCTCGAGCTGCCGGCGGCGCGCCACACGCGGCTCGCCGAGTTCCGGATCGCCGTCCTGCCGCCGATCGACTGGCTCCCGGTGGACGGCGAGATTACAACGTCCCTCGATCGGCTGGCGGCCGGGCTCGCGAGCGCGGGCGCCACGGTCAAGCGCGCCCAGCCCGAGATCCTCGGCGATCTTCGCCGCCACCACGCGCTCTACCGCATGCTCCTCGCCGCGGTGACGTCGGCGCGCCTACCCGAAGAGGAACGGCAGCGACGCGTCGAGATCTGGAAAACCCGCGACGACGAGTTCGGCCAGGCGAGCCTCCGCGGTCTCCGGGCGGGCGCCGCGGAGTACATCGGCTACTTCGGCCAGCGCGAGCAATTCCGGGCCGCCTTCCGTGCCTTCTTCCGCGAGTGGGACGTGCTCCTCGCGCCGATCACGCTCGGGCCCGCGTTCCCCCACGTCCCGAAGCCCTACCCGCCCGACGCCAAGTCGCTGCACGACACCCTCGAGGTCGGCGACCGCAACGTCCTCTACGATCTGCAGCTCGTCTACCCGGGTGTCGCGACGCTCGCCGGCCAGCCCGCCACCGCGTTCCCGCTGGGCCTCACGCGCGCCGGGCTTCCGATCGGGCTTCAGGCGATCGGCCCGTACCTCGAAGACCGCACGCCGATCCGCTTCGCCGGGCTCGTCGCGCGGGAGATCGGGGGGTTCACGCCGCCGCCGCGCTTCGCGTGAGGCCGTGCCTGGCTTTCTTCTGCGGCCGGAATACGGAGTCAGCCCGGCCTACTAGCCCCGGCCACTATCCGGACCAATCCTACTGTCCGGGCCGCTCTAAGTCCGGCGAGGTCCCGCAACTGCCGACGTTCTGACGACCCCGGCGCCGGTCAGCGCCAACGCCTAAGTAGCTACCAAACCAAGGCCCGTGGCGGCCGGGTCGGCTCGGGCCGGAGCCCCGGGCCCGCCTCGGAACCTCCTCCCCTAAATCTATAGGGGGTAAAGATCTCTATGAGATACGTTGGTCTGGGGGGCCCTGCAACCAGGCGAAGTTCCGGGAAAAAGGACGATGAGTCACGACGCAATTCTCAGTGCCGACGCGCCACGCGAGAGCCTGGTGAGCCCTGAGTCGCGACCGGCCCTCGTGGTCGACGACGACCCCGAGGCCCGCCAAGTCCTCAGGGACTTTCTCAGGCTTCGCGGGCTCGCCGTCCTTGAGGCCCAGAACGGCCTGGAGGCGCTGCTGAGTGTGAAGCAGCACCGGCCGGGGGTGGTTGTCCTCGACCTCAACATGCCGCGCCTGGGCGGCCTCGAGGCTCTCAAGCGCATCCGCCCCTTCGACCCGACGATCAGGGTTGCGGTCGTCACGGAGGACCCAGACGCCGCGATTCACCAGCAAGCGCGCGCCCTCGGTGCGACCGTCGTCCTGGTCAAGCCCGTCGACCTCGCCCAGCTTGAGACGGCGCTGGGTCTGGCACTCGTCGCCCCACGAGCGAGCGCTCCCGTGCCCGGACCAAGCTCGGAGACGCCCCCGCAGCCGTGCGCTCCTCCGATCGGCGTCGCCGACGACGCCGTGGACGGTGCCGACGTCGACGATCCGGAGCCTCCGCCAGGTTTGGAAGAAGATCGCGAGGGGGTCCTGCCGGACGAGAGCCGTCACGGCCGTGGCGAGGGCGAGCCTCCCCGCGGGCTTGGGTGGTTGGTGGGCGCGGTGCGCGCCTTCCTCGGAGCCGGGCCGGCCCGAGAGGGTGAGTCGGACGACGAAAGCCTGCTCCCGCCGGCGCCGGGCGACGGTGACACCTCTCTGGGCACCACGAGTGTCTCTGGACGCCTGCAGGAGGAAGTCGATGAGAGAGCTCCGGGTCAAAGGGCGATGAGCTACTACGGGATTTTGGGGCTCACGACAGAGCCATTTTCAACCAGTCCAGATCCCGCCTTCTTTTACGAGTCGGCCTCGCACAAGGCGGTCCTGAACCGGCTGCAGATCGCCATCAAGTTGAAGCGCGGACTGAGTCTCGTCTTGGGAGATGTCGGGATGGGCAAAACAACGCTCAGCCGGAGGCTCTTCCAGCTCCTGAAGCGGGAGGAGAAGGTCTCCTCCCATCTGATCCTCAATCCCGTCTACGAGACAGAGGCCGAGTTTCTCGCGGCACTCGTGAAGCTCTTCGGGATTGCTCCTGCGTCAGGTCCGCTGCCCGTCGTCAGATCCCTCGAGATCCTCGAGGGATACCTCTTCGAGAAGGGCGTGGAGGACGATCGGACGATCGTGTTGTTGATCGACGAAGCCCAGCGGTTGAGTTCGTCCTTGCTGGAGCTCTTGCGGGCCCTCCTCAACTATGAGACCAACGAATATAAGCTCCTCCAGCTCGTCCTGATGGGGCAGATGGAGCTCCTGCCACGGATCCGAGAGATGAAGAACCTCTGGGACCGCATCAGCCTCAAGTGCGTCATCGATCCGCTCGACGAAGCGGACACCGAGGCGATGATCGCGTTCCGTCTCCGGAAGGCTGGGTACGTCGCGCGCAGGAATCTCTTTACGCCGGACGCCATCCGGGAGATTTACCGGCACACGCAGGGCTCTCCCAGGCGGATCACGACCCTGTGTCACGATGCCTTGGAGCGATTGGTGATATCGGACAGGGACGAAGTCGATGCGGCCATCATCCGCGGGCTGACCAAACGGGTCTTGGCCTGAAACAGTGTTCCCCGCCGTGACGCCAGAAGAACGGCTTCTGAGGCTCATCGAATCGGGAGAAAAAGGCGGGGGGAGGTTCGCGTTCCGGGACGTCAGCGCTTGGGCGCCGTTCTTCTTCCCCTACAAGGAAAAGGCCCGGCGGCTCGTCGCGTCCTGGCTCTCCGGGAGGTTGGCGCCCAGGGAGCTCAACCTCACGCTCATCAACCGTGGCCTCATCGTCCTGCTGGCTCTCGTCGTGGCCGCGATCGCGCTCAATACGCAACGAGTCCGACCCAGCGCGATGGACCTCGTCAGCGAGGCGAGGTCAGCCCGGCCCACGGCCAAGGAGGAGCCGCCGTTGGCGGCTCTGCGGCCCGTGGAAGACTATCTGAGAGAGGTCGACGCGAGGGACCTCTTCAGTCCCGGGGCTCCTCCTGAGCGCAAGAAGCCAGAGGCAAAGGCGGAGCCCGTGAGGCCGGCGGAGCCAACGAAACCGCCGCCCGAGCCGACGGCTCTCGAGATCTTGCGGGAGCGGGCGAAGACCCTGAAGTTGGTGGGCATCGCGTGGGGACGCGTCCCGATCGCCATGATCGAAGACACGGCCAAGCGGGAAACCTCGTTCCTCAAAGAGCGGGAGTCCATCAACCAGATTCGGATCAAAGCCATCTTCCGGGATCGAGTGGTCCTGAGCTATGGAAATGCGGAATACGATCTTTTCTAGACGGACCGTGGTCAGCTTCGCGCTTGCCGGGCTGGTGACAGCGTCGCTCCCGCTCACGTCCGAGTCCGAGCCAGCTCCAGGCGAGACCGGTGCCCAACCGGCCATCAAAGTCCTCACCAACCCCCCGGCCGGTGCCGAGTCGCAGAGGCTTGCCGGTCCGCCGAAGCCGGCGCCCCTGCCAGGTCTGTCCAAAAAGATCTCGCTGGACCTGCGGCAAATGGACACCCTGGCGGTGCTCAAATTTCTCGCCGAGCAGGGGGACTTCAACATCGTGCCCGGAAAGAACGTCGGGGGCCGGGTCACGCTCGCCGTAAAGGACATCACCATCCAGGATGCCCTGGACATCATCGCGCTCACCAACGAGCTGGCCTACGTGGTGCAAAGCCGCGTCATCCACGTGATGACCGAGGCGGATTACCAACGGCTCTTTGGCGGCGTGTTTGCCGATCAGCGTGAGGTCAAGACGGTCTATCTCCAGTATGCCGACGCGACCGCCGTGGCGACCGTGCTCGGAAACGTGAAGTCCGCAGTGGGACGGATCGTGGCCGATCCCCAGACCCGGACGATCATCCTGATCGACGTGCCGGAGAAGGTCGGCCAGATGGTCGCGGCGGCCGAGGGGATGGATCGGGCGGCCCAGCTACAAACCCACGCCTTCGAGTTGCGGTACGGCAAAGCGGCGGACATCAAGCCCGAGGTGGAAAAGGCCCTCACGCCCAAGCTCGGAGCGGTCCGGCTGGACAAGCGAACGAACACGCTGGTCGTGACCGACTTGGCTCCCCAGATGCAAGAAATCCGGCGGGTCATCAGCGCGTTTGATCGGAAGACCCGGGAGGTCGTCATCCAGGCGAGGATCATGGAGGTCCGCCTGAGCGATCAATTGCAGGTCGGGGTCGACTGGGAGGCGCTCTTCAAGACTGTCGTGGACGTGCACGTGACGCAGTTCTTTCCCATCGTGCCGCCGCCCAGCGCGTCCGGCAAGCTGATCCTCGGGACGTTCGCGTCGGATAAGTTCCGGGCGGTGCTGGAGCTCCTCCAATCCGTCGGCAAAACAAATATCCTCTCCACGCCGCAGATCGCGGTGGTGGAAAACGAGGAGGCAAAAATCCTCGTGGGGACCCGGGAGGCGTACGTCACCTCTGCCGTGACCCAGACCACGAGCGCCTCCACCACCGCCGAACAAGTCACGTTCATCGATGTGGGCCTCCAGCTCAAGGTGCTCCCCACCATCAACGAAGAGGGCTTCGTCAGCATGAAGATCAAGCCGGAGGTCAGCTCCGTCAGCCGTTCCCTCACCACGGCGGCGGGCAACAGTATCCCCATCGTCGACACCTCCAGCGCCGAGACCACGGTGATGGTCAAAGACGGCACCACCCTCGTCATCGCCGGGCTCATGAAAGATGAGAAGATCGGCGCCGAGAAAAAGCTTCCGGTCTTGGGGGACATTCCCTTCCTGGGAGCCCTCTTCCGATCCAGGGACGACCGAAGGGCGAAGACCGAGCTCATTTTCTTCCTCACTCCGACGATCATCTCCGGCGTGGAATCCGTCGGCGTGACCGGGACCGGAACGCGAAAACAAGAGGAAAAGCAAGAAGAGAAGAAAGAAGAGAAGGACGGGACCAAGGAAGAATGACCGACGACGGCATGATCGAAGACGGCCTGACCCAAGCCGGCCTGACCGAAGGCGGCATGATCGCACCGAAACCAAGAAAGGTCAGGTGGGCGGTCCTGATCGGTGCGGTCGCCCTTGGCCTGCTCGTCGGTGGTGGGGTGATCGCCTACTTCACCTACACAAAGCTCGACCTCACGCTCCGGGGGCTTCAAACGGCCTATACCGCCGAGCAGACGACGGCCAAAAGGCTCGCTCGGCAGACGGAGGAGTTGTCCAAGGCCCTGGAGCAGGCGCAGGCCCGGGTGAAGGCCCTGGAGGAAAACCAGAAGGCGTCGGAGGAGGAGCGGGGCAAGCTGGAGGCCAAGAACACGAAGCTCGACACGGCGTCTCGGGAGCTGCAAACGGTCTATGCGGCCGAGCAGGCCACGGCCAGGAGGCTCGCCCAGAAGGTCGAGGAGCTGTCCAAGGTCCTGGAAGAAACCTACGCCCGAGCGAGAACTCTAGAGACCGGCCAGAAGGTCGTGGAGCAGCAAAAGAGCGCGCTGGAGGCGAGGAGCGCGAATCTCGAGACGAGCCTTCAGAGGCTGCAAACGGCCTATGCGGCCGAGCAGGACACGACCAAGAAGGTCACCCAGAAGGCCGAGGAGTTGTCGAAAGCGCTGGAGCTGGCAAACTTGCGGTTGAAGGCCCGGGAGGAGAAGGCGCCTGATCTGGCCGTGTTGAACTATGCGCTGGGCACGAACTATAGCAAGGTGGGAATGAACGAGGAGGCGCGGAACGCGTTTCAAACGGCGCTGAAATTCGATCCGAATTTCGCGGAGGCGCATTTCGAGTTAGGCCGGCTTTACCTCGGGCATTTTGACGACAAGCGGTCCGCGGTCCCCCACCTTCGACGGTACCTCCAGCTCAAGCCCGCGGCGACGGAATCCGAGCGGGTCAGGGGATGGTTGATGAGGGTTGAGAAGGAGCTCGACGCCGAGAAGGAACGGAAGGACTGGGGGAAAACGGACATCCGCCGTGGACTCCAGAGGATTTTCGAGTAGCCCCCGTGACGACAAGGAGGGTCCCGATGGCTCGAGTGAGGCGTGTCCTCCCGATCGCGCAGGCCGTGGCTGGCGTCGCGGCCATCGCATGGCTGGCGGTGATGGCGAACGCACAGCCCGAAATTCAAGATGTGACCCTCAAGCTCGGTGGGCAATCCTGTGACGCGTATATCGTGAAGGTGGAATCCGCGCTGCTCCGTCTTCGAGGCGTCGCGACGGTGGACATCGAGGCGAGAAAAGGCTACGTGATCGTGGGCTACGATGCCTCCAAGGTCTCCATCCCGCAGATTCTCCAGACGGTGGCCAACCAGAAGGGCAAAGACTGGTTCTGTACCGCCCAGCTGGCGAGCGGTCAGCGATAGTGACTGATCCTTGGTGACCAGCCGCAAGCCATGTGCGCGCGCGGTCGCGCTGATGAGCCGGTCAGCGGGATCGGTGGGGAATCAGCGCTTCGATTCTGCGCGACTCTTCAGCGCCGCGCTCGGAGCGGGTTCTCCCACCGCAATGCCGGGAAGCGGGCGAAGTCGCCGTCGGTGGAGCACAGCGTCAGGCCGTGTTCGATGGCCAGGGCGGCCAGGTGCGCGTCGGGGACGAGGTTCGCGCTCCCGGCGGTCTGGTCCAAGAGCCCAGCGAACGTCTCTCGGTGGCGCTCGGTCGGCATCGGAATCCAGACCGGGTCCTGATCGAGCCAATCCTCGACCTGCCGCCAGGCTGCACCGAGGGGCTCAGGGCGCTCGAAGACTCGCGGATTGGACATGATGCGCAGAAACGCGAGCAGACTCGGCCACGGCAGGCCCACGTGCGTCGTCCCGCTCAGCTGGCGATCGAGCCACGCTCGAGCCGCTGCGTGTTGGGAAAGCGTGGCGGCACGAGCGTAGACGAGTAGGTTCGCATCGACGAGGATCACTTGAACGTCTCGCCCTCGGCGACGGCGAGAACCTCGGCGATGTTGTCGAGGCTCCCGATCAGGCAGCGGCCGACCTCGACCGCGGGGGTGCGATAGGCGACCCGGCGCTTGCGGACGGTCGTTTGCGAAAGTCCCATCCGCAGCGCTTCGTTAACGAGCCTCTTCAGCGGTTTCTTGGTCCGGGCCCGCTCCCGTCGTAGAAGCGCGGCGACGTCGTCATCGAGCGTGAGGGTGGTTCGCACGCATCAGAGCATAGAGTATGTGATGCCTTGATGCAACCGGCGGCGCCATCGTGAAAGGTGTTCGAGGCCTCAGGGAGACCGGGTAGGAGTCTTGGGTTTCGGCTTCGGAGCAGAGGGCTCCTTTGGAGCAGGTGGCTCTTTTGGAGCGGAGGGCTCCACCAGCTTGCTCCCGGCGAAGTTGTAGTTGACGACGGTCCCATCAGGCCTCCGCCAGCTCGCGACGCCGTGCATGGCGTTGCCGCCCAACTCTCCACGCCAGGAGAGCGTTCCCTCGGTCTCGCTCGTCTGCATCGTCTCCCAGATGACCGGGCCGTCTTTTTCTTCGGTGAGGGTGTAATTGGACGTGGGAAACCCCTTCGGTTGAAAGAGCGGAGAGGTGAACCGTCCCTTCTCGAAACGGATCCGATCCTCGGACGGGGTCTTGGCAGCGGTGTTCGTCAGCTTGATCTGCCACTGAGTTCCGTCCAAGGGTGACGCGGCCAGAGCGACGCTGGCCAGCACGAAAAGGGCGACCAGTCCCATGAATCCCGATATGCCGCGCATCGAATCCCTCCGTTCCTGATCGGCCTGCCGACTTACTTCTCACAATAACGGCCGCGCCCACGTGCTGGTAGCTTTTTATCCGCCGCGGCTTGTTTCTCCCCTGCAACCCGGGGCTTGCTCGATCAGATCAGTCTATAAAATGAGCTCTAAATCAATATGTTAGAGCCCGGAGAGCCTTTGGCAGAGGCCTTGCGATACCCCTCAGCAGCGAGAAGGGTCGGCTGCCCGAAAGGGGC
>Ga0209235_1000259_pt1 | contig 25849 bp, 26 predicted proteins | sample GraSoi013_1_20cm_4_FD_185817 | JGI IMG/M metagenome (GOLD analysis project Ga0209235, IMG submission 185817) | Grasslands soil microbial communities from the Angelo Coastal Reserve, California, USA - Sample 09_25_2013_1_20cm (SPAdes) (version 2) | ecosystem: Environmental > Terrestrial > Soil >... | reverse complement strand
TCGACCCTGTTGACGGGGGAATCCTTCTGGGACGAGGCGACGTTCCGCGAAGAGCTCGAGCGGTTCTATTTCCGCGGCTGGCTGAACGTCGGTCGCTTGGATCAAATCCCGAACCCGGGGGATTTTTTCGTGCGGGAGATTGGAAACGAGTCGCTCCTATTCATTCGGGGGGAAGACCGCGAGGTACGCGGATTCTACAATGTGTGCCGGCACCGAGGGACGCGCATCGTCAGCGTTGCTGAAGGACAGAAGCTCGGATCCCTCGTCTGCCCCTACCACGCATGGACTTATTCGGTTGAAGGAAGGCTCGTCGGGGCCCCCCATACGGAGCCTCTCGCGGATTTCCGGAAGGAGGATTATGGCCTTCGCTCGTTCCGGATCGGCACATGGGGCGGATTCGTCTGGGCGAATCTGGACGATCGGGCATCAGACCTCTCCGCGGAAATGGGTGAATTTTTCTCCCGGTTTCGAAGATTCGCGTTCGAGGATCTCCGCCTCGGGGCCCGCAAGACCTACGAGGTCGAGGCGAATTGGAAAATCCTCGGGGAGAACTATTCCGAGTGCTATCACTGCGCCCCGATCCACCCGGACCTGAACCGAATCACGCACTACACGTCCGGGGCCTACACGGCATATCTCATGAGGGAGCCGCGAGCCCGCAATTTCAACGGAGGCTTCATGGAGTTCTCGAAGGACTACACGTCGATGGTGTGGTCCGGGTACACGAAGCGGCCGCCGTTGAAGGGGATGACGGAGGAAGACCGACGCCGCGTCGACTACTATTTCGTCTTCCCGCACATGTTTTTCAGCCTTCACCCGGATTACCTCATGGTCCACCGACTCTGGCCCCGAAGTCCCTCGCACACGACGATTGAGTGCGATTGGTACTTCGATGGGGGAGCGATGAAGCAACCAGACTTTGACCCCAGCGACGCGGTGGACCTCTGGGACCTGATCAATCGGCAGGACTGGTCCGTCTGTGAACGAACTCAGAAGGGCACGCACTCTCGGGCGTGGAAGGGAGGACGATTCAGCGCTCAGGAGTCCCAGGTCCACGATTTCGAGAGGTATATCGCGAAACGAATGACGGAGCCGGTCGACGCGGAGCCCGCGCCGCGCCGTCCCCGCCGGATTCGTAGACCTCGAGCAACCCGACGACGAGCCGCCTGAATCCGATTTCCGTGAGTCGTCGCTCCTCCCGCGAGTTTATGTGTCTCGCGAGATTCAGCCCTGGCGGGAGCAACGCCGGCGGCCGCGATGAGCTTCGACTATGATTTCCGCATGCAGATCGACGCGCCAAGGCCGGTCGTTTTTGAGCGACTGCTCCGGATTGAGCACCTCTCGAGATGGTTCTGTGGTTGGTGCCGAATCGATCCGAAAGTCGGCGGTGCGTTCAAGTTCGGCGGCGAGACCTGCATCATCCTGCCTGAGCAGCGATCGTGGGAGACGACAATCGAGGAAGGGGAGGTCCTGCGGCGTTTTGCGTTCACCTGGCCGATCCAATCGTCCAAAACGCGCGTCTCATACGACCTTGAGGATGCCGCGGGCGACAAGGCTCTTCTTCGGGTGCGACATCTGGGAGTCCCGTTCGAAGACACGACGTGTGGGAGCGTCCAAGACGCGTGGCGAATGTGCCTGGGGAACCTGAAGTCCATCGCGGAGGGCCGGACCGACAGCGTGCGGCCGGATCACTCCCCCGCGACCGGGCCCGACCTGCGCCTGACGGTCCTGATCGAAGCGAAGCCGTCGGCGGTGTTCGGCGCGTTCGCCGACCCGACCCAGCTCGACCACTGGTCCACGGGCGGTCTGCCTCGCGGCACTGCAACGGTGGAACCGCGGCCGGGCGGGACCTATTCGTTCGGCTGGAATGCCGGGCCCATCCATGTGACGGAGTGGAAGACGGACCAGCATATCGCGCTTCGCTGGTCCCGGCACACCTCCGGTCTCGTCATCAAGTTCGACTTCGAGGAGAAGGCCAGCGGCACGGCCATCTATTTCTCCCTGACGGGATTCGCTGAACAGGACGGGCACGACATCGTGCGCCAGCGCGGCCGCTGGTCCGAACTCTTCGTTTGCCTGAAGAACTTCATCGAAAGCGGGAGCTCCGGATTCCTGAATCCGTACGAGGACCAGGTTCGGAAGGCCTGACTTACTGGGACCGGAGTCCGGACCAGTCCTCGAGGACCGCCATCGCGGCGTTGTGGCCGGCCGCCCCCATGACGCCACCCCCCGGATGCGCCCCGGCTCCGCACAGATACAGCCCGCGGACGGGCGTGCGATACGAGGACCATCCAGGCACCGGCCGGAACGAGAACATCTGATACGGCAAGATGGCACCGTGGAACACGTCGCCCCGTGTGAGGCCATACTCTTGTTCCATCGTAAGCGGAGAGCGCCAGTGCATCGCCACGACCGCTCGGCGGATGTTTGGCGCGTACTGCTCGAGCACCTCGAAGATCCGGTCCGCAAACACCCTCGCCTCGGTGTCCCAAGATCCGGTCGCGAGATCGAATGGCGCGAACTTCGCGGAGATCGTCAGGGTATGCATCCCGGGCGGTGCGACCGTCGGGTCGTTCGCCGACTCGATCACAAACTCCAGAAACGGCTCTCGCGATGGGCGGCCCCGCTTCGCGTCGTCGTAGGCCCGCTCGAGGTAATCCATCGAGGGCGCGAGGTCGATGATCGTCTTGTGGTGCGGCTGAACCGTGGTGCCGGGAACGGCACGAAAGTCCGGGAGCTCGCGGAGCGCGAGATTCAGCTTGAACGAGGAGGATTCAAAACGGATCCGCGAGATTGCGCGGACAAAGTCCGCGGGCAGGTCCTCCGGGCCCATGAGACGGAGGAAGGTCCGTCTCGGATCCGCGTTGCTGAGGACCGCCCGTGCATCCACTTGACTCCCGTCGGCCAGCTTGACCCCGACTGTTCGTCCGTCCCGTGTGAGGATTCGTTCGACGTCGGCGTTCGTCCGAATCTGGGCCCCGTAGTGGCGAGCGGCGCGCGCGATCGCCTCGGAGATCCCTCCCATCCCGCCGCGGGACCAACCCCAGACTCCGTTCACTCCTCCGATGTTCCCTAGGGTATGGTGGCCCAGCACGAACGCGGTCCCGGGGGTCCGGGGTCCCGCCATCGTCCCCGCAACCGCGCTCGTGGCGAAGGACGCCTTCACCTCGTCGGACTCGAAGAATTCGTCGAGCATGTCCGCGATGGACGTGAAGATGATCCGTCGAAGGAAGTCTTCCGCCTCCGGGGTGCGGACGAACGATGCGAGGTCCGCGAGCGACACGGGCGGCGCAAGCAAGGTCGGCTCGACCAGTTCCGCGAACTCGTCCCAAAAACGTGCGTACCGAGGCCAGGCCGCGGCGTCCTTCTTCGAGAACTTCGCCATCTGCTTCCGATTCCAATCCTCTTCGTTCCGATAGAGCAAGAACCGACCGTCCGGGAAGGGCTGGAAGAGGGAGGGATCGTAGACGTGCTCCTCCAGGCCGAACGATGGGAGATCGAGGTCGGCCTTGATTTCAGGCCGCAAGAGGCCGCATGTGTACGCGAGTGTCGAGGCGCGGAACCCGGGATGAATTTCCTCCGTGACGCATGCGCCGCCCACGATGGAGCGGCGTTCCAAGACCAGGACCTTGAGGCCCGCCTTCGCGAGGTACGCGGCGGCGACGAGCCCGTTGTGACCGCCCCCGACGATGACCGCGTCCATCGACGCCATGGCGCCGACCGTAACCGCGGGCTCGATAAAGGAATTGTCGCGTGTCTCAGGCCTTCTTTCTCTGCGGTTCGAAGAACGGTCTCTCCACGACCGTCGCGGGCGCCCGATGCCGTTCCCACTCGACCGCCACTTCGATCTCGATCCGCGTCCCGGGCCGCGAATACGGCGAGGCGACGGTGGCGATCGCGATGTACCGTTTCAACAGCGGCGACCAGCAACCGCTCGTGGCCCAACCGATCTGACGATAGCCCGAGTACAGCGGAACCTTCTCCCGCCAAGGCTCGGTGGGCGGCTGCGGCGGAAGGCCCATGTCCCAGTAGAAACGCTCCACCGCCTGCCAGTCAATCTGGAGTCCGACCGTGCGGCGTGCGGGACCGCGCCGCTGCTCCTCGAGGAGCGCCTTCCTCCCGATGAACGGACCCTTGCCTCCCGCAACGGTCCAATCCAGGCTCAGCTCCAACGGCGAGTACATTTGCGCGTCGATGATCGCCTTCCGCGAGGGCATGTATTCGACCTCCGCCAGGATGAGCCCCGCCTCGATCCGCGCGATGTCGAGGGCCAGCATCCCGGCCGCGGTGATGTCGTGCCCGCGACCCTTCTCCATGACGGCGTCCCACAACGCCTCGGCCCGTTCGCGCTCGACCCAGATCTCGTATCCCAGATCGCCGGTATAGCCGGTCCGGGAGATGTGGACCGGGATCCCGTCGAACTCCGTCTTGACGAATCGAAAGTATTTGAGTTTCTGGACCGCGCCATCGGCTCCCTCGAGAACGATCGCACGCGACGAAGGGCCCTGGAGGGCGAGGGCCCCGATGTCCTCGGAGACATCTTGGACTTCCACGTCCAGTCCCATCCCTGCGTCTTGAAGCCATTTCAGATTCGGCTCGGCGGAGGTCATCCGGAAGGAACCGTCTCCGAAGTTCCAGAGGGTGCCGTCGTCGACCGTCTTCCCGCGTTCATCGCACCAAGGCGTGTAGTAGATCTGCCCCTTCGCGAGTTTCGATGCGTCGCGCGTGACGACCTTGTTCACGAGGTGGAGCGCGTCCTTCCCGCGGATGAGATATTTGTAGAGCGGGGAGACGTCGAGCAGTCCCGCGGAATGTCGGATGGCGTAGTACTCCATTTCCGGAACGAGGGAATACGACGATGCGGCGAGGTATCCTGACCAGCCTCGCCATTCCCAGCTGTCGCAGATCGCTGATGTCCGCGAATGAAACGGTGAACCGCGTCGCACGATTCCTCCTCCGGGCGGACGCGGACCGCGAATAAACGATATAACCCCTCCCCCGTTACCTCGCGCGGCCCGCCGCGCCCGAAGCGGATTGCCGACGCGACGCGCCTTCCGTGAGGTCGGCATCGTGGCGCGAGCGTATGACGCCATTGTGATCGGAGGAGGCCACAACGGCCTCACGACGGCCGCGTATCTGGCTCAAGCAGGCAAGAAGGTCGTCGTCCTCGAGCGTCGGCACGTCCTCGGGGGTGCTGCGGTCACCGAGGAAGTCTACCCGGGATTCAAGTTCACCGTTTGCTCGTACGTTTGCAGCCTCCTCCGGCCGCAGATCATCCGAGATCTCGACCTCCCGTCGCACGGCTTCGAGGTCATCCCACAGGAATCCAGCTTCTTGCCCCTGCCCGATGGGCGGTACCTATTCTATCGCGGGGACGAAGAAGACACGTTCCAGGCGGTCGCGAAGTTCTCGCGGCGCGACGCAGAGGCGATGCCGAAATTCGGTCGCCTGATGGCCCGGATGGCGAAGTTCATCGCACCGACCCTCACGATGACGCCGCCCGATGTTGGCTCCCTGAATCCCTCGGAACTCCGGAAGCTCCTCGTGCTGAATAAACAGGTCCAGACGTTGACGGAGGACGAGCTGTACACCTTCGCGCGGCTCATGACGATGAGCGCCGCTGACTACCTCGATGAGTGGTTCGAAACGGATGTGGTCAAGGCGAGCCTTTGTTCGAGCGGAATCATCGGCACGTTGCTCGGGCCGCGTTCGCCCGGAACGGCCTACGTGTTGATGCACCACTACATGGGCGAGATCGACGGCGCGTACCGATCGTGGGGCTACGTCCGTGGCGGGATGGGGATGGTGAGCGAGTCGATCGCCCGCGCGGCCCGCCTCTTCGGCGCGGAGATTCGGGTGAATGCCGAGGTGCGACGCATCTTGGTGCAGGACGGGCGCGCGATTGGCGTGGAACTGGCGAGCGGGGAGAAGCTCTACGCCAAGGTCATCGCATCCGGCGCCGACCCGAAGCGGACGTTCCTCAAGATGATCGAGAGGTCCGACCTTCCCGCGGATTTCGTGCGGGGCATCGAGAACTTCAAGATCGAGGGATCATCCGGCAAAGTGAACCTCGCCCTCAAGGAGGCACCGAGCTTTTCGTGCCTCCCAGGCAATGGAGTCCATCTCCAGGGCGCCATCTCGATCGGACCGAGCGTGGACTACATCGAAAAAGCGTACGACGATGCGAAGTACGGCGACTACTCGCACCGACCTTATGTCGACATGTGCGTCCCGTCGACGCTCGATCCAACCTTGGCGCCGCCGGGCAAACACCTCATGTCGTGTTTCATCCAATATGCCCCGTACACGTTGCGAAAGGGCACGTGGGAGGAACGGCGCGACGCGTTCGGGGACACGGTCCTCGACACCCTTGAGGAGTACATCCCGAACCTCCGCAAGATCATCCTCCACCGGCAGGTGTTGAGCCCATGGGACCTCGAGCAGATGATCGGCCTGACGGGCGGAAATATCTTCCACGGAGAGCTCACCCCGGACCAACTGCTCTTCCTCCGTCCGACGGCCGGATGGGCCCAATACCGCATGCCATTGAAGGGGCTGTACCTCTGCGGCTCCGGCGCCCACCCCGGCGGCGGCGTGATGGGCGCGCCCGGCCTCAATGCGGCGCGGGAAATCCTGAAAGACTGGGCCCTCCTGCGGGTGTGACCCTTGGCCGAGGCGTACGACGTCGTGATCGTGGGCGGCGGCCACAACGGCCTCGTCGCGGCGACCTACCTCGCACGCGCCCGACGCCGGGTTCTCGTGCTCGAGAAACGCATCGCTGTTGGAGGCGCCGCCGCAACGGAGGAGATTGCTCCCGGTTTCCGCGGTCCCACCGGGACGCCTGTGTGCGGCCTGCTCCGGCCGGAAGTCGTCGAAGACCTGAACCTGGCCGCGCGCGGGGTCCAATTCATCCGGCCGGACCCGGACGTCGTTGCGCTGGGCGACGGCCGGACCCTCCCCATCTGGAAGGATGTCCACAAGACCCAGAAGGGCCTCGCTTCGTTCTCGGCGAAGGACGCGCAGACGTATCCGCGATTCATCGAATTCCTGAGCCAATTCGCCGAGGCGCTGGATCCGATCCTGACGATGACGCCGCCCAATCTCCCTTCGCCGAGTTGGGGAGAAGGCGTGTCGCTGTTCCGCCGCGCGCTCCGGCTGCGGCGTCTGGGCAAACGAGCGATGCAACAGATGCTCCGCCTCCCTCCGATGTCGATCCGCGATTTCCTGAACGAGTGGTTCGAGACGGAGCTGTTGAAGGCGAGCTTCGCGGTCGACGGACTGATTGGAACCTACGAAGGGCCGTTCTCCCCGGGCACCGCCTTCGGCCTGGTCCCTCGGTTCCGGCCGGATGTCCATGGGACCGGATCGGCGTTCGTGCGGGGCGGCATGGGGGCGCTCGCGGACGCGCTCGGTCAAGCGGCCCGGGAGGCGGGGGTGACGATCCGAACCGGCGCGGAGGTGACGCGCATCGTGAGCGCCAACGGACGGGTGACCGGAGTCGAACTGGACGGAGGTGGGACGGTCGGCGCGCGCGTCGTCGCGTCGAATGCGGACCCGAAGCGGACCTTCCTCCATCTCGTCGAGCCCGAGGAGCTCGGACCGGACTTCCTGAATCACATCAGGAACTTCGAGATGAACGGAGTCGTTGCGAAAGTCAACTTCGCCCTCGATGGCGCGCCCCGATGGTCCCTCGCCGGGGAGGGAGTGCCGCCTCACTTTCGGGTATGCCCGTCGGTCGAATACATCGAGAGGGCGTACGATGATGCGAAGTACGGAAAGCCTTCGACCGCTCCGTTCCTCGATGTGACGGTCCCGACCGTCGTGGATCCGGATCTCGCCCCTCCGGGGAAGCACGTGATGTCGGTCCTCGTCCAATACGCCCCGTACGCGCTGCGACGCGGCGAGTGGGCCACCGAAGGAAAGAAACTTGCCGAGCGCGTGACGGCCATCCTGGAGGACCACATGCCCGGCCTGGAGAGACTGATCCTCCACCGCCAGATCCTCACGCCGGTCGACCTGGAAGAGCGGTTCGGCCTGACGGAAGGCCACATCTACCACGGGGAGATGACGCTGGACCAGTCCCTCGTCCTCCGTCCGGTCCCGGGTTGGTCCCGCTACCGAACTCCGGTCGAGGGCCTGTACCTCTGCGGATCCGGCTCCCATCCCGGTGGGGGAATCACCGGCGCTCCGGGCTACAACGCCGCCCGAGAGATCTTGAAAGACTGGCCCCGGTTTTCCGCGTGAGCGCCGTGCAGCGATTCGCCGTCGGACGGGCGGGGCAATCATTGAAATGCGACGGATGGTTCGAAGGCGGCCGATGGGCGACCTGCTTCAACCCGGCACCCGAGCGCCCGACTTCGAGGGGATGAACCAGGACGGTGTCCCGATCCACCTTCGGGATTTCGAAGGCAAGCCGGTCGTGCTGTTCTTCTATCCGGAGGACGACACGGCGGGATGCACGCGAGAAGCGTGTGCCTTCCGCGACGACACCGCCGCTTTCCGGGCGGCCGGAGCGGTCGTCTTGGGCATCAGCGTTCAAGACGAGACGTCGCACCGCGCGTTTCGCGAGAAGTACCAGTTGCCTTTCGATTTGGTGGCGGACCCCGACAAACGCATCACGCGGGCGTATAACGCGTTGGGGTTCCTCGGCGTCGCCAAGCGGGTGACATACATCGTCGGCCCGGACGGGACCATCTTGTCCGCCTACCGAACCGTCGACCCGAAGAGCCACAGCCAAGAAGCCTTGCGAATCCTTTCCGAGGTGCGGCAACGATGATCGCTTCCAAGGTGAAACTCCCGAACGTCGTCATCCCAAGGAACATCCGCCTGCATTACGAGCGATTCCTTGATCACTTCAAGGGCTTCGAGAACGTGGACGCGGTCCGCGGGATTTTCGGACCGAGGACGAAGTCCGTCCTCCGCGCGCTCAAGGTCGAGTTCTTCTCTTCGAAATGGGGGTACATGGGCGTCAGCGACGAGGACGGCCACCTCGTGGTCTCGACGCACTACTTGCGAACGGGAAACCGTCGGGACATCTATCTCGACGTCGTGCACGAGCTCGTCCACGTCCGCCAGTTCCGCGAAGGGAAGCAGCTCTTCCCGGAGGGTTTCAATTATCCCGATGCACCCACCGAGATCGAGGCGTACAAGGTCTGCATCGCGGAAGGGCGGCGGCTCGGGATGACGGACCGGGATCTGTTCAAGTACCTGAAAGTCGAGTGGATGGACCCGGGCGAGTTGCGCCGGCTCGCCCGGAACGTCGGAGTGAAGGCCCCGCCGAAACCTCGTGGCCGCCGAAAACGGTAGGCCTCTCTCCGGAACCGCGGATCCTCGGCGATGGATCGAAGTCCCTCTGGCCTGGAGGCTCGGCCCGAGAAGTTATAGTTATTTGACTATAACTCGCGGGGCTACTCGAAGGCGGTCAGCTGGGGCTGCCGCGTCTTCGGCCGCTGCAGCTTCGTGACCCGAACCCCGATGAGGCGGAACCGGTGATGGCCTTCGGCGAACTCTTTTGCGAGCTCGACGCACACATCCGCGAGGACCGTCTCATCGAGCACGTTGGAGGCGAGAGTCCGCTCCCGCAGGTGGGTCTGGAATCCCTCGAACCGAATCTTGATGCCGACCGTGCGGAACGTCGCTCCCTGGGCCCGAGCTCGGAGGAACACGTTGTGGGCCACATCCCGAATCGTCGATTCGATCCGGGGCCAGTCCGAGACGTCCTTGTCGAACGTCCGTTCGACGCTGATCGATTTCGGATCGGGTCGCTCCTCGACGGGCAGTTCCTCGATGCCGCGCGCGATGGCCCACAGCCAGACCGAATTCTTGCCCATGAGCTTCTTCAACTCGGCGCCGGGGAACCGGGCCAAGTCCCCGATCGTCCGGACTCCGACCCGTTCGAGCATCTCCGCCGTTTTCGCACCGACCCCGCTGATCCGGGTGACGGGCAGCGGGTCCAGAAAGGCGTTGACCTCCTCGGGTCGGACGACCTTGAGGCCGTCCGGTTTCGCCAGATCCGAGGCCATCTTCGCCACCGACTTGTTGGGCGCGACGCCGATCGTGCAGTTCAGCCTCTCCCGCTCCCTGACCGCGGCCTTCACGCGGAGGGCGTAGTCCGCCGCGCCGTCGAACCCTTTGACCTTGGACGTGACGTCGAGGAACGCCTCGTCGATGCTCACGTGCTCGAGGACGTCGGCGTGGGATCGCAGGACGTCGATGACGCTCTCCGATGCGGCGGCGTAGAGGTCGTAGTTCGGTCGGAGGTAGGTCGCCTGCGGCAGTTTGTGCCAGGCCGTGCTGATCGGCATCCCGCTCCGGACGCCGAGCTGCCGGGCCTCGTAGCTCGCCGCCATGACGACGCCGCGCCCCCGACCGCCCTTCGGATCGGCGCCGACGATGACCGGCTTCCCGACGAGGTCTGGATTCTCTCGCCGCTCGACGCTCACGTAGAAGGCGTCCATGTCCACGTGGAAGATGACCCGGGCCACCGAGACTCGAACATCACTGCCGGCTCAAAGCGGTTTGCCCGCGGGTAGTGAGCGAACAATTCTAGACCGCTCAAACCTTGGGGGACTTGGATGGAAAGGCAAAGCAGTCGGCATGCGAAAGTCCGTCGAGAGGTCTTCATCGCATCCATCAAGTCCGCTGCCCTCTATCCGGCCGGAATAGTCCTATTGGAAGTTCTGGTAGTGTCCGTTGCAGGATGGACGAATCGCGTTGTTGCCCTCGTCGCCGCGACCCTCCTCGCCCTGTTGGGCTATTTCCTGATCCTGGTCCTTTGGGCGAGACGGCGGGCACACCGCATCGAGAACTTTGTCGAGAAACTCGAACCGAGACTGAGGGATGCGGCTGTAAACAGGCACGAAGGGCTTGTCCTCGTCCCGGACACCGGGTTGCTCTTGCGCGTGGGGAACAGGTTCGATATCGCCATCGCGGACCCGATCCTGGAAGCTTGGGTCCTGGCAGAGCCATCAGGGTCGGTCAAGGAACCAGTGATTGCAAACTTCGTCCGCTGGCATCGCCGGTATCATGGCCTTCGAATCCTGAGGCCGATTGGTTCCTTTGGTGCCGGTGGAATTGACCAGCAAAGATTCGAGGCTGTGCGGTTGCGCCTGCAATCGCAATCCGTGCAGGTCGTGTTGTTCGAGCGAGACTTGGGCAAACGTGGTGCGCCCGAAGGATTGCTCCGAGAGGCCGCATGTTTCATCGACCAACCGCGTTGGTGGGCGATTGGCAATCTTGTTTCCAACGAAATCGACGAACTTGCGGCGCTCCTCCAAGGGCTAGTTCGCTCGGAGACCGACCCCGCTCTCGTTTGGCCACCGAAAATCCGAAAACCGCGGGCCTAGTTGGGCGGCGGTTCGCACACCAAGAGAACTCCACTCCTGACGGTTCGTTGATCTTGTTCTTGGAGCCGTGCTTGAGTTTCGAAAGGTTGCCCCAAAGGTCACTGTCTCGGTCGTCACTGGACGCAGAACTCGTTGCCCTCGGGGTCCTGCATGACCACCCAGTACTCCCCAGGTTCCGTTTTGGATCGGGGAGGCAAGTCCCACGCCTTTTGCTCGGACGCCCCCAGGTCCAAGAGTCGGCCCACTTCGCGGTTAACCCGGGCCTTCCGCTCTGAGAGGGGGAGAGTCGTTCCGCCGCTTACGTTCAGGTCCAGGTGGATCCGATTCTTCCCTGGCTTCGGCGTGTCCATCTGTTGGAAGTAGATCCTCGGTCCCCGTCCCTCCGGATCGACAATCGCGCTCGCGGAGTTCCACTCCTCCGCGGGCACGTCCCATGCTTTGAGCGCCGCCTGCCACGACGAAAAGCCCGCGGGCGGGTCCTGCAGCTTGTAATGGAGTGCTTCGGACCAGAACTTGGCCAAGCGATCCGGATCCGCGCAGTCGAACACGACTTGAGTCTTGGTTGCCATGACCGTTTCCCAGCTCGTCCGCATCGTCCGATGGCGTATCTACGTGACGGCGGGAGGTGGGCGTATCGAGCCTGTGATTTAGCTCAGCCGAAATCCGCCAGGCCCTTCTGGCTTCCCGTACCCGCCTTCCCCGCGGGGAACTGGTATTCCATCATCCCGGCGAGGCGTCGGAACTCGTTCACGCTCCCTGGCCCGAAGCCCGCATAGTGGTTGTTGAAGAACACGAGGGCGCCCTTGACGGAATCGGAGGACTCCTCGAGCTCCTTATACCAGGTGCGCATCTCGGTGGACTTGTCTTTCTGGACCTCCTTGAATTCCGTGATTTCGCGGTCTCCGACCATCCGCAGGTAGACTTGGTCCGAAGTCACGTCGGTCGGCGTTCGCAGGTATTGATTCTCCGACCACACCATTGTGACGTTTCGGTCGCGGAGGAGCTTGTAGACGTCGTCACGGAACCACGACTTGTGCCGGAATTCAATGGCGTGCGGGTATTTGTCCACCTCGAGCGCTCGAAGGAACTCCTGCATCACGATCCAGTGGGAATCGAACTTGATGGACGGCGGAAGTTGCGCGACGAGCGGCCCACACTTTTCTCGCAGCTCCTTGGCGGAGGCATAGAACCAGCCTAGGTTTTCCGCCACGCCGTTCAGCTTCTTCTCATGGGTGATCCGCTTCGGCATCTTCATCGCGAATAGAAATCCCGGAGGCGTGGACTTGTACCATCCCTTCGTCATCGCAGGCCCCGGGTTGCGGTAGAACGAGGAGTCGACCTCGACACAGTCGAAGACGCTCGAGTAGAGCTTCAGGTAATCGGACTTCGGCGTGTCCGGCGGATAGAAGCCCCCGAGCCAATCGTCGTATCCCCAGCCGCTGCAGCCGACCCGCAGCTTGTCCTTCAGTGTCATCGAGGCTCGCAAATGAGGATAACGGCGCAAGAATGAATAACTTTCATTTCTGGCCTGACGAACGGCGGGCACCTTCCCCATTCATCTCTCGAGGAACGTAGGCCCACTTATGTTCGGCGGGCGGGAAGCCTAGCCGGCCTTCTTTCGCTGAACTAACTCAATCCAAATCCCGTCCGGGTCTTTGACGAAGGCCTCACGCCAGCCCCCGATGGTTCCCGGTCGCACCATGACTTTGACACCTTTTTCCTCCAATCTCTCCACCGCAGCTTGAAGGTTCTCGACTTCGAAGCCCAGATGGTCCAGTTCTTCGCCGTTCGTGTAAGCGGTCCCAAATTGGCTGCCTTCCTCGTACCAGTTCAGTTCCAAGAGCTGGGACGAACTCGGACTTCGCACCGTTACAGCCTTGCCGTGCGTCGGCTCGTAGCTCTCAAGCGGATCAACGATCTCCATGCCCAGAATTTCGGTGTAGAACCGCAAGGAGCGCTCGATATCTCGAACCCGCAGCCCCGTATACACGAAGCGGAACTCCATGCGACGGAAAGTCGTGAACACCAGTAAGTAACCTGCGTATGACGGGGGGCAAGGCGGGCCCTCCTTCGTTTTTGGTTTCCCGTCGTTACCAAGCCTGAGGGCTGGCGAGTAATGAATAAATAGCGGCTGGCTTCGTGGACTGGGTTCCCAGGTAGTGGGGCCCCGTGGACCTGATTCTCGGCCTGCTGATCATCTTCGTCACCGCTCGGGCCGCCGGCGAGGCGATGGAAAAACTCCACCAGTCGCCGATGATCGGTGAGGTGCTCGCGGGCATCCTCGTCGGGCCGATGGTCCTCGGCCTCATCAATCCGGATCCTGCGACCTCGTTCGGAGAGTCGTTGAACGTGGTCGCCAATCTCGGCGTCTTCATCCTCGTGCTCCTTGCGGGAATCGAACTCGGCCGCGAGGGCCTGCGAAAGGCGTTCAAAGAACGGAGCATGGTCGTCGCCTTCGTCGAGTTTTTTCTCCCATTCTCCCTGGGGTACAGCTTGGCTGCCGCCATGGGTATGACATTTGCGCAGTCCCTGTTTCTCGGCACCGCGATGGCCGTTACGGCGCTCCCGGTGAGCGTCCGCATCCTCCTCGACTTGAACCTCTTGAACTCGCGGCTGGGACGGGCAATCGTTTCCGTCGCCCTGGTGAACGATCTCGTTGCCTTCGCGATGCTAGGCCTCGTGGTTCAGTTCACGTCCCTCGGAGCCTCGACGCCGGAGGGGGTCACGATTGGTCTCGTCGCCCTGAACAATGTCCTGTTCGTCGGACTCGTATTCTGCGTGGCGACGGTCCTGAAGCTGACGACTCGGTTGGCGCGGAACTCCGAATCGTACATGCAGACGTTCGTCTCGAAACTCCGCGGACAAGAAGCGTCGTTCGCCTTGTGCATCTCGACCGCCCTTGGGCTCGGTGCGGCGGCCGAACTGCTTGGGATCCATTTCGCCGTGGGAGCCTTCTATGGCGGCCTCTTGATGACCCCGCAGCTCTTGGGACAAGTTCAGTTCAACCGGGTCCGCAACGCCGTGTCCTCGGTGACGTTCGGGCTCTTTGCACCCGTGTTCTTCGCGTATGTCGGATTGAAGTTCTCTGTCACGTTCACCGCGTGGCCGTTGATCCTCGGAATCACTGCGATCGCCTTCATCGGAAAGTTGATCGGAGGACTCATGGGCGGATACGTTGCCGGATTTCGGGGCGCCCCGCTCCTCGCCCTCGGGGTCGGCCTGAACGCGCGAGGAATGATGGAACTCCTGCTCGCCCAGGTCGGCCTGGCCACCGGAATTATTGACACGAATCTCTACTCCGCGCTCGTCATCATGACGCTCACAACGACCCTGTGCACGCCGCCCATCCTGAAGCGCCTGCTTCGCCACTTCACCGTCGCTGACATCCTCCCACGGGTGCCCGGTCCCCTCGCGGTCGGCGGGCTCGAATCCACAACCCGGATCCCCAGCGATGAAACCGCCCGCTAGTGCTCGGGAGTGTTCATAACGTTGATTAACCGCGTGAGTTTCATCCCGCCCTTCCAAGCGATCGAACCGGAGCCAGGTGGATCGAGCGCTGGAGGACACGCGGATGAACCGACTTGCGGTCATCGGTCTCGGGATGACGGTGGCGGGGATCCTCCTCGTGATCGGCTTCTGGCCCCTGTTTTCGGTCAGCGGTGCGGATCTGCTCGCATCACGAAACGGGAACCAATACAACGGATACGCGCAGGGTTCTCAGATCACGGTCCATGAAAAGGTCGTCGACGTGTCCTTCACGAATTTCTTCGGGAACCCGACCACGACGCTCGAGATTGAAGATGGAAATCCGAACGAGGCCACCGTGATCTACGTTCGCGGAGATGCCCGTAGCGTCGTTTCGCCGGGCGACGTCATCTTCGCCTCCGCCACGCTTCAACTCATTGCAGGCTTCTACTACTGGGAAGTCGCGTCACCCGGGAACGTCCACTTGTCCTGGCCGATCGATGCCCTGTTCTATGGAATCGCGACCGCCGGAGTGGTGGTCCTCGGGGTCGCCGCGTTCCGAAAGCCGTGAGGATACCGGAAGGCTGAAATCGACTTGCGGGCATCGGCACACGATGTCCGAGCTGGGTGACGTCGGGGCGCGCCGGATCGAATGGGCTCGGGACCACATGCCCGTCCTGGCGGCAATCCGGGACGAGCTGAAGCAGAAGAAGACCCTCCGAGGGCTCCGGATCGGGATGGCCCTCCACGTCGAGGCGAAGACCGGGGTCCTCGCTTTGTCGTTGCGGGAAGCGGGCGCAACGATCCGCCTCGCGTCGTGTAATCCGTTGTCCACAGACGACAGCGTGGCGACCGCCCTCGCAGAGACCCACGGCCTCGAGGTGTACGCGAAGAAGTGGCAAACCAATGAAGCGTACTATGCGAACCTCCACAAGGTCCTCGACCTGAAGCCGGACCTCATCATCGACGATGGCTCCGACCTTGTCAATCTCCTGCACACGAAACGGCGGGAACTCCTGGAGGGTGTCCGAGGAGCCAACGAGGAGACGACGACGGGCATCATCCGACTCCGAGCGATGGAACGAGATGGCGCCCTCCGGTTTCCCGTCATCGACGTCAACGACGCCCAGATGAAGCACCTGTTCGACAACCGATACGGGACGGGCCAGAGCACGTTCGACGGGCTGATGAACGCGACGAACCTGCTCATCGCAGGCAAGACGTTCGTCGTCGCCGGGTATGGATGGACAGGACGCGGCATCGCGATGCGGGCTCGTGGAATGGGCGCTCGGGTCGTCGTCACCGAGGTCGATTCGGTGAAAGCAATCGAAGCTTCGATGGACGGATTCGAAGTCGTCCCCATGCGCAGCGCCGTCCGAGAGGCGGACTTCATCGTCACCGCGACGGGTTGCAAGGACATCGTGACCGCCGCGCACTTCCCGGCGATGAAGGACGGCGTCGTCCTCGCGAACGCGGGGCACTTCGATAACGAAATCTCGAAAGCCGATCTCGAGAAAGCCGCGAAGAGCAAGCGGCGAGTCCGCGAGTTCGTCGACGAGTACACGCTCCCGGGAGGGAAGCGAGCCAACCTCGTCGCCGAAGGGCGCCTCGTGAACATCGCGGCGGGCCAAGGCCATCCCGTCGAGATCATGGACATGAGCTTCGCGATTCAAGCGGTGTCCGCTGGCTATCTCGCGCAGAACGCCTCCCGGCTGCAACCTCGGGTTTATCCCGTCCCGCCAGCCCTTGACCTGAAAGTCGCGCGGTTGAAGCTCCGGAGCATGGGGGTCCGAATCGATCACTTGACGAAAGCACAGCGTGCCTACCTCGATTCCTGGCAAGAAGGGACGTGAGCATTCGGTTCGGCGCGCAGATGGTTGGTCATGCCAGCGAAGAGGGCCGTCCTTTCCGATTTCGATGGGACGATCACTCGGGTGGACGTGGCGGAAGCCATCCTGGACGAGTTTGCGCCCTCGCAATGGCGGGAAATCGAAGAGCTCTATCGCGCAAGGAAGATCGGAACGCGAGAGTCCATGGCCCGTCAATTCGCGTTGGTCCGAGCACGCCGAGAAGAGTTGTTGCAGTTCGTCGACCGTACGGCCGTGATCGACGAGACGTTCCCTGAGTTCGTCAAGTTTTGTCAGGCGCAGGGGTTGATCCTCGAAATCGTCAGCGAGGGCCTCGACTTCTATGTTCGGCATCTCCTCCGGAAATGGGACATCGATGTACCGGTCCGGACGAACCACGCGATTTTCGAAGAGGGCCATGTACAAATCGATTACCCTTGGGCCGACGCAACGTGCGCGCTATGCGGCACATGCAAGTTGTTGCGCCTCTTTGAGCTTCGAACCGCGGGCTACCGAACCGCGTACATCGGAAACGGACATTCCGATCTTTGCCCTGCAATCGAAGCGGATCTCGTGTTCGCAAAATCCAATCTCGCAGACCTTTGCCGCACGGAAGAAATCGATTTCATCCCGTTCGAGCGTTTCTCCGACGTCCAGAGAGGATTGGGTGCCTGGGCATGAGGAATTTTCTCGGCGCTTTCGGGCACGTCGCGATGGACTACATTGTGTCCCTTCGCCGCCTGCCGACGCCAAACACCTCAATCGAGATCCTCGACCGGAAGCGCTACTTCGGCGGGACCGCCGGAAACCTCGCGCGGGCGGCCGCGCGTCTCGGCGTGAAGGTCTCGCTGGCGTCGTTCGTTGGGGCCGATTTCCCCGCGGACTATCGAGACGCGTTGAACGAGGACCGTGTCGATACGACGGACCTTCGCACGGTTCGCAACGCGAACACGCCCACCGTATGGGTCTTCTCGGATCCGAAGGGGAACCAGATGGCGATCGTCGACCAGGGGCCGATGAAGGATGCCGCGCACCTGCCTCTCTTGCGGCACAGCGTGAAAGACGTCGACCTCGTTCACATCGGGACGGGACGACCGGAATACTATCTGCGCGTCGCGCGACTCGCGTCCTCTCTCGGAAAGACGATCGCATTCGATCCGTCGCAAGAAATCCACTACGTATACACGCCCCGGCTCTTCCGCGAGCTGCTCCGTCGGTCGACCTACTTTTTCGGGAATGAGGCGGAAATCGTCCGAGCAAGGCGGCTGGCACGGGTCACGTCCACCGAAGGGCTTCTCGAGGTTGCGGAAGTCGTCGTGGCCACCCTCGGATCCCGCGGAAGTGCCGTGTACTCCCGCGAGGGTCGAATTCGGATCCCGAGGGTTCGTCCCCGCAAAGTGGTCGACGTGACCGGTGCGGGCGACGCGTATCGCGCGGGCTTTTACGCCGGCCTGGCTCGCGGGCTCGACCTGCGCCGATGCGGGATTCTCGGATCCGCGGTCGCAAGCTTCGTCGTCGAGAGGAAAGGGACGCAGTCCAACCTCCCGACGTGGTCACAAGTTCTCTCCCGAGCCCGGCGACATGCAACGTTCTGACGACGCGGGGACTTCACGCTAACGCCTCGCAACCGCGTCGGGCTAATGGGGAAGCGACCGCGACCGACCTGGCGGAACGAGCACTTGAAATACAAGTTGCGATAGGGTTATATTGCGACAGTAGTTTCTCCGCGCGGTGACCTAGGGATGGCCATCGGGTTCGTGCTCATTAGCACCGCTCCTGCGAAGGAGCACGAAGTGTACAATGAGCTCCTCAAAGTGAAGGAAATCGTGGAGCTCCACCCCTTGTTCGGAGAGTACGACCTGATCGCGAAAATCGAGGCCGAGGATTTCAATGTCCTCGGTCAGGTCGTCGTCGACAAGATCCGATCGATCCCAGGCGTCATCGACACGAAGACCTTGACAGGCATCAAATTTTGAGGAGGACATCAATGCCGTTCGAAGCGTTTGATCCGTTGACATTCGTGACCATCTTGCTTTTGACCTTCGCGCTCTTCCTCGTGATCACGGGCGCCTTCACGGCGTACTTCGGAAGCGGGAAGAGCCGCAAGATTGGGGTCGGACTTCTCGTGGGGGGTTTGGTCGTCGGGGTTTTCTGGGCGTGGTACGCAGGCCCGTACAGTGCAGGCACCAACCTGGTCGGCACCATCGCCCAGTCGATCGGCGTGATCCTCGCGGCGGTCATCGGAGCCGCCGCGGCGATTGGGCTCTTCCTCCTGGCAATCATGAAGAGCTAGGTCGGTCTCCGCGCTCCGCCGCGGAAGTGGAAAGCCTTTATTCCAGGAACCCACCTTGTCCCAGCCGATGCCCGTTGACGTCCTCATCGTCCTCGGTTCCAAGACCGACGCGGAGGTCGGAAAACAGGCGAGCTCGTTCCTGGACCAGTTTGGCGTCGGGTACGAAATGGTCGTCGCATCCGCCCATCGCACGCCGGACCTCCTGCGCGATTTGATTCGGAACACGACCGCGAGAGTCTTCATCGCGATTGCGGGCCTCTCCGCGGCACTTCCCGGTACGATCGCGGCCCACACGACGAAGCCGGTGATCGGAGTGCCGGTGAGCGGCAAGCTGAATCTGGATGCCGTCCTGAGCGTCTCGCAGATGCCGCCAGGAGTCCCCGTGGCCGCCGTCGGCCTCGACCGCGGGGAAAACGCGGCCATCCTCGCAGTGGAGATCCTGGCCTTGCGGGACGAGCGTCTGGTCGACAAGCTCAAAGAGCACCGCGAGGCGTTGAAGAAATGGGTCCTCGAGGACTCGCGGACGCTGGGCGAATGATGTTCGACGCGAACGCCTTCATCGGCGAGCAGATCGAGGCCATCCGCAAGTCCGTGCCAGGCAAGGCGATCATCGCCTGTTCGGGGGGCGTCGACAGCACGGCGGCAGCGGTGCTCGCGAGTCGCGCCCTCGGAGATCGCCTTCTCGCCGTCTACATCGACACCGGGCTCATGCGGAAAGGAGAGACCGAGGACGTCGCGGAGACCCTGAAGGAACTCGGCGTGCGGCACCGGATCGTCTTCGCCGCGGACGAATTCTTCGCGGCCCTGCGGGGCATCGTGGACCCGGAGAAGAAGCGGTCCGTGATCGGGCGCAAGTTCATCGAGCTCTTCGAGCGAGAGGCGACCGTCTCCGAGGCCGACCATCTGGTCCAAGGGACGATCGCGCCGGACTGGATCGAGAGCGGGGGCCAGCTCCGAGATCGGATCAAGACCCATCACAACGTCGGCGGCCTCCCGGAGAACATGAAGTTGAAGCTCGTTGAACCGCTGCGCGACCTCTACAAGGACGAGGTCCGGACGGTCGCCCGGGCGCTCGGCGTAAGGGTCTCCGAGCGACAACCGTTTCCCGGGCCCGGACTCGCGGTTCGGGTGGTCGGCGAAGTGACGCCGGATCGGGTCGCCCTCGTCCGAGGCGCGTCCGCCATCGTCGAGGAGGAGATCCAAACCGCGGCCGGCCGCGGTCTCATGCCCCTTCCGTGGCAATACTTCGCCGTCCTCTTGCCGGTGCGGACCGTGGGGGTTCACGGGGATCTTCGGGTGTACGGCCAGACGGTCGCGATTCGCGCGGTCGACTCGATCGACGGCATGACCGCGGTGTACTCGAAAATCCCGCATGAGGTCCTCGACCGCATCTCGATCCGAATCACGAACGAGGTCGGGGGAATCAACCGCGTCGTGTACGACGTGTCGAACAAACCCCCCGCGACGATCGAGTGGGAATAAGCCGCCGCCTCAGGGAAATCTTTTTCTCATTGGGCCGCTACGGGACTACCATGCGTGTCTACGTCGTCGACAACGGGGGCCAGTGGACTCATCGCGAGTGGCGGGTCCTGAAGTACCTCGGCGCCGACACGAAGATCGTCGCGAACGACACGCAGGTTTCGGAGCTGGACGGCCTGGACGGGCTCGTGCTGTCCGGCGGCGCTCCCCGGGTCGGGGTGGATCCGGGAAAGATGGGCCGGAACGGGGAGTACCTGGACTCGTTCGACGCGCCGATCCTCGGAATCTGCGCGGGGCACCAGTTCATGGCAAAGCATCTCGGAGGCGACGCAGCTCCGGCCAAGGTTCCAGAGTTCGGCAAGTCCATCGTGCAGGTCCACCAACCCGACGTCCTCTTCGAAGGTCTCCCGAACCGGTTCGAGGTGTGGGAGTCCCACAACGACGAGGTCACCCAGCTCCCGCGGGACTTCGTGGCCCTCGCGAGCTCCGAGAACTGCGACATCCAGGCGATGCGACACCGCGACCGGCCCCTCTTTGGCCTTCAATTCCATCCGGAGGTCGAGCACACCCAGTTCGGGGCCGACATCTTCCGAAATTTCCTGAAGCTCTGCGAGAGTTCGAAGTGAGGCCCCGTGACGGGCCAGAGTTCCCGCTCAGAAGTCCTGAAAGAAGCGCTCCGGGCCCGTCATGACGAACCGTTCGAAAAGGCACTGGGTCGGGCGATCCGCCATCTGGGCGGTCAGTACTCGGAGTACCTTGCGCTGATCACGACGGTCCGCGAGTATGCTCACGCCCACGACTTGGACTTGCGCGAGGCGGCTAGGGCGCTCGCGAGTCAGCCGTAGACGCCCGGGTTCACGAGGAATTCGGGCCGGCGGCCGTCGAGGACCTTGAGCACCTGCTCCGCGATGATCAATCCCGCCCTCGCCTGCGCCTCGCGGGTCGATGCACCGAGGTGCGGGGTGAACACCACATTGGGTGCGGCGAGGAGTGGACTCCCGACCGGCGGCTCGGTGTCGAACACATCGACCGCGGCTCCGGATAGCTTCCCGGACCGCAACGCATCGGCCAGCGCCGCCTCCTGGACGATCTCCCCACGGGCGCAGTTCACGAGGATGGCCCCACGTTTCATCTGGGCGAACTCGGCTGCCGCAACCATCCCTTTCGTCTCGGGGGTCAGAGCGGCGTGGACGCTCACGACATCCGCCTCCCGGAAGACGGTTTCCTTGTCGACGAGGTGGATCCCGACGGTCTCCGCGATCGACGCGGGGAGATACGGATCGTACGCGATCACGCGCATCCCGAACGCTTGCGCCCGTTTCGCAACCTCCGCGCCGATCCGCCCCGATCCGACGAGGCCGAGGGTCTTCTCAAACAGTTCACGGCCCTCGAGTTTCTTCTTTTCCCACCGGCCTTCCTTGACGGATCGATCCGCCTCCGGAAGGTGCCGGAAGAGGGAGATCACATGGCCGATCGCCAGTTCCGCGACGCTGATCGTGCTCGCGGTCGGGGCGTTCACGACCGGGATCTTTCGGGCGGTCGCCTCCGGCACATCGATATTGTCCACGCCGACTCCCGCGCGACCCACGACTCTGAGGTTCGGACCGTGGGTCAAGACCGCCTTGGAGACAATCGTCCGGCTGCGGACGATGAGGGCGTGATATCCGGCGACGGTGTTGAGGAGGCCTCTCGAATCGAGCTCCTGTGCGTCGACTTCGTGCGTTTTCCGGAGGGTGGAAATCGCCTCCGGTTCGAGCCCGTCGGTGATCAGGATTTTCATGGTCTGCGCCGGATAAACGCATCCCGGTAAAAAGGAGTCAGGCCAACAGGGCGAGGACGGTCAGGACGACGAGAGCCAGGAAGAGGACCAGGCCGATGAGGAGCATCATGCGGGTCATTCGCGGATCGGATCCGAAGATGACCGGAATCGGCCCGAGGAACAGGACTCCGCCCCATCGCCGGGCCGGCGGTGCGCCTTCTGGCGAAACGGGCGAGACGCCTCGGTCCCCCGGCTCCGCGACGAGTCGCGAAGGCCACAACAAGAACGTCAGCAGGAAACCCGCGAAGACCAAGAAAACCCCCAAGAGTGCAAGGGGACCGGTCCCGACGATCACCGGGATGACGAGGACCAGGTACACGTTTGCCTCCCCGCGGGACACGGCGAAAGCCATCGTCAGCACGCCGGCGAGGAAGGAGGCGGGGCCAAGCCAACGGATCAGGCGCACTCCCGACGCATTCCCGCGGACTCGCTAAAACTTTGCCGCCTTCTTGTGGGCGGTGCGTTGGTACTCCTGAAGCGGGACGACCGCGAGATCCCCCATGGAGGACTCCTCGATCGCTTGGACGGCGGCCTCAGCGGCTTGGACCGTCGCAATGAACGGGATGTTCAGATCGACCGCCAGGCGGCGCATCATGTACCCGTCCCGCCGCGCCCCGGTCGAGTTCGTCGGCGTGTTGATGACCAGGCGAATCTCCCCGCGCCGCATGAGCCCGAGGGCGTCCGGGGATTCGTTCTCGCTGATCCGGTACACGGTCGTCGCGTCCACGCCGTTCTCCCGGAGGAACTGCGCCGTGCCGCGCGTCGCAAAGATCCGCAGGCCGATCCGCGCCAGCCGCTCGACCACGGGGAAGATCGTCGGCTTGTCCTCGTCACGCACCGTCACGTACACCGCCCCCTGGGTCGGGAGCGGATTCCCCGCGGCGAGCATCGCTTTGTAGTACGCGCGGCCGAGCGACCGATCGATCCCCATGACCTCTCCCGTGCTCTTCATCTCCGGGCCGAGAATCGTGTCGACGCCGGGCAGGCGCTGAAATGGGAACACGGGAGCCTTCACCGCGACGTGTTTGATCTTCGCCTCACCGACAAAGCCCAAGGAGCGGAGCGAATGGCCGAGCATGACCTTCGTCGCGACCTTGGCGAGCGAGATCCCAATCGCTTTCGAGACGTACGGCACCGTGCGGCTCGCCCGGGGATTCGCCTCGAGGACATAGACCACGTCGCCCTGAACCGCGAGCTGGAGGTTCATCAGACCGACGATATGGAGGGCCTTGCAGAGCCTGCGCGTAATCGTCCGGATGTCTTCGAGGACGGCCTCCGACAGCGTCTGGGCCGGCAGGACGCAGGCCGCGTCCCCGGAGTGGATGCCGGCCTCCTCGATGTGTTCTTGGATGCCCCCGATGAAGATGTCTCGTCCGTCAGCCACGACATCCACGTCGATTTCGGTCGCATGGGCCAAGTATCGGTCGACAAGGACCGGATGGTCCTTTGAGACGCGAACGGCCGTTTCCATGAACCCCGCGAGGTCTTCCTCGGTGTAGACGATCTCCATGCCGCGGCCGCCCAACACGTACGAAGGCCGGACGAGCACGGGATAGCCGATCCGTGCGGCCAGCCCCCGCACTTCCTCGAAGCTGTAGCCCGAAGCGGCGTCGGCTTGGTGAATCCCGAGGCGGCGCATCAAGGCGGCGAACTTGCGCCGGTCCTCTGCGAGGTCGATCGACGCCGGCGGAGTGCCAAGGATCCGCGTCCGAGCGCGACGTCGGCGCAGCGCTTTCGCGAGCGGCAGCGCGAGGTTGATCGACGTCTGGCCGCCGAACTGAAGGATCACCCCGTCCGGTTTCTCCTCCTCGATGATGTTCAGGACGTCCTCGAGCAGGAGCGGCTCGAAGTACAGTCGGGTGGAGATGTCGAAGTCGGTGGAGACCGTCTCCGGGTTGTTGTTCGCAATGATGGCGGCGACGCCCTCTTCTCGCAATGCGAAGATGCCTTGGACGCAGCAATAGTCGAATTCGACTCCTTGGCCGATTCGAACGGGTCCGCTGCCGACGATCAAGACTTTTCGTCCCCTCAGCCGCGGCGTCTCCCCCGTTGCCTCGTATGTCGAATAGAAGTAGGGCGTCCGCGCCTCAAATTCGCCGCCGCACGTGTCGACCATCTTGTAGGCCGCACGCGGTCGATCCCGACGGATCCGCTCTTCGGAATTTCGAGTGAGCGCAGCGAGGGACTCATCTGCGAACCCGGAGCGCTTCGCCTCGGCCAGTAGCACCCGGGTCCGACGGGATTCTCGAAGACGTGACTCCAGGAGAACGAGGTGGCGGACTTTTTCGATGAAAAACGGGTCCCAGTCCGTGAGCGCCGCGATCTTCTCGGGCGCGAACCCCCGCCGCAGCGCCTCAGCAATCGAGAAGATCCGTTCGGATGTGGGCTCCTTCAGTTCCCGGACGATCTCGTCATCGGTGGCGGGACCCGAGTCGAGGCCGACCCGGTCAACCTCGAGGGAGCGCACGGCCTTTAGGAAGGACTCCTCGAACGTGCGGCCGATGGCCATGACCTCCCCGGTGCTTTTCATCGACGTGCCGATGCGCCGGTCCACCGTCGGGAATTTGTCGAACGGCCATCGCGGAATCTTCGTGACGACGTAATCGAGGGTGGGTTCGAATGAAGCGAGCGTTTTCCCGGTGACCGGGTTCGGGATCTCGTCGAGGCGGAGACCGATCGCAATCTTCGCCGCGATGCGGGCAATGGGATAGCCGGTCGCCTTCGACGCGAGCGCGGACGAACGGGAGACCCGGGGGTTCACCTCGATGACCCGATACTCCCCCGTCCTCGGATGGACCGCGAACTGGATGTTGCATCCGCCCTCGACGCCCAGCGCGCGGATGATCCGGAGCGCGGCCGATCGCAAGGTCTGGTGATCCGTATCGCTCAGCGTCTGGGCCGGAGCGACCACGATCGATTCGCCCGTGTGGATCCCCATCGGATCGAGATTCTCCATGTTGCAGATCGTGATGCAATTGTCCGAGGCATCGCGCATCACCTCGTACTCGAACTCCTTCCAGCCGAGGACCGACTCCTCGACGAGCACTTGCTTGATCCGAGAGTAGGCGAGGCCGAAGCCCACGATTCGTTCGAGGTCCTCGGGGGAATGAGCGACCCCGCTCCCGGCCCCTCCCAGGGTGTAGGCCGCGCGGACGATCGCGGGATAGCCGATTTCCTCCACGAACCCGCGAGCCGACTCGAAATCGGAGGCCGCGTGGCTCCGGGGAATCGGCTCGCCGATCGAACGCATAAGGGATGCGAATCGCTCGCGGTTCTCGCCCGCGGTGATCGCCTCGAGCTTCGTCCCGAGCAGCTCCACGCCGTGCCGTTGGAGAATGCCCGCGTCGGCGAGCTCGCTGCACAAGTTCAGGGCGGTCTGGCCGCCCATCCCGCTCAAGATCCCCTGCGGTCGCTCTTTCGCGATCACCTTCTCGAGGAATTCGATGGTGAGCGGCTCCACGTAGACGGCGTCTGCCGTTTCTGGGTCGGTCTGGATCGTCGCCGGGTTGCTATTCACCAGGACGACCCGCACGCCTTCCTCTCGGAGAGATCGACAGGCCTGCGTCCCGGAGTAGTCGAATTCGGCGGCTTGCCCGATGAC
>Ga0209235_1000255_pt1 | contig 26095 bp, 25 predicted proteins | sample GraSoi013_1_20cm_4_FD_185817 | JGI IMG/M metagenome (GOLD analysis project Ga0209235, IMG submission 185817) | Grasslands soil microbial communities from the Angelo Coastal Reserve, California, USA - Sample 09_25_2013_1_20cm (SPAdes) (version 2) | ecosystem: Environmental > Terrestrial > Soil >... | reverse complement strand
CGCGAGCGGTTCTTCCGAATGGGAACCGGAGGCTTTTGCCGGAGGAACCGCTCGCGATAGTGCAGCTCGTCGGACATGGTAGTAACCACTTCGCCCATCTTGCCGCCGGGGATCAGCTTGAATGTGTGCTGCGAGGTCCACGGGCGGGTATACGCGACAGGGTCTTCAAACGTGAAGTCGATCTGGAGCGTCCGGGGATCGATACGCCGCATCCGCTCGACAACGTGGAGTTCTTCGCTATGTGGATGACCGACCCCATCCAGCCAGGTTGAATCCTTGAATCCCACCGAATCCACGACCAGCGTGTCGCCTTCCCACTTGCCCACGGATTCGCCATACCACGAAATATCCGGATCGTCGGAATGCGGTTTATTTAATGGAATCTGCCGCCAAACCTTGTTCCATTCCCAGAGCTGGTAGACAGTATCGTCCGTCTGCACGATCTTGAACTTCAGCGGATGTTGGTATTGCCGGGGAAACCCCAGAGGATCCGCGTACTTCAACGCCGGGTCGGTCGTGTTCTCGAAGTCCGACTCCGAACCGCTACCCGGTCGCTGGCCTTTCATGCGTTCGAGTGCCCAGGGAGTATACGGAATGTCGGCTTCAGTGCCGGGCTTCGCTCGCGTGCTGCTCCACGACGATTTTCCCCCACCCAGCCACACACCGGAAATGTCGGGTTGCCGAGGAGCCGCTGGTGCTGCGGGCCGGTCCGAACAACCCGATACGAATGTGACAGCAGCAAGCAACCCAGCCAACGCAATTAAGAACGGATATCGCACGTGTAAAATTTCTCTCTTGCGGAAGTTACCGCAGTATTCCCGCCTCGAGCTGTCTGCCGTCGGCGAACACTACCTTTCTGTGCAATCCTCTGCGTCAAGTTGTGCAGCTTATAGGTTGATACAGAGTAATTTGTCGTTGGTGGAACTCCCACCGGTGCGCAGAATGTCTTCCGATGCACGTTTCGCTGTAAAATGCCCGACGAAATGCCCCGGCGCGCAGGATGGGTTTGGCAGCAATTCGCCGAATGTCTTAGTACTGCTTTTCATAATTACGGTAACGTATCGATGAAGCGCATTCCCCTCCTCGCAGAGGAGGGGAGGCTGCGCCATTAATTACAAAATACTGTACTTAAAAGGAGGAATCCAAATGCGAAAACAAAGCATGGTCTCCATCAGTGCCCTCATTGCGGGACTGGCTTTTTCAGTTGCCGGAATGGCCCAGGGTCCGGTCTCGGTACCTGCTCCCGAAGGGTGGAAGCAGTGCCCCCGGTGCCAGAACAACAAGGACAGAGCGGATGCGAAGGCGAAGTACAAGGTCGAAGGCCACGCGTCTAATCCGCGCGACCTGTCCGGCGTATGGGGCTACAATGGCATCCCAGCAACTTTCAGGAATCCTCCTCCGTTGACGGAATGGGGAAAACAGCGGCACGCGGAAACACTGGGCGATAAGAATGCCGCCGGCGAATTCCTTCACAACAAAGACACCTACAACGGCACCGGCGCGCCCGTAAACTGCGACCCAGCCGGATGGCCACGACTGCACGTAGACAGCTACGGGTTCGAATTCGTTACGCTTCCCGACCGGGTCCTCCAGTTCTTTGAAATCACCCACACGTGGCGCACGATCTGGACCGACGGAAGGAAACTGCCCGAAAATCCGCCGGAACCGCGCTGGATGGGATGGAGTGTCGGCCGCTGGGAAGGGGACACATTTGTCGTCGAGTCGAACGGTTTTGAGGAAAGGTCGTGGCTTGGAGAATCCCAACCCGATGGGGGATGGACGCACAGCGAAGAACTGAAAGTCGTAGAGCGATGGCGCCGCGTAGACTACGGCACCATCGAGGCCCAGGTCACAATTATCGATCCCAAGACGTACACCCAACCTTGGGTAACCCCTGCAGCCAAGATCCCCTTGGTCCCCGGTACCGAGCTTGGGGAATATATGTGCGTGCCGTCCGATTTCTCCGACTTTAACAATAGAGTTTTCCGCCCCACGGCAGGGTCCAACCGGAAGTAGGAGTGCGTTGACTTAGGGCGTCTCCTTAAAATGAAAATTGAGAATTGCTTGATGACTAATGATTAATCGGGGTTGATAAATCGCAGATTTTTCAAGTGCATTAATCATTAATCAATTCTCAATTTTCATTTTGAAAAGCTCCTCCTCTTCACGATTCGTCGCTCTGCCGGCCTACTTATTTATTGAATACACCGCCGGCGGGATTTCTCACGCCCTGATTAAACGACTCCTCCTCGGAGGGGACGCAGAAATCCTCGCGAATTCTATCGTTCGCCTGTAAACGGAAGGTGAGTTTGTCGCTGACCCAGGACTTTGTGTACGTCTTCGGATCATCGATCGTCACAACGATCTCCAGCGTGTCGCGGTTCAGGCGATGGTAGCGTTCCTGGAGATGCATGTCCTCGCTGTGCGGATTTCCGAAGTGATCGATCCATGTCCTTTCATCGAAACCGACAGTGTTCACAACAAAAGTATCTCCGTCCCATTTTCCAACCGCGGTGTCGCCGAGCCACTTCGGATCGGGATCCTTCGGGAGTTCCCGGCCACCGGTTGAGCATCTGCCTGCGGCTGTATCCGGCGCGCTCAAGGTTTGTAGGGGCGTTCATTTCGGCGGACCAATGCTCGACGTTGCCTTTGTCGTCGGTGACATCGAAGTAAAGTTGCGAATGAGGGTTGGACAATGCGAACTTCACCACGACGCCCTTCACCGACACAAGTTTCGAGAGATCGTACGAAATGCCGGTTCCATGATGCGCAAATGCCGGAGTCGAACCCGCCAGAAGCCAGACGGCCACGAACAAAACGATGATCAAATAAGTTTTCATTCTGGGTTCTCCCAGGCTAGAGAATATCTCCGCCGTTCGCCGGACTGTCAAGATCGCTTGGGCACCACGAATGGCGTGCTACCGCGTGCGTCGAAACCTGTAATCGCCCGATATATGCTGCTCGAGAAGATGCGTCACGGCGCCCCGCCCATCTGTGACGAACTTGATCCCCAGCCCATGAAAGCCGGAGAAATTGGTTTCCGACTGCGCCACAAGCCGGTCCTTCTCCCTTCCTTTGAGTTCGGCGAATAGCGCTCCGTTCGAGACGGTGATTTCGATCATCGCCGGGTGCGGCCTGTTTCCCCAGAGGTCTTGTTCCTCATAAGTACCGGCGTATTTCGCCAGGATCTCGGGCGCGACTTTGACTTCGGTCTTCTTTTCGTCGGACACCTTGCCGACCCAGTGCTCGAGGCTGGTGTGGCTCTCGTTGCAGACGGACTCGAGCAGATCGGAATCCGCGTTCAACTCCGCGCGTAGTGACACTGCCCAAGGGCGGGCATACACCTGCCGATCGTTGAGCGTGACTTCAATGTTCATGTGGCCGAAATCCACCCGCCGGTAGCGTTCCGTCGTGCGCAACGCTTCCGAGTGGGGATGACCATATCCATCCAGCCACGACCGGTCATTGAAACCGTTGCTCTCCACTACCAGGGTGTCTCCTTCCCAGCGGCCAACCGAATGCCCCATCCAGCTCGGAAACGGATCGGTCTCCAACGGGCGCCCATCCATAAAAATCTGACGATAGGTGAGAGCTTCGTCCAGCATCAAGATCAGGCCTGGAGCTTGAACGATTTTCGTCTTACGCGCGCTGGTACTCTCGGCAGGACCCCACGGCAGGCACTGGATACCCGGGGAGTCTTTACGGAAGTCTTCCGCGCGCTGCCGAACCAAAGCTTCGGCCCAAGACTGGATTTCTCCTGGCTTCAGGTCCGCTGCAACGTTACCCGAATATTTGGCCGAGATCCTTTGCCAAATCCCCGACAAGTCGGGCTTGCCGTCCGCGGTGCGTGGCGCGGGCGCGGCGAGATTCGGCTTGCCGTTTGCAGTACGCGGGATGCCGGGCGTGGGATACTTCAGCCACTGCGCCGCGAGCGTCGTCGTCAGTGCAAACAAAATAATCACGAACACGATGGGTTTCATAGGTCACCTTTCTGCGGCTAAGGGTGGTAACGATACTAGCACCAAAAGGAAAGAGGCACAAAAATCACAAAAATGCTTTCCGTCTCATGCGCTCTCTTCTGTTTTTTGTGCCTTTTTGTGGCCCATTTTCCTTTTCTCTGGTAACGAAGTCGTTGGAGAATGTTTCAATGAGGCGAAGGGGTCGGAATATGCGCCGCAGCAGTTATGGGTTCATCGCGATCGCGGTCGCTCTGCTGTTCATTCCGTTATCTCTTAAGCCTGCCGACACTCTTCCCCTCCAAATCCCAGATGTTGCCTTCTGGCGCATGGTGACCGGCTTCTCCGAAGAAGCGGGATCCTTTCGATTCCAATACATGTCGAATGAACGCGAATTTGCGGCGCTTATCCCCGAGCTGAAAAAATCGACAAAGCCCGGCGGGGTCTATCTGGGTGTTGGACCTGAGCAAAATTTTAGTTATATCGCCGCGCTGCGCCCGCGAATAGCCTTCATCTTTGATATCCGGCGCGAGAATATGCTGGAACACCTTATCTACAAGGCCGTCTTTGAAATGTCGCCCACTCGCGTTGAGTTTGTTTCCAGGTTGTTTTCGCGAAGGACGCCTGCCGGTTTGAGCGATAAGTCAACCGTCAGTGAGTTGTTCCAGGCATTTGGCCGGGTTCCAGGCGACGCTCAGTTGTTCACACAAAATCTCGAAGCGATCAAAGACCTCTTGGTAAAGAACCGGCGGTTCTTGCTGACGTCGCAGGACCAATCGGAGGTCGACGGTGTCTATCGGACTTTTTTTAATGCAGGCCCAGGCTTTCCCTATCCAGGCAGGAATTTCGGCGCGTTCTTTGGCGGCAGCTATGCGGATTTAATGACGGCACGCGACGATGACGGAGAGCCCCGGAGTTATCTCGCCGGCGAAGACAGCTTCCAGTTTTTGCGCGACATCGAGAGACGGAATCTCATCGTCCCGTTGGTTGGAGATTTCGCGGGAACAAAAGCCATTAGAGCCGCCGCGGCTTACCTCAAGGAACACCAGGCCACAGTGACCACCTTTTACACGTCCAATGTCGAACAATACCTCTTTGAGCAGGGAGACGATTGGCGGCGATTTTACGCGAATCTCGCAACTCTGCCTCTAGACTCATCCAGCACATTGATTCGCAGTTCCCACTTTGCGCCTGCTGGAGCTCGGCTACGGCGCGTTCCGAGTAATTACGTGATGTTGCGTTCTTCGATCGCAGATCTGGTAAAAGCCTTTAAAGAAGGACGTATTCAGAACTACTACAACGCAATTCAGATGTCCCAGTAGGCCGGCCACGCCCATGAGGCGCTCGAGGAAACGTCAGCGCAAAAATGATGGGATCGGCTACAGGCGTATATGTTCTGGACGGAAGCCCAGGCCGATGAGGCGGGCGGGTACACGGCGAAGGAAGGGCCAGCGTTTGAACAGTTTCAACGGCCACGGCATGGAGATCATCTGATCGTTAGCGCCCAGGACTCGCTGGATCAACCGATTTTGAATAAGAACCTGCACGGCCTGTGTGATTCGCGTCGGCAATTCACGGCGCGACTGAATTCGTTCGAAATGCGCGACTGTGAGGCCAGCCTGTGCAAGATGCGCGGCCAAAATATTCGCGGCGGCGACGGCGTCCTGAATTGCGAGATTGATACCCACACCTCCGATCGGGGACATCGCGTGGGCTGCATCGCCAATGCACAAGAGCCCGGGGCGATACCACTTCCGTAAACGATCCACCCGAACCGTTAGAAGCTTGATGTCATCCCAAGTTCTCAATTCACTCATGCGGTCCCGCAAGAATGGAACGACGGACACGACGTCGTTGTGGAAAGCCGGGAGTCCCGCCTCTTTGATTCGGTCGAAATCGCCTTTACGAATCAAGTACGCGCACTGCCAGTAGTCGTCGCGATTGAGCATCACCATCATCTTGCCTTTGCTGATGTGTCCGAGAGTTTGTTCGCCGTCACCGGTTTGCCGCGACACGCGGAACCACAACACATCCATGGGCGCGCCGAGCTCATCAACCGGCAGACCGGCTTTCTCTCTCACGATCGAATGACGCCCGTCGGCCCCGACGATCAGGTCGGCGTGAATATCTGCCATTCCCTCAGGCGTGTTCGCTCGCACGCCGATGATCCGTCCGGCGTCTTCGAGCACATCGATTACTTCGGCTCGCATCTTCAGTTCGAAGTTCCGATAGCGCCTGGCGTGCTCGGCGAGGAACTCCAAAAAATCCCATTGCGGCATCAAAGCAATGAATTTGCAATGAGTGGGTAAATGCGAGAAGTCCGCCAGGATGACAAACTCGTCGCCAATCCGGCCGCCGAGTTCGCGCACTTCCTGATGAGGTTTCTGAAGGAAGTCATCGAGAATACCGAGTTCGTGCATCAATTCGAGCGTGGACGGATGGATCGTATCGCCGCGAAAATCACGCAGGAAGTCCGCATGTTTTTCGAGCACCACAACGTCAATCCCGGCGCGCGCCAGCAAAAAACCCAGCATCATGCCTGCGGGACCGCCGCCGGCAATGCAGCAACGTGAGTGAATCATGGTTTGGATGTTCTCACAAATATCCCTGTGGCCTCTGTGGGCTAGATCGATTGCCCTTTGCACCAGATCGTGTTATAGAACATCATCATTCGTCTAGGCCGTCGACGGGGTTGCCGCACTTTTTTGTTCAAGTCTACGTGTTTGTTGAAAGGAGACGTCCAATGAAGCGATCTATTTGTATCGTGGCGGGACTAATGCTGTTCGCGCAAGCCGCCGGCGCCCAGGCGCCGGCGGCGGGGCAGAAGATAGGCCTCGCCGCAAGCATGCAACGCGCCTACGCGACTCTCAAGGGGAACATGACGGAGGCCGCCGCAAAGATGCCTGAGGCCAATTACACGTTCAAACCGGCTTCCGATCCCAATCTCCGTACCTTCGGCCAGTGGATCGGCCACCAGGCCGACAACCAGTTTCTCAACTGCGCCGCTATCAAGGGCGTCCCGAACCCGAGCCCTGCCCAGAGCAACGAGAAGAAAGCAACCAAGGCTGAGTTGGTCAAAGCCCTGGCAGCGGCGTTCGCGTTCTGCGACGATGCGATTTCGTCGCTGACGGATCAGAGCGCGATGCAGATGGTCAAGCAGGGTGAGGGCGAGAGCGCTCGCGGCGGAGTAGCCTCGGCGTTGCTCTCGCACGGTCTCGAGTCGTACGGCATCGTCGTCGTGTATTTTCGCGCAAAAGGCGTCGAGCCGCCCAATGCCAACCCGGGCGGGCGCGGTGGACGAGGCGGCCGCGGGGGACAGTAGCGCGTCCACCGGCTTCTTCGCGATCAGCCCGCTAAAGTGGCGGACGCCCCTGGTGATGACGGGTCGCGGACTGGTAGGCATGCGCGAGCAAGAGAATCTCGGAGTCGCCGAAGATCTTGCCCGTAAAATGCAGGCCCGTCGGCGAACCGCGGAAAAAGCCGCTCGGCATGCTGACGACGGGGTGGCCGGTGCGGTTCGTGAGTAACTGATTGCTGCCAATGAACAGGTCGAGACCCGCCATGGCTTCGTCCATCCGCTGCATGACGCGCGTCCGGAAGCGATTTGCCTGTATGAAATCGACGGCTGGAGTGAAGTACGCGCTGCGGATCTCGATCGGCCGGACGCTCTTTTCCGGCCCTTCTTCGACCTGCGTGAGCAGCCCGCTGCGCGTGACGTCGTCGAAGAATGCGGCGGTTTCAGCATAGCGGATGAAGTCGATCGCAGGAATCGGAACATCGGGCAGATCAAATGGGACCAACAGCACACCCATCGAGCGGATAACTCGAAGCGCTTCCTGATTGTTGGTCCGCGTGGCCAATTCAGCCTCAGCGAGGTCTGGATCGCCGGGGGTATTAGCGATGCTGCCTTCGAACGCCGACCGGAGGTATCCTACGCGCAGCCGGGTCACGTCGGCCGTCGCGTCCCAGTTGAACGGCACATCGATGACGGAATTGTCCTTGCCATCGAGTCCATGGATGGCATTGAAGACCAGAGCGCAGTCCTCGGCTGAACGGCAAATAGGTCCGACCGTATCCTGAGTCCAGGCCAGCACCATTGCGCCGTGACGACTCACGCGACCAAACGTTGGCCGCAGGCCCGTGACGCCGTTTCGAGTGGATGGATTGATGATCGAGCCGCCGGTGTCGGTGCCGATCGAGAAGCCTACGAGTCCAGCCGCCGTCGCTGAACCAGGTCCCGCCGAAGAACCCGACGCGTCCTGATCCGTATTCCATGGGTTGCGGGTCAAACCTCCGAACCAGCGGGCCGTGACAGCCAACGCTCCAGTCGAGAGTTTCGCGATCAGGATGGCGCCGGCGTCGGTCAATCGCGTGTACACAGTGGAGTCCTCGTCGATGACTCGATCGCGAAACGGCGTCATGCCCCACGTTGTCTTCGTTCCCCGCACGGCAAACAGATCCTTGAGTCCCCACGGGATGCCGTGCAGCGGACCGCGATACATCCCTGCGGCGATTTCTTCGTCCGCTCGACGGGCCTGACGAAGAGCCAAATCCTCCGTGAGATTTACCACGCATAGAAGCTTGGGATCGTAACGCTCGAGGCGTGACAGGTACAGTTTTGTGATCTCAGTCGGCGTGATTTTACGCGTCTCGATCAGCTTTGAGAGATGCGTAACGGGAAGGAACGCCAGATCCTCGTCGGTTGACGGCATGGAAACATCGAGCGGTTGCCTTCTCAAAGGCCTTCGCTCTGTGGGAAGGGGCTTTCCAGGGAGAACCGGATTGAACACAAACGCCGGTTGGGTGTTCCCGAGGTCTGTACGTCGCAACTCATCGAAGCCGGGCAGAGGACCGGCTCCGCTGTTCAGCCGCGCGAGAATGCTCTCCTGCTCCTGGGGGGTGAATGATAAACCGGCAATCTTCGCCGCTGCTTCGAGCATCTCGCGTGTGATTCGCGGAGCATCCTGCGCCACGGCCATCAACGCACCGGGCATCAACGCCAGGCTGCCGGCGGAGAAGCATTCGAGAAACCGACGCCGGTTCAGCGCAAGTGCACGTTCATCCATCGCTCAAGAAACGTCAGCGGGCCTTAGTTTCGCTGGAGGCACTCGGGTTGACTCTTACATCGATGTCGACGGTCGAGAACAACGCCGAGTCACCGGCAATCGCACGAATCCGGTAGTTACCGGGGGCGCTGAAACTCACCTTGGTTTCCGCTGTGATGGGTTTTCCGTAAACAGGTGGGCTGACATTCGGATCGAATTGTACCTTGCCTGGTCCTCGATAAAGAATCCACCGGACCCGCACACCTTCTACGCCTCCTCTGACCTGGCCATCAGCGGTACGGTCTCCGCGACGAAGTTTTGGCAGTCCATCATCCGTGACCGTGACCCGTAACGTTGCCGTCCCGGGCAGAGTAACCGTTTGAGCGGGACCGCCGGTAATGACCGGGGCCGTATCACCGGCGATAATGGCATCGGATATGGGGCGCCCCAAACTCATCAGGAAAGGGTCAGCAGCGGCATTTGCGGAAATCAGTAGTTTGTCCGCTTCCCATTCCGGCTGCAGCCACCCCTTGGAGAGATTCGTTCGGCCTCTGTTTGTAAGTGTCCACACCAGACGTTTCTCTCGAGGCCAATCCTTGGGCACGATGACTTTGAATACCCACCATCTTCGTCCCGGGTAGAAGTGCGTCGGCTGGCCTTGATCACCTGTCCCAAGGTCGAATGTGTTCTCGGGACCAATCGGTACATCGACCTCTTCCTCGGTATTTCGGTTGAAGTAGCCAAACCACAACGAGAAACTACCGTCGGGGTTCCTCTCCCATCCATCAAATGTGGGACTCACATCTTGCCCGCGAGGATATTCGATTCCTGGAAAGGGCGGCTGCTGAGCGTGTATGGTGAGACAAGCGAGCAGAAGGGAGATCGCGCAAACCGCAACCTCCCATCGTCGATTTGTTCTAGCAATCACCGCTGACTCGTGAGTGTCTGTTGTTTCGCCTTACGCTCTGCGAGCTCCGCTTTGAACTGTTCCTCAGACATGTAGTAGTAGCTGAGCCAAGCGGATGACATCTCGTCTACGGTTCGTAATCCATACGTGATTTGCGCGTCTGGATCCGGATTGTTCCTGTTCTCTGAGCTGTTGTCATGCCACATGACCGTATGCAGAATCGTCCCTGCAGGCAGCAAGGGCGCCGCATCGTCCGCATAGACGTAGTTATTCATCCAATTAAATTCGAACCGGGCACAACTCAGCGTTTCAATTTTTCCATTCGGATAGATCGCTTCGATGCACTCGGCCTTGCCGCGGGTGTGCATGTGAGGTTGGAACGAAAGCAGCCGGGCCGGCTTGATCAGACTCAGGTAGCCATCGGACCGCACATTCGCCTCGTGGGGGCGAAGGTCGACTTGGCGGGAGCCCATAGTCATTGAAGTGACCGTGTATTTTGGCGTGTAACCCTTGGGATAGAACTTCAGGCCTAGGAGGACGTTGACAGGAGTCTCTGTACCGTTCGAATGAAGGTGGAACTCGAAATTGATTTTGGTCCCCGCTGTGATGTACCGCCCTGAGCCGTCCTTAAATACATCCGGCCCTTTGCCAATCGCATACTCGTCGAGGAAGACACCCTGCTGTGTCATGTCGAGCTGCACGTTCCCGTCGACCGCGCCACCGTGGATGCCGTCGTCTCCGGGTTTTATCATCGAAGTTCTGATGTGATGGATATTCGGATAGCCCTTGGTCGGAATAATCTGAATCGCCTGAATATAGCGGTTCTCCGTCAGACCAGGATCCACCGTGATGTCCGGCCACCAATCTGGCCCCGCGGCCTTCACAACCAAATCTTTTTGAAGGCTGATGACGACATCCGGCTTGCCAATCTGCCATGCAAGCGCATCGGGGAATTGGCGCGGCGGTGGCATGTCTGCGGGATTTCCTTGAGGAGCGCCGGCGTCAGCCCACTTGACGAGCGTCGCGATTTCCTGATCGGTTAGGGAGATGTCATTATTAAACTGCCGGATACCCACGTTCTTGTCGATGAACCACGGCGGCATCTCTCGGGCTATGACTTTCGCCTTGATCGACTTCGCCCACGGCCGCGTCTGTTCATAAGTCAACAACGACATCGGCGCAATCGTGCCTTCGCGGTGACAGGCCTGGCAATGCTGCTGGAGGATCGGCGCGACGTCCTTCGTGAATGTAACTTGTTGCTGCGCCATCGCCGGCGTAAACATTACGGCTACTGCGACAACGGACATCAAAAACGTAAGGGTGCTCTTCATCGTCATAACCTCTTCTTGTTTTGCTTGTTAGCTTACCACTTGCTCCCTGATTCCGAAAGCGACAAACAAGAGCGGCGCAAACATTCCCCTGCTCTGCGCGGAGGGGAATACATCAGTGCGGCGCCTACCGCTACTGCGGGACATAATCCAGAGCCATCTGAAGCGGGACTTGTTTGGTCACTTTGGGCTCTTCTGAGTAGTCTGACAGCGGCGTGATCGTGACCTTGATCTCGCTGCCGCTGGCGAGTTCCACAGGCTGCTGTAGCCAGTAACGCTGGAGCCATTGCGGCCGCGGACCGTGCAACCGCAGGAGCGGTAAGTGCGCCCCGGACGGCGTGATCGCGTCGACACTCAGCGATTCATAAGCGCGATCCAGCATGGGCCGGAGCGCCACGATGCGGGCGGGTTCCGCGAGCGCGTGAGAAAAAGTGCCAAGAGTGAAAGGCGGGCTTGTGCTTGTTGGGCCGCCGGCGGCTTTAGGCGGATCGATCACAAACGATCGCAGCTCGCCGCCCGAGGGCGGCGGATCAGTGAAGTACAATCCAATCGTGCTCTTGTCCGAGACGGCGTTCTGCTCCTGATCGAAGTGCTTCTTATAGTGAACCAGCAGGTTGATCTTGGAGCCAGGCGCCAGCCGGAAAACTGCGCCGTTTGGCACGGCCATCGTTTCGGTTCCAGGCTGCCATAGTGCCAGCAGCGGACCATTCTCAATGCTGATGAGGGCGTCACGTACGATCGACGGGGCGCCGGGCATCAAGTCGGCCGCCCTTACCCATTTCGTGCTGGTCACGTTGACCGGCAGCGAACGCTCATAGGTGTCCTCGATCACGCCCGGCGCCACGGTATGTTCGGCATCCATCGGAATCTCGAGATCGGGCGGTCCGAGCTTCCACTGCGGATTGAAAGTCACCGCCGGAAGCTTTGCCCCGGTATCGCCTTCCGGTGTCCCCCCGGATGCCCAGACGATGATCGTGTTGATGTCGCGCGAATTGATCGGATGCGCGCCTTTGACCGCGGGACTGGTTGGGTCAACCGGCCACGGCGGCATTCGGCCCGCGCTAAGCTCATCGCGGATCGATACGGCCCATGGCACGGCGTCCGCATACGTCATGAGCGACATCGGGCCCGGCCCTCCTTTGACATGGCAACGGCCGCAGTGCTCGCGCAGCAGTGGGAAGACATCCCGGTTGTAGTCGTACTTTGATGTCACCGGCTTGTGCGCGCTGGTGTGCCCGCCGCCAACTAGAAGGAGGAAAACAATCGCAAGGACGGTGAAGGGGTAACGATTCATTCCCCTCATGAGGGGGAGACGACGAGCGAAGGGGGTCGATTTCGGACTCTGTGGGCAAAGCCCTCTACCGGGTTCCATAAATCGTCTGAATGTCCGCTATCGCTGCGGAAAAGTCCCGATACAGCGGCAGCAAACGCTCTCTGTTGCCGAGATCGCCGGCTGCATCGATCTGCCAGGCGGCCAGCGTCAATCGTTTCACCGCACTGGCCATATCGGCCCGCCGCGCTTCGGGCACGTCGTTCATATGATTTTGCTCGAGCGTGAGGGCGACATCCTTTGCGCCTATGGCGGGATACCAGACGGCGCTCAAATTACCTTGCTCCAATAGTGTCTTTACCGATTGCGCGCGCTTAGCCAACTCCGCGAGCAGTTCCGCCGTGGTCGTGGGTAACGCCTCTTCCGGCGCGATCGAGTTGCCGGCAGCCGTGAATGGGTAGATCGGAACCGATCCGCCTGTCACATTGCCATTCGTCTGCGGCGATGGCGCCGGCGTCCCGCCCCCGGCCGGTGTCCTCACCACAAGCGCGTTGGGAGTGCCCGCCGGCTGCGCGGCCACGGCAGCAGGAGGCGCAGCGGCCGGCTCCTTCGAGTAGTCGGGAAAAGTGAAGTCGAACACTCGTTCCTTGTCGTCCGCCTTGAACTTTACACGCAACGCGAAGCTGGCCGGCAGGGTGGTGCCTGGCAACCGCATTTCGAGTGTGTTGCGATCCTTCGTTCGCCCCGGCCTGATGGTAATGGGCGCGCCGATGTCCCTTCCGTCTGAGTCAGTCGTGGTGACCGTACCGGCGAAACCGGCGATTGCCAGCGGCCGCGTGAAGTCGTCATAGAAGTACACGCGAAACACGTTGGGACGCACGAACGTGCCCTCGAGATGATGCCAGTTGTCGTCGGCCATGAAAAACTGTCCGCCGTGGCGAGGATTGTGGTCACCGTGCGAACGCCGTTCATAACCCTTGATCCGGTTACTGCCGTCTGCACACGTTCCCGGATAGAGCTCGCGGACGTTCGAATCATTCCCGCAAGTAAAGTAGAGCGACACGGTGATCGGAACAAGTTCGCTCCTGTCGACCGGGCAAACGCCGGGCTTGTCCTGGATGAATGACTGGAACTTGAGACAGGAATACGCCGTGACGATCCGGACCGGCACAAGCGGCACGCCAGACTGTGGACACTTCCCGGGTTTGTCCTCGAGAACGCCTTCCTCACCCGGCGTCGTGCAGACCCAGGACAGAGGAGGCAGTTCGTTCGCATTCGCCGGTTTGGCGCCGGCGGTTGGACCGGCGGCAGTTCGGACCTCATGCAGCGTTGAGAAATCGCCGTCGTAGACTTTCGCGATGATGCGATCCCCCGCTTTCACCCTAAGGCTCTCATCCTTATCCACGCGGTAGGTCATCGTCATCGCCGCCATCCAACCGGGAACATTCTCGCCGTTGATGGTTAACGTTCGGGCATTCGCGTCGACCTTCTCCACAGTGCCGCGAAATGAGTGTTCTTTTGGTTCGCTTGGCTGCGCGGCTGAGGGTTTCAAGGACGAATTCGACTCCGGTACAGCTGGCTGAGCCGGCGTTAAAGAAGTGCCGGCCGATTGCCGCGCTTCCACACCGGTAACATCTCTGCCGGCAGGCGCCGGGGTTTTCCGAGACTGACGCAGCCACCAACCGAGGGCGAGGATAGCCGAAGATATGAGAAGCGCCACTACGACCGCCCTGATCCTCATGCTGCTATTCTACGGGGCTTTGCTCACAAAAGTGAATTTACCGTGGTTCGCAGTTACGGTCTGTCCTTACTTCGGCAGCACTCCTTTCCCGTCCAGAACAAAGGTCAATAGTTTCGGTGGAACGGTCGGTCCCGTAGGCGCGTTGCCCGGCACGGCTCCCGGCGCTGGAGGCGGCGCGTTGGGTAGTGGAGGTAGTACGATTCCCTGGCCCCCAAGGAAAGCGACGTATTGTTTTCCATCGAGCATGTAAGTGATCGGGGGGCCCATGCCACCGCGCAATCCAGTTTGAATGTCTAATAACTTTTCACCCTTGTCAGCGGTATAAGCAACCAGATGACCGTCAGGGATGACCTGGAACACAAGATTCCCGGCGGTCGTCACCGTCCCTCCTCCCACGGCTCCTCCACCTGGAGTGCGCCAACGTTCCTTTTGCGTGACAGGATCCCACGCGACAAGCGCAAAGTGTTGTCCTTCGGGTGGCACCGGTCCGATCGCCGCAGGAGCAGGACGCGCTGGGCCAAAGCCGGTGCGGAGGATTCCGGTATTTCGTTCTCCAGGCTTGTAAACGAAATCCGTTTCGAGCGAGAACGTGCGGCTACCATCGGTCGTCGTGGGAATGTAAACCAAACCCGTTGAAGGATTGAACGACATGGGAGACCAGTTATGTGCTCCATTGGGAGAGGGCGCCAACGTGATGGTTTCTTTGTTTTGATCGTAGTGCGCTTCCGGATTCACAATCGGCCGGCCTGTCTCTTGATCGATGCCTTTTGCCCATGTAACTTGGGCAAAAGGCTGAGCTGAAATGAACGCTCCCGTGAGGCGATCGAGAACATAGTAAAAACCGTCCTTGTTCGCCTGCATGAGAACCTTTCGCTGCCTGCCATTGATCGTCAGGTCCGCGAGTATGAATCCCTGGACGCTGTCATAATCCCAGGAATCGCCGGGAACCGGCTGGTAATACCATTTCAACTCGCCCGTGTCGGGTCTGACGGCCAGGATAGAACACACAAACAGGTTGTCTTTGCCTTTGGACTGCCGCAACTCTTCCGGCCATGGACCACCGTTGCCGGTTCCGACGTAAATGAGATCCGCGTCCGGATCGTAGGCCATACCGTCCCAAACCGTTCCACCGCCGCCGAGTTTCCACCACTGTCCAGACCACGTCTCTGCGGCCTTTTTCAGTGCAGGATTCTCGAATGGTTTCGAAGGATCGCCGGGAATCGTATAGAACCGCCATGCGAGTTGTCCGGTATTCGCATCGTACGCTGCGAAAAATCCGCGGACCGGAAACTCAGAACCGCTCACGCCGATGATCACTTTGCCTTTTGCAATCCGCGGCGCCATCGTGATCGTGAAGTTATCTTGAGGATATGCGACGCGCGCTTCCCAAAGCGGCTTACCGGTTTCGGCATCCAGAGCTTCGAGTCTGCCATCGATCACGGGCGCGATGATCTTCCCCTGATAAATAGCAATGCCGCGATTCACAACGCCGCAACAGATCTTTGGCCGGACGGCGGTCTGATTGACTTCGGGATCCCACCGCCATCGTTCCTTGCCCGTGCGGGCATCGACGGCGAAGACGACGCTCCAGTTTGTGATTCCATATAATCCGCCATTCCAGAAAAGCGGAGTTGCTTCCTGATTGCCGCCCCCCTGTCCAACGTCATACGACCAGGCCAGCCCAAGCCGGCTCACACTGCTCGTATCGATCTGTTTCAGCGGGCTGTAGCGGGTCTCGCCCGGAGTGAGACCATAGGTTAGCCATTCCTCGCCCGTTTTGCCGGCATTCCTCAGTGCCAAATCATCGATCCGCCGCGTTTGCTGGCCCGCGGCAATCCACGTAGCAAACAGCAACCCGGTGAGAAACAGAAACAAGACGATCAGCTTTCGAGCGCGCATTGTTTACCTCTCTGAATTGAATTCAACCTGTGGGGCAATTATACGGAAGTACCTTTTGCTTGGCGAACATCAATCGACCTCGAACCAGCGCCCACAGGCGGCGACGTGCTCCTTGGGATTGTTCGCGCATCCACCCAGCGATACAATGAGCACACCTTTTTCAGTTTGATTCTGGTCTGTTGGGCGGCAGATGTGCACAAGAGTGACGAGTCCAACAAGTACAAGCATCTGAGACAGGCCGCGGAGCGGGCCACTCAAAAGCAACCCGACGAAATCCACTTGATTCGGGCCCCGAATCATCAATGGACGAATCCCGCAGCGATCGAACCGTACACGACAGCACTTCACGCTCACGGATTCGCAGATGCAGGAATTTTTACGGTTGATGTACTCCCGGTTGCGCTCCAGTTTCTGTTGAAAGAATCGGAGCGCATGTATGCCGTGATTTACGAACATCCCAAAGCAGGAATCTGGATCAATTTCGTCGTCTTATTTAAAGACGGAAGCAGCATTACGTTCACAAACACACGGGATCGGGGTATGGAGAAAAGGCCAGGCCATCCCACTGTCCATGTTGCCGGGGCGGCGGCAGGCCAACTCTATTCGATAGCTGTCGCTCAATGTCCCCGGCAACCTCGCAAGGTTCTCACGCCTGAGTCGCTTGTCACCGAATTCGAAAAGGCCTGGGCCGATGGCATTCGATGGCGAAAGAGCCGAGGCGGCATTTCGGTGGCGGAGGTCGCGAGCGTGGCGCTGTCGCGAAGTGGCCAGCCGGTGCGCGTCCTTCGGCCCGAGCGGATTCACTACATCGCAGAGCAGGAAGGCAAACCGGAAGCCGAGCTGAAGAACGTACTACGCAGGATCTTCGAATCGTATTCCGGGGTGACGAAGGCGTACTTGGTGTCGGTGAAATATGACGAATCGCCGCAGATCTGGGTCGCTCTGTGCCTGATGTCGGCATCGCGAGAAATGAAAATGCTCCACGCCATCCGCAGCATCTTCAAGTCGCTATTCCGAAAAGGCAATGATCTCGACATTATGTTCGTGGGCGACTCCGAAGCGGCCCGAATCGAGGCGGTCTGCAAGCCCTTCTTCCAGTGCCCTTCAGAGTGATCCTGTTGCCGGTGTCGCCTGCATTGCTAGGTCATTGCCGGCCAGGCCGGGAACGGCACGGCGGGTGACCGTAATCAGGGCCCAAGCTTCCTTCCCTGTCCTTCCCTGAACGCGTCTTGACACGTGCCGCGGCTGGGGGATATACCTACCCCGGACTTAGGACTAGGAGGCGCAGATATGCTGCTGGGACAAGGCCCAAGGAGGTTGTCCGTGAGCAAGCCTGAACTTGAGTTCTTCCCGGTTGTCAGCATGAAATGGACTCCGGTTGCCGGAAATGTCTCCGGACTGTACGAGCGTGTCTTGGCTCTGGATGCTCAGACCGGGGTTGCGACCCGCATGCTGCGATTCGATCCTGATACGGACACATCGGCGAACGGTATCGTGATTCATGATTTCTGGGAAGAAGTGTACATTTTGGAAGGCTCAATCTCCGATATTTCGCTTGGAAAGAAATTCACTGCTGGAATGTACGCCTGCCGCCCTCCGGGCATGAAGCACGGGCCATGGAAAACGGAGGAGGGCTGCACGACTTTCGAAGTTCGCTATATTCTGAAACGGGCTTGAACAGCGTGTGCCGTTCCCGTGCGTCAGGACATTCGTTACGTGCAGAACCGCATGCAGCAGCGCAAGTCTCGAAAGCCGAAAGGCCCCGGTGCAGGCAAGCCGGCTCGAATATTTGTCTCATCAAATTTCCGCTGCGGTGCCAAGTCGGGCGGCAATGGATCGCTGGCCGGAAGCGCCTCGACGACACCTTCGGAGAGGATTCTCACCTGCGCCTTCGCAACAAGTGGCACCGTCATTGTCCACTCAAATACCCGAGCAAGCCCGAACTGGACAGCAACCGGACAGGGCAGGACGAAGACGCGTTTGCCAAGGACGCCCGCGACCCGCCGGACAGCTTCGCTCAGCAGGAGTTCCTCAGCGCCCACAATGCCAACTGTCTGGCGACATAAACGACCATCAACAGAGCATGCACGTAGGACCGCGACCAGGTCCTGAATTGCCAATGGCCGGATCGGTTTTTCCCGCGTGCCAACGGTGGCAAAGACGGGAATGGTGTGTATCGCATGACTCAGGTGATCAAGCATATGATCACCGCGCCCATACGTCATTCCCGCTTTGATGATCGTGTAGTCCAGGCCTGAAGCCCGCACAATCTCTTCGGCCGCCCACTTCGATTCGTGATACGGCGATCCGCAGAGCGGACGGGCTCGCAAGAAACTCATCAAAACGATTTTGTGAACTCCGGCGCCTTTTGCTGAATCGACGACCTGGCGAGTGCCCCGGACATGGACAGAATCAAATGTTTGCCGGCCTAGCTCCCGGTTGATACCGGCACAATGAACGACTGCTTCGCAACCAGCAAAAGCCTCACTCAGCGCCGGCATCTTTGTGATGTCCGTGCCGGTACGGCGCGAAATTGGCACGAGGTCATGACCTTCCTTTGCCAGAAGCTTAGACAAGTGGCTGCCTACAAATCCGGAACTTCCCGTGATTGCAATTTTCATGAAGTCCTCTTTCGGCGCGGGTTTCGCCGCCGCAGTATCTGCGTGGGACAGACAGTGCTGAGAAAATCGCCCACCGCACTGGCCAGGCGATCGGGCTGCAATTGGTACAGAATGCGGTTGCCGTCGCGACGCTCAACAATCAATTCGGCATTTTTTAGGATTGAAAGATGCCGAGAAATCGAGGGGCCGGAAATCGTGAAAAAATCAGCAATCTCACCGGCGGAGAGCTCGCCCTCCTTGAGCTGCTGTAGAATCTGGCGGCGCGTGGGGTCCGCCAGGGCTCGGAAAACAGCAGAAGCATATTTCATATATGCCTATTTAGCTAAATAGCTAAACATATGTCAAGCAGAAACTTCCAGGCGGCGGTTCATGAGACACTCCGGTGAAGAAGATCGTCTATCCTGAGGTGCAGTTGGGGCGAATATCCGATCGGCGGTTGCGAAGACTTTGCAGACGTTGATCGATGCGGACTCGGGCAGGAGATTCCGGAAACCGTCGAAGAAATTGCTCCAACTCCTGCTCAACTCCTGCTGCGTTGCCACAAGCGCAGGTGGATTGCGTCAGCTCATGCAGCACGGCTTCAGTTTCCTCTTTCGCGCCGTTGACATAGCGATCTGGAAACCGGCGTTGAAATTCCAGCCATACCCGATACGCTTCGACGAGAGTCATGCCTCCGAAGCGGGTACAACCGCTGTAATCGGTCTGTTGTTCGATGTAGATCGGCCAGACGGATTCCGGATAAGTCGCCTTCAGTGCCGCGAAGAACGCTCGATCCGCTTCATCGCCCCTCGCGGCGGCCAGCTTTGTGAAGTAATCCACATCAGGCTTGATAAAAACGACTTCCTCACGATTGATCAACAAGCCTCGTAGCTGCTGCAGGTTTTTGAATTCCTCATCACCGAGAGACTCGAGTTTTGGTATCAGCGCTTCACGCAGGGCACGGGCGGCCGAGAATGCCGGTTCGATGGCTAGGCGTGATGCTGCCGATTCAGCCGATTGGATTGCCGATCTGTACCGGTCAACTGCCACCCGATCCGACGGTGATAATTGTGTCAACAGCAGTACGAGAATTAGATGTCTGATTCCCATCACAGACCAATTCTACACGTTGGCTTGCTCGACAGCTTCGTTGCCGTGAACGCCGCTGCACCCGGCCGGTTCCTGCTCAGCCTCAGGCTGAATGACTTTCCATCCATACCTGCGCCTCAGCCGACTTCACCCACTCGCCCGCCACTTGCTGGGTGCTGACGTTGAGACGATTCCAAACGTTGATCAGGGCGATTGCGAGGATCAGTGCTGCGAGGGCGGGCTCGTCATAATGGCCTGCCACCTCTTGCCAGATCTGATCCGGTACCGGGTCGGGCCGATCACTGAGCCGCGTCACCGCTTCGGTGAGAGCCAACGCAGCGCGCTCGGCGTCCGTGAAATAGGGCGCGTCTCGCCAGGCTGCTACGGCGAACAGACGCTCGTCTGTTTCTCCCTGTTTCTTGAGCGTACGACAGTGCATGTCAACGCAAACGCTGCAGCCATTGATCTGGCTCGCCCGCAGCTGGACCAAACCGATCGTTGACGGCGGAACGCCTCCTTTTTCGGTCACCCTGTTCAGGGCATGAAGGGCGTTCATGGCGTCTGGAAATATCATTACCGGATTCTTCATTCGTGCCTGCATGATTGCATACCTCCTATTACACTGTTTTTGCGGAACGCGGAGGCGCGACCTAGAGGTGCTTGTTGTCACATCTGCCGCGTCACGCTCGTCACTACTATGACGGATTGCGACGATGGAATGTGACCGATGCAAAAACCTTCAGAGTTGACAGAATTATTCGAGGCCCACAGAAGTCACCTACGCGCGGTAGCTTACCGGATGCTTGGCTCGCTGGCCGAAGCGGATGACGCAGTCCAGAAAGCCTGGCTTCGAATGGACCACAGCGGCGCTACAGGCATCCGGAACATTCGAGGCTGGCTTACGACGATCGTCGCGCGCGTGTGCCTGGACATGTTGCGATCACGCAATTCGCTACGCGAGGAAGCGTTGGATGCGCGACCAGTTGAGCCGAGTGCAAATAGCAGTAGCGGGAACGATCCTGAGCAGGAAGCCCTCCTTGCCGATTCGGTTGGCGCCGCGCTTCTCGTGGTGCTCGACACGCTCGCGCCGGCCGAACGCGTCGCGTTCGTGCTACATGATGTGTTTGATCTGCCCTTCGATGAGATTGCCCCGATCGTTGGGCGCACTCCGGCTGCCGCCAGGCAACTCGCGAGCCGCGCACGCCGGCGCGTGCGTGGAGGGGATACTGTTCCCGACCCGGATCTCAAAAGCCAGCGTGTCGTTATTGATGCCTTCCTCGCCGCATTGCGCGCCGGCGACTTCGAGGGCCTTCTTGCAGTGCTGGACCCGAATGTTGTGGTTCGCATTGACGAGGGCGCTAGAGTTCCCGGCGCCCCTTCCGAGATCCGTGGTGCGCAAAACTGGGCGAAGGGGGCGCTTGCATTTTCGCGCTCTGCCCGGTTCGTGCAACCGGCGCTTATCAATGGAGCGGTGGGACTCGTGTTGGCATCACGTGGACGGCTGTCCAGGGCTCTCACTTTCGAGATCGATGACGGAAAGATCGTCCGGGTTGAGATCATTGGCGAACGCGAACGCCTCCGCCAACTCGACCTGTCGGTCTTCAATGCACGCCCGGATACTTCTGATGTTCGCGAGCCGTAAACCCGTCGCCGATCGAGCACCGAACGGTCAAATCGCGGGGCTGCGGTGCCTTCTTCGCACCACACCGCCGCTTTAACCCCCCGCGGCAGAGCGAGTAGGAACGGGGGCGGCGGCGACTTGCGTTTTTTCTGCAAAAGGCTGCCGGGATACGGGATCGACGATGCGTTGGAGTTTGTCGGAAGACTCGATGATCTTTTTGAGCAGGACCTCTCGCCTCTCGTGCAGTTGCTCCAGCATGGGAACGATCGCGATTGTTTTGCCCTTCTTCTTCGCCCAATTTTCCAGCTCGGTGCGGAGGATTTCCAAGTCGCGGCACTCGCCCATCAATTGTTGGAAAGCATGCATCCGGCGTGCCTGGGTCTTTGCGGAGGGGCCAAGCACGGGTTCCATAGCCTCGACGACGTAGCGAAGCTTTTTCAAAGCAATGCGGATGACGTGCAATGTCTCATCATTACAAGGCGACACCCGATCGAATCGCCGCTTTGCCTTCGAGAGGTCATTCTGCCGCACGGACAATACCCGATTCACCGAACGCTGAATCCTTTCACCGTCCAGGGACTCGTGCAAACGGCCGATTTCCGTGCCTAACTGGTTCACTTCCTCCGCCAAACGCCGCTTTCTGCCGCGCTTCAGCGCATTCTGAATCCTGTGGATCTCTTCGCTTTCGCGCCGCTTGAGACGACGAATGAAGGCGCCGATCGCTCCACCCTGCCGCAGGCGCGAAACAGTGTCCAACTGGACTTGCACGTCCCGCAGCGGGCCCATGCTTTTGAGGACCTTCTTGAAACGCCGTTGCACCTTGGCAATGTCTCCACGATTCGACAACACACGCGCCAGTTCCAGAGTTGCAATTATCCGGCGCGTGTTCACGCGAAGATCATGGACCGACTTTTCGGATGCATCCGCCCGAGCCTTTTTCCAGGTTCCGGAAAATCGCTTCCAGGATCTATTGAATGAAGACACCAGTTCGTCCGCTCGTTTCATGGAGCCAAGAATAGTAGCAGTCGCGTAAGACCACGCTCTACAAGAATCGTAGGGTTTTCCGGGGGCGCACACCTGGACTCCGGAATTAATCACCCGTTTGGTGCGGTTTATAGAGGACTTGCGGGACGAACGCGCAAGAACCGCCTTCTCTTTCAAGACAAAAATGTCCCTTCCTTCACCGTTTGCCAACAAATGTGTGGCGCCAAACCCCACAAAAATGATGGATGCTTTGATGATAACGGCCGTGTTATATGTTCTCCCGTTCTTCAGTTGCCGGAAGGGTAACTGCCATGCACTTGACGCCGCGTGAAGTCGATAAGCTCATGATCTTTACCGCCGGCGAAGTCGCGCGGAAACGAAAGAGCCGGGGATTGAAGCTGAACTATCCGGAAGCCGTGGCCCTGATCACTTCGGAGTTGCTGGAAGAAATCCGGAATGGAAAGACCGTTGCGGAGTTGATGAGTCTCGGAACCCATATACTCGCCATAGACGACGTCATGGAGGGGGTTCCTGAGATGATCTCTGAAATTCAAGTCGAGGGTACATTTCCAGACGGCACCAAACTGGTCACTGTCCACGAACCGATTCGCTTGAAAAGATGATCCCGGGAGAATACTTCCTCAGGAAGGAACCGGTAGAGGCTAACAAAGGCCGCGCCACATCGCGCATCACTGTGACGAATCGCGGCGACCGGCCCATTCAGGTTGGTTCGCACTGCCATTTCTTCGAGGTGAACCGTGCTCTGGATTTCGATCGGCGCGCAGCCTATGGTACGCGGCTGAACATTCCAGCCGGCACTGCAGTACGGTTCGAACCTGGAGATACGAAGGAAATCGATCTCGTTGCGCTGGGGGGAGCGCGCACCGTCTACGGCATCAACGGTCTTGTGAACGGAAAGTTGGAATGAGAATCAACCGCCAGACCTACGCGGATCATTACGGACCGACGACGGGAGACCGCGTGCGTCTTGGAGATACCGGCCTTGTGATTGAAGTCGAGACAGACCGCACGGTCTACGGCGACGAGGTGAAGTTCGGTGGCGGCAAAGTTATCCGCGATGGCATGGGCCAGTCTCCCGAAGCGACGCGCGCCGGGGGCGCTCCCGATCTGGTGATCACCAACGCGTTGATCCTCGACTATACGGGAATCTACAAGGCTGATGTTGCGGTCCGCGATGGGCGGATTGCTGCGATCGGCAAGGCCGGTAATCCCGGCATCATGGACGGCGTGACGCCCGGCATGGAAATTGGCGCCTCGACAGAGATACTCGCGGGAGAAGGACGCATCCTTACCGCGGGCGGCATCGATACGCACATCCATTTCATTTCACCCAACCAGATTCCCGAAGCCTTTTATTCAGGCGTGACCACGTTAATAGGCGGTGGGACGGGACCCGCTACCGGCACAAACGCGACCACCTGTACACCCGGGGCCTGGAACATCCGGCGAATGTACGAAGCCGCCGAAGCATTTCCGCTCAATTTCGGATTTCTCGGAAAGGGAAACTCGTCGCTGCCGGAATCGCTCCGTGAGCAGATTCGCGCCGGGGCTCTGGGTCTCAAGCTCCACGAGGATTGGGGAACGACTCCCGCTGCGATCGACCAATGTCTGAGCGTCGCCGAAGAATTCGACGTTCAAGTCGCGATTCACACGGACACGCTGAACGAAACGGGCTTCGTTGAAGACACGATCGCGGCCTTCAAGGACCGGACGATTCATACCTATCACACCGAAGGAGCCGGCGGCGGGCATGCTCCCGACATCATCCGGGTTTGCGGGTTGCCCAATGTTCTGCCGTCATCCACTAATCCCACAATGCCGTTCACGCGCAACACCATGGACGAGCACATCGACATGTTGATGGTTTGCCATCATCTGTCACCGTCGATTCCCGAAGACGTCGCCTTCGCAGACTCGCGGATCCGTGCCGAGACAATAGGCGCCGAAGACATCCTGCACGACCTGGGCGCGATTAGTATGATGTCGTCGGATTCTCAGGCGATGGGCAGAATCGGCGAGGTCATTTGCCGCACATGGCAAACCGCGGACAAGATGAAACGTCAACGCGGCAAACTGGATCAGGACCTTGCCGACAACGACAACTTTCGGGTGAAGCGCTACGTTGCCAAGTACACTATCAATCCGGCCATCACGCATGGGATTAGCGAACATGTCGGTTCCGTGGGAAGTTGGAAAGCTCGCAGACCTCGTCCTGTGGAAGCCTGCGTTCCTCGGCGTCAAACCGGAGATGGTGATTAAAGGTGGACTCATCGCTGGTGCGTTGATGGGCGACGGAAATGCCTCGATCCCCACGCCGCAGCCGTGCATTTATCGTCCCATGTTTGGAAGCTACGGCCTGGCCACGAATTCATTATCTGTTCATTTCGTTTCTGCGGCCGGCCTGGCAGGCGGCAATCTCGCGGGCCTGCGCCGCGCCGTCACGCCGGTTCGAGGATGCCGAAAACTCCGCAAGAGCGACATGAAGCTGAATGACGCAACACCCAACATCGAGGTCAACCCTGAAACGTATGAGGTGCGTGCCGACGGGAAGCTGCTTCAGTGCGATCCTGCGGAAACTCTCCCGCTCTCCCAACGTTATTTTCTTTTTTAATGCCATGACCGTTGTCGAGCAAATCGTTCCGGTAGAAGACATCAGCCCCAGATATGAGGGCTACCGGCGTGAAACCCTCACGCTCACTTGGGAGGAACGGCGGCAGGGGCATGGAAAGCGGCGGTCGGATGCGGGACTGGAGTTCGCTATTTCTCTTCCGGGGGGCACGGTCTTGAAAGGCGGCGACTGCATGATCCTCGAACCGGAGCGAACGATCGTCAGAATCCAGGAAGCACCCGAGCCCGTCTATATCGTAAGGCCGAAGACTCCTCAGGAGTGGGCGTCTTATGCCTATCACGTGGGCAACCGTCACCAGCAGGTCATGATTGGCGATACAGAGCTGATCTTCCTCCAAAATCCTGCCGTGCGGAGTTTGTTCGAACAATTACACGTTCCGTTTGAAACCGGCGAACGCCCGTTTACGGCAGCGCTTGCGAACGTGGGGCACTCTCATTGACGGATTGACGAACTTCGATGGAACCGCTTCAGTTCATCCGCGCTCTGCAGCTCACGGATTCTTTTTTTCCAGTGGGCGCGTTTGCGTATTCCGATGGACTCGAAACAGCCGTTGCGCGAGGACGTGTTCGCGATGCTATCACGCTCGGCAAATGGATGGAGCATTTCCTCGAAGCGGTTTTCGTACCTTGTGAAGGTTTGGCTCTCGTGAAATGCATGCTTGCTCTCAAAGCAGGGGATTTCGAGACGCTCTGCAACATAGATGAGGAGTTGACGGCTATCCGGCCTGCCGCCGCTGTACGCGCCGCCAGCACAGGCGTTGGGAAACGTTTGCTTTCTCTCTACGCGACGATTTACCGAGGCGAAGAATCTAGCGGAGATACTTTTACGCTGCCTCACAGCAATGCTGCCGCCGCCTATGCAATCGTCTACTTTAAAAGCGGCGTTGAGGAGCGTTCCGCTTCGCTGGCATTTGGATACAATCGGCTTGCAGGAATCGTTTCGGCCGGCCTGCGTTTGATCCCCATGGGCCAGCACCAGGGACAAGCACTGCTGACGAAAACTCTC
>Ga0209235_1000252_pt1 | contig 26262 bp, 22 predicted proteins | sample GraSoi013_1_20cm_4_FD_185817 | JGI IMG/M metagenome (GOLD analysis project Ga0209235, IMG submission 185817) | Grasslands soil microbial communities from the Angelo Coastal Reserve, California, USA - Sample 09_25_2013_1_20cm (SPAdes) (version 2) | ecosystem: Environmental > Terrestrial > Soil >... | reverse complement strand
TCACCGTCACAAAACGGACTACTGTTATGGTACCGTGACGCGCTTCCTGACCACGAAAAGGACTCGGTCCTCATCACCAGCGGCTAGCCACGTCCAACTCGACACCCAACCCCCTCTCTTCTTCTTACGAAAACTTACGAGAGTTCGTCCATAATGGTGGGCCCGCCCGGGCCCACGTGAAAGATCAAAGCGAGTCCATTTCTCGGTTTCGAAACTCTGGGGCATTCGCCTAGATCCGGAAGCCTGTTCGATGATGGTCTACGGAGAAAGAAGATATGTTGGTTGTCGGAGATGCTGCTTGGCTTCAAGGAGAACTGCACAATGATGGGAGTGCGTCAACTTACCATTGAACCTCTATGCCCAGGCCCTGACTCGCCACTGCCCTTGTGACCTCGTTACGGAGGTGATTGAGTCCCGATCTCTCCTTCGACCGAAAAATAGGGACCAAGTGCCGAATAGGTTGCAGGAAACCGTCTGAATCTTCCAAGTTTGATACTGCCGGTATCTTTAGATAGAATTGCATCACCTCCAAAACGCCCACCCAAATCAGACCCTTCCGATATGGCTCCTCGAATGATTCGAGTTTCCGGTAGGTGTTCGCCGTGCCAAGACAGGGTTATGAGTAATTCTCACTACTCTCGATGTAGTGACGGCGTGGACACCTACAGATAGATAGGTCTGTATCTCGCTATCGATATAAATAGAGTAGAGTTTTTTTGCGCAAAGGAGTAGGGTGTAGTTAAATAAAATGTAATGGTTTGAAACATTGTTGTATCTTGGGGAAAATGCGAAGAGACTCAACCAGAGTCATATACGATATCTTGGTGCTTGCAGAGCGCGGAGCGTCTAAGACGCAGATCGTCTATCGTGGCAACCTAAACTTCCGCTTCGCGGGGCCGTATATTGACTTCCTCTTGGAAAGAGATCTGGTCCGATTGGAGTCCAAAGCAGCAGGCCGCGTCCCTTCCTACCACCTGACTGAAAGAGGTGTGCGCTTTCTTCGGTTGTTATCCCAAGTAGAGGCGGAACTTGTCGGGTTCTCGCCTTAACCCCGAAGCTTCCCGAAAATGCTACAAAGCTCGCAAAAGTGGGAAAAAGAACGATTGGCGAGTTGGAGCCAAGGCTTGACAAGTTCACAAACATTGGTAGCAGATTCGGACTCTCGAACTCACGATGGACTATCGCTTCGGAAGGAAGCTCAGTTGCTAGGATTTCGCGCAAAAAAAAGGGGTTTTTCCTATGAGTTCTGGAATTCTCTTCACATCTTGTATATTGGGTCTAGGTAGCCGCTGGCGAAGTATGGTTCTGTGGCAACGATGTCGAACATCACGTGTGTTCCTGCCGGAGCAAACTCTACTCTTGTGACTTTAGACCATCCATTTGGGGTAAAGAGAGAGTCCCCAGGAAGGAGTTTCGTGACGGGCAACCAGAGGACACTTCCGTCTGTTCTCCTAACCCACAATGTCTGGTGAGGATTCGCGTCCGCCCTGAAGGGGGTTCCCGACTCTGTATTGATAATCAACATGTTGCTTGTGCTTACTATCGCTATTGAAGTTACCTTGGAAACGGTGAAGCGGCTGAGCGTTGTATCATAGCCAAGCATCTCGTCCCCGACCCTGAGATTCTGGACAGGCACGTTGTTCCCGTTGGCCATGGTAATCAGCGTCCCTTGCGGGACACTGCCTCCGCCACCACCGCTGGAGCAGTATGTTGTTTGGACCCACTCTCTTGAATTAGGATCTGTAGGGTCGTAGATGAGCTGCCCCGCCCAGGACACTTTGATGAAGTACTGTCTCACGTCACCCCAGTTGCCTCCAGTCAGGTCGTTGGCCTGGAAAGACCCCATGTTAATGGCGTTGTTGCCCGAGCTAAGAATGACGGTCTTTGAGAGAGTCGTCAGTGTCTGGTCGGAGTAGACCACTATGTCTTTACGGACTTCCACTGAAACAGAACCTTGGAGGCCAGTGCTCGCTGATAGCGTGATTCCCACTGAAACCGAAGACCCAACACAGACCGTTATCTGGCTACCCACCCCGTTGAAAACAGCCGGGGGAACGTAACTCGGTGGGGGTGGATGAGGTCCCACCGTCACGACCACGTTTGCCTGGTGAGACAGTGAGCCTGACGTTGCTGTCACCGTTGCGGTAAAAGTCTGTTGTGGTGTTGTATAGTCGGTATAGACGTAAAGTGTGGTGCTGGCCTGGGTGCCAGGGAGCAACGTCACGCTGAAGGCGGGACCGCCGTAGCCGACTGTGGGGGGTGGCGGGGACACCGACAAGGATACGCTGCCGCTAAAGCCACTCATACTAGTGACGGTGATCGTTGAGGTGCCCATTACACCCGCTGGAAGGCTCAGAGTGGTCGGATTCGCCTGAATTGTGAAGTCCGGGTTGTTGACGGAAAAGGTGTAGGTTCCGAAGCCGCTAACAAGATACACTTGCAGCCTCCATAGACCTGAAACGGGAGCGTTGAAGCTTATGGACTCCGGTTGACCCTGCGCGTTGAAGGATCCCGAGAAATAGTTGCCGCTGGGATCGTATAGTTTCATGTCGAAGTTTGCGCCCGTTGGTGGGGTCATGCTTATTGTGACGGCTTGTCCCGAGTTTGCCTGAAATTGATACCAGTCCTGATCGTCTGCCCCTTGAAGTATTCCATTGTAACTTGCAAATCCTACCCCGAAGGCACCAGCAATGACGTTGCTTGCATCATTTCCACTGTTGGCATCGCTCTCGTAAACGTAGGGAAACGAGTAGCTCGTGTCTCCGCCATAAGACCATTGGGCGGTTGAGGCGCAGAATGATTGGTTGCAATACCATTGCTCGGCATGGTTTGATATGCTAACCGTCCAAATGTCAGGATGAGTAAAGTCTGGTTGGTACCGGAAGTTTACTGCCTTGGCAGTGGGACCGCTATTGTCGCTTGGGTCGTTGTATTGTGCCGAGATAGAGTTTGACCCAGGAAAAATTCCACTAGGAGTTGTCGTCTTGAATTTTGTCAGGTCTGGTACCGAGGGTAGGTCCGCAAATTGGCCGAGGAAATTGTACACTTCTGTGCCAACCGACAGCCAGTCAATCTCATTGGTGGCCTGGGGGCTTTCCATGTACCCGAGATTTCCGAAGCGTTGCGAATCTAGGGCCTGACCTTGACTATCCGTGATCGTCACGGTTTGCCTGACGGTCTTCAACCAGGCGAACCCCGAAGCATCATTATTGTCTCGAGCCATCACATCGCCGTAAATGTTGGGTCTGTTTGGACCATAGATCGTCGGTCCGCTCTGGTAAGCCGCTTCCTGGCTCAGCTTGGTTTCGGAGGCCATCCGACCCCAGTTTCGAAGGTCAGCATCTGCCCCGGTATAGAATCCTGCTGCGTGCACCGACGACACTGAGAAATCAGTCGCCCTGACAACAGAAGGCGCAAATGGAGAGAGACCAAGAATCATCAAGCCGATTAGGTATATGACCCTCACTGATCGAATTTTTTTCTTCCTCCTACTCGTTGGGTATTTATCTCACTGCGCCCCTCCTCGGCGCTCGACCGCAGACAGGGGACAGCATTCTCTTAAGTGAGGGAGAAAATATGTTCCTGAACTAAGTTATGGAAAACTCCTACAGGAAGAAATAGTCTGGACATACTTCACGGTCAATTAGTCGTTTTGTCTTTTGCCGTGTCCCCCGGGCCAGTTTCTTGGTCCTCACGACTGCGTGTAGTTTACCGCAAAGTCGTGTCGCTGGCTGTCTCCTGCGGATATTGTCGGGTTGGCGTCGACCGCCTACGACTGGCGGAATGCGTGGTGGAGAGCATCGCCTTTGCTCAGACTGGAGTCTCGGTGTCCAGGGATAATTCTCGGAATATTCTCTGAGTCAGATTGAAGCGGTAACAATGCCACCTAGCGACATTGTCGTGCCACACTTCACATCAGGATCGTCCAGAAGATGGTAGAAGATAGGCCGCTAATTGAGATGCAGCTACGCGTTCTGTCAATCCAGTGATAGTAATCTTTGGTACCTATATAGGAAGGACTCGCTGAAAAATTTTGGTGGGCCCGCCCGGATTCAACCCCTGGGGGGAGTGGGCCTCAGGAGTTAAGGGCTGCTCCCCCTCTTTTTCAACTATCGAACGAAGAAGAATCTCGCACTCGGATTCCACGAGCCTCGGGCCGAAGAACTGCTCCGGCTACCATAATGCGCAGATCTGGCGGTATATCCCTACAATTGTCAGATTGTGAATCCGGAAGTGCAGTTCGCATTGGTGGCGCTTAGATCCACCTGGCGCTCATCTTCTTCACCCGCTAGGCCATCGGAGAGGCGGGCCGCCCGGACGCACCAGAGTCTCAACCTTTCGGGCTCGATTCGCTCCTTTTGGGCGAATGGTACAGTACGTACCGTACTTTCCCCGGCGTCTATTTTGAGCGTGGAAATCGGCGTTACCGTACTCGGTACGGTACCGCGGCTGGGTCAGTCAAGGACCTTCAAGTCTAATGAAGAGGTAAGTCGTGTCTGTTTTCTCCACATTCTGTGCGGAGGTGGCTGAGACGACCCCAAAGAAGCCGCCACCAAGAGTGTTCCCGCGTATGCAAGTTAACGTCGATGTCGCAGCCCCCCAGGGGTCGAGATCGTGACTTGTGTGGAAGAAAGCCAACACTGAAGCTCGGAAGACTCGTTAGGAAACATAGTAAGTATCAGGTCAACTGTGCCTGCAAACTTGCCCGCACTCTGGACCGTTATGGTTGAGTTGAGGGGATAGGTACCAACGCAATCACTCAGCGACGAAGGACTTGCGGTCACTGTGAAGCCGGCTCTCGGGCTGACCTTCACGGGAAACACGACTGTGTAGTTGTTAGATTCGAAGACATTGATGGCATACATGCCGGGCTTGTTGCAGTCGATGGTCAATTTGGCGAAGGGAATATTGAGATCGTTTTTTGATCAGGATTGCGGGATCGAGTGCCATAGTAATTCCGCCGTTATCGGGTTGAGTGCTCATTGTCAACGTGACATTCTCGTCCATCGGAAACACGCTAATTAGCAGTCTGTAAATGACTCGGAAAAAGTAATGCGACAGCTAGAATCGCCAGTGGGGCACTTCTGTACGACCGCAATCCCAGAGGGCTACTCACATTATCACAACTTCGAGTATGTAAGTCGTGCCTGTGATTCGAAAATTACTAGATCCCACCCAAGAACTAGTCGATCATGAATCGTCTAGGACACTACTTCAGAAAGAGACAGAGGCCTGTGAACGATCGCACGCTCAATGCTGCCCTTGCGGGATCTTCTCACTGACAGGCTTGCTCCGACCATGTATTCTCTTGCTGTTGCCTGGTTGCCTCCTTCTTCCTGGCAAATCCTACGAGAAGGCCGATGAAGGCTGTTATTGGTGTTAGTAGAGTTAAGTAGGGCAGCAATAGACGTAGCTTGTCTACTGCTATAGTCGTGCCACCGACGCTGGGGTCAGTTACGGTTATTGAAACGAAGACGAAGTGCGAAACTGTGCCCGATGTAGCGGTGACGTTCACGTTGTAATTTCCCGGAGCTGTTGAACCCGTCGAGATGATGGCAAGGCTGAGGAAGGCGATACCGCCTGTCATTAGGTTGATAATCTTAGAGGCAGGGTCTAGCCCGAGTCCTTCGGGAAATGAGCTTGAAGAAACGGTTAGGTTTCCAGACAGTCCTTGAATGCTGGTCAGCGTTATGTTCGTATTCCGAGTCTCGCCTGGTAAGAGTGTCAGCGACAGGAGGCTTGCAGTTATGCGGAAATCACGTACAGTCAAGGTGACAGACATGGAATGGGTCAAGGAGCCGCTTGTCGCTGCGATGGTGATGTTGTATTGGCCTCCTGAGCCTCTACATAACATGATGGAATTTCTTGAAAGAGCCAGCGATAGTGAAGATGGTGTGAAGAAGCACATAGGTCCCACTGGAGATGATGATACTGTCAAGTTGACGATTCCAGTGTAACCGTTCACCGGAGTCAAGGTAACGGTGTAATTTGCGGCTGCCCCAGCGTCAACAGACTGCATAGGCGTTGCGCTAAGGGTGAAGTCCGCCGGAGGAGCCACATTGATGATTTGAGTCTGGTTCGCCTGATGGCTTGTGCCATCTGTAATCATTAGCCGGACATTCTTTGTGCCGTTCGATGTGTATGTGTGGGTCGGATTGGCGGCCGCCGATGTTTCACCATCGCCGAAACTCCATGAATAACTATACGGTGCCATACCGCCACTTACACTACTGGCGAATGCTACGCTCTGGTTTACGATTGGACTTGATGGAGTGTCTGTGAAGATGACCGTCAGCGGGACGCTAGGGTTGAAAAGATCGGTCATAGAAGTATCGCCTGCGACTACACTCGTCAGGTAAGGCAGTGCCCAGTTCTCTTCTATAGTGTGAAGCGAATGATATTCCGTATAGCCGCCGGTTGAGACGTAGCCGGCCTTGATCATAGAACCGTACTCGACATTGGGCGACGGATCGTATTCATCCCACCAGAGATAGAGGAACGTACTGGACTGTCTGAACAGATTTGTTGAGAGGACCGTGCCGGGCGACGGGTTGGATACCGATCCGGTGCCGACAAGCAGACTTTTGAGATACTTGTCACCCTGCGTAACATTGCTATCGGGCCAGTGCATATTGTGGGCGTCGGATGGCGTGAACCAGATAAACTGCGCAGGATTGGATCCGTTGAGGTAATCTGTCAATGCGGTGTTGCCAGCATTCGAAGTAACGTTGTTGAATACGCCGCTATTGGAACTTTGGCTGTTGAAGAGAAGGTTGCCTGAAGTTCCGGTCTGACCGTTACAGTCAAATTTCCCATAGTTCGCCGTATCATAGACACACCTATTCCAGGTGTTTGTGTAACCTATCCACGGGAAGTGGTCTGCGCCACGTATACATGCGTCTTCGCAGAACATAGCGGTTTGAAGCCCTGCTGATTGCATTTGCCCGGCGATATTCGCGGCAGTTGTGCATGGACTGTTGGCTCCTCGACACCATCCATTTGCGCCTATTACCTGACCGGCAGTAAACGCCTGGTAACATCCCGCCGAGCACTTAGTGCTATTGATTCCCTGACCGTAACTATGATAGTTGGAAGTGGTACTACCGAGCGACGCGAGCGAATTGATAAATGGTGCTCTGGGATTGCCTATCACATCACTGTAGTATTGGTTTTCCATTGCGATGATCACAACGTGGCTGAAGAGATTGCTGACAGCGCGGGTGGGCTGGATGAGTCCTGCCGAGAATATCATGGCGGAAAGTGTGACAAGGAAGATGGCAAGAGCGCGCATTTGTATTTTGGAGGTGGTTGGGGCTATGCCATAAAGGTTGACCGTCTAGGCTTGTGGTTCTGCCAATAGGACTATCGTGTATGTCGGAGTCGCTGAACCATAGCACGCGTCTAGGGTGAAGCTCTCGCTAGCGGGAAGCTCAGAGGCCACGATCTACAGCAGTCCAGAGGAACGCGACGAGCTGGAAACTAGAGGCGTGATCAAGGCCTTCGCACAACACATCAAGGAACCGCTCAAAGAAAGCAGCCCTCACCCATCCGAAGGCTAGAGATTCACTCCCCTAAGTTGGTGGGCCCGCCCGGATTCGAACCGGGGACCGTCAGGTGTCTTAGACCTTTTATGAGCCTGCCGCTCTCTCAGTCCTGATCAGGAAACCTGGCTGAGCTACGGGCCCCGAGCAAGATTCGTAACAATTCGAGTTTTAATGCTTTGGCGGAATGATCGGTGAACAAATGAGTGTCGAGTCAGACGGGTTGTCGCTGAGTGTAACCGTGAAGAATCTCTCATGGTAACGATACAAGCTTGAACGAAGGGTCTCCCCACCCTCTAGTGAGAACGGTAGGGGCAAGCAACTTGCGAGAACGGAGATTCCTCAAGAACACACGGGGCATAGACACGATAATTGCCTCACTTATGATGGTCGTCATTGTCGTAATAGCATCAGTGATGGTCTTCACCTACGCGACCGGTCTGTTCGGAGCCCTGCTGATCGCGCCTAAGACGGCGACGGAGAATATCAGCCTCGAGTATGCCTCCTTTCCCTCGAGCAACAGCGCCGTTAACCTGTACGTTAGAAACACGGGAAGCACTCCGATCACGCTGACCTCCTACTATGTCAAAGATGACTCAGGAAATCAGTACGCAAGGACGAGCTGGTCGTCGGCACCAGGGCCGTTCTCGCCTACCGGATGGGCGAATGCGACCATTCTGATTTCTTCGGCATGCGGTTCAAGTTGCACGAGTACCGGCACAGCCTTCACGTTCTCCCAGGGACAAGTATACACCGTAGTTCTGGTTTCCGCGAGGAACACTCAGTTCTCTCTCAGCGTCACCCGCTAGGACGCTTTTTCAATCTTTTAATAAACGAACTTGGCTCGGTTGCGAATGCCGCCGGCCGTCCGTCGGGCCGCCGTTCTCCAGAAATGGAGGGCGCGAGCTCAGTGGTAGAGCAGCGGGCTCAGCCGAAAGCTGAGGCTGAAGCTGTTAAAGAAATCCACTGCAGCAACCCGTTGGTCAGAGCGCCATCTAGAAAGGCGCGGCTAGAGGTTCGAACCCTCTCGGCGGCGCCACCTTCTGTTCGAAGGGAGAATGTCGCTCCCGGCTACATTTCGTGCTAACCTTGTTCCGAGAAGCGAGCCGGTTCAGCTAAACAAAAATAGATGCTCGGAGTAGCTTGAAACCACGGTCTTGTGCTAAACATGATTTCGAATGAGCGTAAAGTGGGACTGATTCCTCGACTGTTCGTCCAGGGAAAGTGGGGCCCCAAGGAGTACGCGCTTCTAGTTACTGACAAACGTTCCATTCTGGTGCTCGAGAAGGAGTCCAAAGCCGGCATAGGCGGCGCTTTAGGTGGTGCCGCGGGCGCACTTATTGCCGGAGCCGCGGCGAAGAGCAGGTCTTTCGATTATGCGCAAGCAGATCCCCAGTCCCTTGCAATCGACAGCAAGAACCTGACGATTTCTCACGAATCCTTGCAGGGGATTCGAATGAAGAAGAGGTTCATCGGCCCCGTCTACTGGCTGGAGTTTCTCTACCAGACCGATCAAGGCAAGGGCAAGAAGCTGAAAGGCCAGCTTATCCCTCCGGGAGTTCATCTGAAACAGCGGAAGCAGGAGGGCGCAGGCAGGAAGCAGATTCACTATGATTACGCCAAGAAGGTCCAGGACGTCTACCAGAACGCCCTCTCGCCGCCACGTTTTCAATCAGTCATGGCTGGAGCTAGCCTCTGAAAGTATTCAGAGCTCTCATCGCGCTGGGCGGAATCATGTTCATAATCGGATTCTACATCGTCCTCCCAGCCACCACGGTCTCGGGAGACCAAGCCGCCAGCATCAATATAGGAGCGAACCACTACTATCGAATTACCTTTAACATCCTCAAGGCAGGCAAGATCTCGGGAACTTTTTCGGAAACAAGTGGAAACTCTATCACCCTTTACATATTCAACCAACAGCAGCAGACTGCCTACCAGTCTGGCCAGACTACCGACAGCATGTTCAGCACGTCAGGAAGCACCGGCAGCTTCTCCGCCTCGGTTCTCTCACCCGGCAACTACTACCTGGTCTTAGAGCACGGAGCAAGCTTCACAGATCAAGTCCAGAATGTTCAAGTGTCCTGGGTCCTAGACGGTTCTAACCCTGCCCTCCTCGGAACAGGCCTAGCAATTCTGGCGACTGGACTAGTCCTTCTATTCATCGGCTATCGCAAGATGCACAGAGCCTCGCCTCCACCGTCGGCGACTGATGTCGTCATGTTCGATCAGCCTGGAAAGACCTCGCTCAGCAAATGAGCACACAAACAGACTGACCAGATCTGATGCGCTTGGTGTGAAGTTCCTTCAACGGCGGCTAGTGTCTGATGGATACTCCACTTGTCGGACGCGTGTAGCGATACAGATTATAAGCTGGAAAGCACATTCTAGTACCGAGGATCAGCGCGAAGTCAAAGGCTCGGCTGGTTGAGACATGAGGCTTAACCAAGGTCCTACAGGCGAATTGCGCGTCTTAGATTGCGGATACACAGATCAGGTTCAGTTGGACACTGTGAGCGAGGAGGTTCTTCGCATCAAAGCACTCGTCTGCAACAGCCTCAGCGACTTCAACAGGCTCTACATGGTCGACCGCGCACTCTACACGAACACGCCCGGCCTACCCTTCTACATGGAGTTCACGCCTCAAAACATGCGGTCCATGAAGACTCCCCTCATAATCAGCGAGGTCAAACTCTACACCGTCGAAAGAGTCTGGGGCATGCGAACACTAAGGATCACTAGATAACCAAGCGACCTATCTCTTCATCGCCGAACTGTTGTTGCCTGTGTGGGTCGACAGTTCCGCTTGCGTGAGAGCCCTTCACCTGCTTAAGCCGTGCGCGGCGTGTCCACACACTCACTTCGTTACAGTGAAAGTGAACTGGTTACTCCTCGAAGTGACTATGACGATTGTGTATGAAGATCCTGTTTGGAAGCTGAAAGCTGTGCCGGATAGAGTGCAGCTAGGGCAAGCGGAACCAATCAAGATGGTTGTCGCTTTGACGTTGTTTGGCGTGATTGTGGGTCCTGACCAGGTTACTAGAGCGTACTGGTCCCCGCTGCCGTCTACTACATAGTAAGTTACCAGGGAAACATTGCAGATCCCAGTGTTTCGGAGATACAGCGTTACGTTATTGGTTGACGAAAAGGTGTACAATTCCATGCTGAGGGTTTCGGTGCATGTTGGGCTAGGAGGGGGAGGATTCGGGAGCAGGGTGAAAGAGTAGATGGAGTCGAGCGTGAGACTGGTCGAGGTGGTGCCCTGAAGCTCGATAGTGTAGTTCTGCCCAGGGTTGAAGGCGACCAGGCTGAACGCGAAGGTTATCTGGATAAGCTGTCTGTCGCCGTCAAGATAGCAATAGTTGGCGCATTGCTGTTCTGCCTGGAACTTGTATTGAGTTGTGACGTTGGTGAATGTTGCAATTGCGGCGTTGAACGCGGTCCAGGTTGGACCACCAGTACCGGTTGGCACGATTAGGAGGGAGAGCGAGTTGGGACTTGTCGCGTTGACTGCTAGAAGCGTGAGATAGGATGCCGTGGCAGAATTTCGAGCAGTGATATTTCCGATCAGTGGATAGTCCCTAAAATAGACAGTGAGATTGTAGCCGTTCTTTCCGTCTGTTCCATTCACGCCGTTTGTGCCGTTTGTGCCAGCAGGACCAGTGGGGCCGGTCGCACCAGTCGTGCCAGTGGGTCCGGTTGGACCCGTTGCACCCGTGGCTCCAGTAGAACCAGTAGCCCCGGTGGGGCCTGTCGGACCAACGGGTCCAGTCGAACCTCTGTAGTGGTCAGGGACAGCGTACATTGCAGCAAAACCTCCAGCAAAAGCTCCGGATGCCGCAATCGGTATGAGAAGAATGCCCAATATCTTACTGGCCACTATCTTACTCATGAGTCCACGTCCCACCGAGGTGCTCGGTCACACTCTCGGCCGCTTAGATTCTCTTTGTAACAAGAGCCCCCATGTGCCGAGTTCTACCCGGTACGATAGGATATAGCTAATATCGGGACTAGTGAGCAAACTAGTCTCGGGGTCTTGCCATGACGGCGGGAGACGGAAGGTCTTACCCGAGTTTCACAGCGAGATCGGTCTTCATGGTCAGCTGGTTTGGGGGCCAGTACATCGCCATGGTCGATGGCAGGGTCGTGGCTCATGGCAGAGACGAGAAGAAGGTCCATGACAGAGCCAGGCACGTACATCCGAAGGGCCGAATTTTCCTAGGACAAGCTCCAACCAGGCAGGCGATGGTCCAATTCCTGAATTCGAACGCTGGGCTCCCTTGCTGAGAGCTACGAAGGGTCCGGATATCCGGCTTGAGAAAAAGTCGACAGCCCGCTCGGCTTTGGAGTGAAAATAGTAGACATTGATATCTGTCTCGGATAAAATTTGAATGATAAAGGCTTATATTTTCACAGGGTATCCAGCGCGTGAAGTGGCTAAATGGGTAACCTGCCCCGCGACGTCATTAAGGGACTTGGACCTGGCGAAGAGGTCCAGCTTTTCATTAAGACAAAGATCTATCATCCTAGGATCAATGTGGACTCGGTGGTCCTTACCAACGAGCGGATAATCCTTCGAGAGACCAATCGTCTGCTTGGGAGGAGACACAGTCCAGCTTACCTCTACACTGATCTGGTGACTCCAACTCTCGACAAGGGTCCGCTCAGGTCGTCCATCAAAAGCCAGCTCAAATCAACGGGCAAGCCGTTTGTTCTGGAGAACTTGCCCAATTCAGATGCGGAGAAGGCTTACGGAGTTATCCAGTCGAACATAGCGCGATATCAAACACCATTCTCGACAGGACCTGTTGCAAACGCTCCCTTCGGACCCGCTGCAGGATCACCTATGGGCACCATATGTCGAAAATGCGGTCACGCGGCCCGCCAGGGATCGAAGTTCTGCGATTCATGCGGGGCAAAACTCAAGTAATCATCGTCCGCCAATTTTTTATCGATGAGCCACCCATTTCTGAGACTTTGCCCTAGAACAGTACGTGGGTCGTTGCTGAGAAGCCTCCTGTTCAGCAACAAGCCCCTCCAAACATAATCCAAAGGATCCGAGGGCAATGTCTCGACGAGGAACATCCCGGGTCACCCTTGATACCCGTTCGTCCCATGTCTGATAGCAGATTCGTAGATTCTCTCCGTCCCTTTACCATCACTTACGTTCGCTCCCCCCCTTCTAGATTTTTAGGGCGTGGGCTGTCCGGCTCGAGTGAGTAACCCGTGAAGATTGGGCTATTGGTCTTCACAGCGAACGACCGCGAAAACAGCAACAAGCGTCCCCACGATATGATCCGCGCAGTCGCGCAACAGGCGGAAACAGATGGCTTCGATAGCATCTGGGTCCCTGACCATCTCTTCTACCGCAATCCTGGTGAGCCGACCCGGGGAATCTGGGAATGCTGGACCATGCTGGCTGCGCTGGCCGAAGCGACAAAGCGCGTCGAGATCGGCACGCTGGTGACGTGCAATTCCTTCCGCAATCCGGCGATCCTAGCGAAAATGGCGACGACCGTCGACGAGGTGAGCCACGGGCGCTTGATCCTGGGTGTAGGCGCGGGATGGAACGAGCCAGAGTATCAGGCGTTCGGATTGCCCTTCGATCATCGCGTGGACCGCTTCGAAGAAGCCTTGCAGATCCTCAAGCCACTGCTGCATCAGGCGCATGTCGATTTCGCGGGACAGTTTTACCAGGCGAGAAACTGCGAGATCGTGCCGCGCGGTCCGCGGCCAGAAGGGCCGCCGTTGATGGTGGGAAGCGAAGAAGGTCCACGCATGCTTAAGCTGACGGCACGGTATGCGGACCTCTGGAACACTGGCTACATGGGTAAACCTGAAACAATAGCCGGACGGCTCGCGAAGATCCAGGCCGCGTGCCGTGAGATCGGGCGCGACCCGGCGACGCTTGGCATCACGGCGCTCATCGGCCTCTGGTTCTCCGATCTCCAAGCGAAGAAACCGAGTTTCTTCGAGAATCCCTTGACGGGTACGGTGCAGGAGCTCGCGGCGGCAATGCGTGGCTATGAGGAACTCGGCGTGCAGCACATCATGTTTCAATGCGAGCCCTACACTCCCGAAGCGCGTCACCGGCTGACCCAGGCGCTCCAACTCTATCGCGGCATGGAGCGGAAAACGGGTACGCCCCAAACATAAAGCCATCCGATAACACTAAATGAATAGATTAGGGTCTTGCGGTAATGGAAACTCAAAGATCTGAGACGATCAATTCAACTCTTGTCGCGGACGCCTCTCACTACGAAGCCCTCCGGCGCCAGCACATCTCCGACCTTCTCGCACGCATGCCGGAGAACGTCAAACGTGTCAAATGGCCCGTGGAACGTATCAGAGAGGAGCGACAACAGCGTCTTCGTTCTTTGATCAATGTTGCAAAAGAGAAGTCGCCATGGCACCGTGACCGTCTGAGGGATGTCGATGCTGACTCCTTTACAGAGGCGGACCTTGAGAAACTACCCGTGATGACGAAAGCTGACCTGATGGCCAACTTTGACCAGATAATCACCGACAAACGTCTCACTCTAGAAATGGTCAATGCACATGTCTCAAATCTACGAGAAGACCGGTATCTTCTTGACGAATATCACGTCATCGCGTCTGGGGGAACCAGTGGCTTCAGAGGGGTCTACGTATACGATTGGGACGAATGGGCCACGTCTACTCTCTCATTCAGACACGCGTTCCTTCCGATCAACCCGTTGCTATGGCGTCTCCTGTCTTTCCGTCCGATAGGTAAGGGGTTTGTAAACTCGAAAACGAAAAAGAAGAAGGCAGGAAAACCGCAATCTAAAGGCGGAGCTGTGAGTGTATATGCTGACATTGCATCCCACATGTCGCACGCCGTAGTGAATTCTCTTGCTTACCCGTTCGTAGACCGAGAGTATCCAGCCACTCTATCGATCCGAGAAATAGTTGAGGGTTTGAACTCGGTTCAACCCGAGAGCCTGTCCGCCTACCCGTCGATACTATACCAGCTTGCCCTGGAGGCTAGGGCTGGCAGGCTACACATTGCGCCCAAGAGGATCGCCTCCGGAGCTGAGCCCCTCCTGCCTCACATCCGGGACGCCGTGCGCGACACATGGGGGCTATCTGTAACCAACTTTTGGGTTACTTCGGAGGGCGGATGTCTGTCCTGGTCCTGCGGCAAGGGCGAAGGCATGCATCTCAACGAGGATCTGCAGATCGTCGAGGTCGTAGATGAAAATGGAAACCCTGTTCCTCCTGGTACGCGATCAGCCAAGATATACCTCACCAACCTATTCAACCAAACACTACCTCTCATTCGCTACGAGATTACTGATCAAGTCACGCTTCTTGCCGACGAAAAGTGTGCATGCGGCTCAAATCTACACCGAATCGACGACATCCAAGGAAGACTAGAGGACATGTTCAGTTACCAGGGCGGGGTCATTGTTCACCCCGTCGTATTCGAGTCCGTTTTCGAGCATTATCCCAGTGTGGTCGAGTACCAGGTCAGGCAGACCAAACATGGAGTTGCAATCTCTCTATTGACCAATGGTCCGGTCGCCTTGGAACAGCTCGAAAGAGATGTGGCTGAGTACCTGGAGAAATCGGGCCTTCACAATCCCGAAGTGTCAGCGAGGATTGTGAACAGGCTTGAACGAACACCTGGCGTTGCCAAACTGAAGAGGTTTGTACCACTGGCAAGCAATAAACCAGAAATGGCTTCGACGCCCAGCGTAATGGCCTGACTCCTAGTCAGCAATAAGAGCATCTGACCAAACCTACTTTTGCAGGAACTGCAACCAAATCAGGCAACATCCCAGCGTATACTTCGCCACTGTATCCTCAAGCCCTCCTTCGAGTGAACTGTGCGTAGACTTGTATTATTCGCCTACTCTTTGAATCTGCATCTCTTCTCTGAGCGTCCATGTCTTTCCGTTGTCACGGCTTTCTTCAGAGTGCCATCTGAATGAACTTGAGGCAATGTCTGAAAAGATCCACTTAACCAGGTAGCCTTCGTCGGTCGTTCGTTCAAGTACGATTTCGTCTCGGACCTTTCGGCCAACTAGCGTCTTTATGGCGTCTTGCATCGGTGAGAACCAGACTACGTGCCACGCGTTGATTTTAGGGTCGTAATATCTTAGCGTAGTCCCATCGGGAATCAGTCTATGAGTCTTCTCGTCGAAGGTCATGAATGTGTCTTGGAGGGCTCGGCCTTCCAGAATCCAGTTTACGTGTAGTTCACCTCTCGATTTGATCCAGGTGCCGTCGTTGTTCAGGTACCTATCTTCAACTATCTGCCAGTCGCCCACAAACTGGCCGAAGAGCGCAAGCTTCTCCTTCAGTTCAGGAAAGGGTCCTTCAGCACCGAGCCCAGTAATCTTCCATGGGACTTTACCTTCGTCCGATTTTACAAGTTGCTCTAGCATGTATGTGATAACGTCGTGCGATTCTCATAAGTATGCTGCCGTCACTTGCCGGTTTCCTTACCACTCAGCGCCCAGATTCGGCGGAGTGCAATCGTGCATAGGGGCCAACGGCTTGAATCACTTTGTTCTGAGCTTTGCGAAGATGGTCCACAAAGCTGGTTCTGGGAATTCCGAGTCTCTTCGATATTTCCAATGCAGTTGCACGTCTAGGAAGGTTGTAGTAGCCATTGTCGAGTGCTATCAGCAAGGCATTGGTCTGCTTCCGAGTCAGATCGCCCAAAAGGGAACTGGTGGAGATGAGAAGGTTGTCATGTACGAATTCCTCGGAAATTGACCTGCGCGAGGTTACTTCGACTTTGCAATGTTTCAAGTCCCGGAATAGGCTCTTTATGTCTCGTTGGGAAAAAGCGACGACGTGATACCACTCCCACCCATCCGTGTAAACCATTGGCTGCAGGTTCAGACAGTTGCGTTTCTCTATTGTTGGAAGGGTGGGCGGTGGCAGTTTGTCGCAGGCGCAGTGTTGGATTACAACCTGAAGATTGGAAATGGTCCGGGAGGTACGAATAATTTTCGAGTCGATTGACTTGAACATCTCTCGAATCTCTTGCTGGACACGCCTACTCCGCAAGTCTCTGTGGAAGATTTCCAGGACGTCACGGCTCCAGTTGCACCAGTGGGAGATTACTGCTGACGGGTGATTCTTAGAGAAATGGCTGTAAGGACAATCGTGTTGAAGCTTGAAACTCAACTCGTAGTACGTCATATACTATACAAGGGATGGAACTGAGACTTAAGGCGCTCACCGTCATGTGACGGTACGGTTCTGTCTTGACGAACGTGCTCGCGCTATTATAGATTCGACCACCTTGGACTTTGCGTCAGCGTAGTTCTGGACGAAATTCCAATCCTTCTGAGCCAACTCTCGCTTCGTCCTCAGGTAGAAGTCTCTGTCAGTCGGATTCTCTCGGAGCCAGTCTCTGAAAATCAGCATCCTTTCTATCTCGTCATCGCCTTTGCTGAACACGTGAAGGTTGATGTTCGTGTCCGGACCCTTGAACATTCGATGCTCGTGCCAGTCAGGCTCTCGTATCCTGAGCACATAACCAGCCGCTTCGAGCGCGGGGAGATACGATTTCTCGTCTGCCGAACTCTCTACCACGAGCAGTATGTCGATGATCGGCTTCGCGGGAAACCCTGGTACTGAGGTCGAGCCCACGTGCTCTATGGAAAGAGCCTTCGAGCCTAGAGCCGACTTGATTCGCTCGTTCTCCCGGGTAAATAGTACCGGCCATGCTGGATCATAGTCGACAAGGTCAACCTTCCCGCTCATCTGCTTCGGGGTTGGGCCGACCGTTATTCTCCTGATCTGTTCTTCAGTCATCGGTTTCGAAATCTCGTGCAAATCAGTTTCGCTCATGGGGTAGACAGAATGCAATTTTCGTTTGCTCTCCTAATAAGAGCCACTAGAGGTTGAGCCATACCCGCAAATTCAGATATTGCATGGAAGATGGATCGTCGAACCGGTTTCGAAAGCCAGCGGCGGATTCAACTGCTGATCATAGATGAATCCGACTTTGAAGATGGCATAAGAAATCGATATGGTGTATGGTATCGGCAGACCCTGAATCCTATTATCGCCGGGAGGACAGTCATACTGAAGACCCTTGATATGTTCCGGATGGCCATCCCAGAGGCACAACGGGAGCAATTATGAAGAACAATAGGAATATCACGACTACAAGTGTGATCGTGACATTTCTTCGCATTCACGCGTCCGAGCCAAACTAACGTGTCACTCTGTTCCAATTAAGAACTGCGGAGCATCCTAGCGATTTGGGGTCGGCCCTTTCTTACATAGCTTGGGGGGCAGTTAGTTATGAAAAAGTTGACGGGCCGAGGTGTGACCTCAGAGGACCGTATAGCGTCTCGCACGACGCAAGGCAGACAGCCTAAGGCGCGGTTTCTAGTCAGAGAGCTCGGAGGAGAGACATGGCCCGACTTTGCCCGAGTTGCTGAGAAGCATAACGGTGTGTGGGGTGGTTGCTGGTGCACCGCCTTCCATCTAAAGCGTAGCGAGGAGAAAGAGTGGGCTGGAAAGCACAGGGCTCTCAAAGAGAAGCTTGTTCGAGCGGATAGGTCCCATGCTGCCCTTGTTTATGATGGGTCGGATGTTGTTGGGTGGTGTCAGTTTGGACCCCCTCTCGAGCTCCCGGGCCGAATGAAAGGCTACAGCAAACTGGATGTGGCCCCGCCTGACTGGAGGATTACATGCTTCTTCGTCGACCGCGACCATAGGCGAGAGGGAGTTTCGAGGGTAGCGTTGCAAGGCGCGCTGCGGATGATCGCGAGCGAGGGAGGCGGGACCGTCGACGGATATCCAATCGACACACGAGGGAAACCATATTCAAGCTCATTCTTGTGGGGTGGAACTCACTCAATGTTCACCGAGTTCGGATTCCATCCGCTCGGTGCTCTCGGAGCAAGCAAGTGGATCATGCGAAAAGTGGTTCGAAGTCAATGAAGCCGTCTCAGCGCTCTTCGTTCTAAACAGGCGGAGAGTCGGCCAAGTTCTCTGTCTAAGCGCTGTAGATTTTGGGGTGTCTGGGTAGAATCGCCGCAAAGGTCAGTATAGAACGTATCGGGTCTTTGAGCGACCACGTTGAGTTTCAAGAGGTTGGAGGAAGTATTTGAGAATCAGCCGGAAGACTTTGGGTCGTAAGACGTACTTTCTTGTATCGGACCTAGACCCGGCATACCACAAAGCGGCTAAGGACCTAGGTCTTGTTGAGAGGGACGAAGGCTTCGTTCGAGTCTTCGAAGCCGACACGCCTCATCTGAGTCAGATCTTTGCACGTTTTGTCTTCTGTGCAGAAGAGATGATTCTACAAGCCGCAGGCGCAAAGCCTGTGCCCTGGGACAAAGCTCTGCTGAGTTTTCTCGAACGAGCCTCTGGAAATAGTGTTGATTGGTGGCTCGCGGGCAGCGGGGCGTTAGCTGTGCAGGGGATCGACTTGGTCCCAAGGGATCTCGACGTAATCACTGACAGTAGCGGGGCCCAGCAGCTTGGACGAGCGATATCTGACTGGCTTGTTGAGCCAGTTCAGGAGAGTCATGACTGGATAGCCCGATGGTTCGGCAGAGCCTTCGCCCACGCAAGGATAGAGTGGGTCGGAGACGTGGAAAAGTGGGTGGACGAGCGGGGACCGAGCGACTTCGGCCCTATGGCAAGAACTAGGCTTCAAACAGTTCGTTGGGGAGGATACACTATTCGTGTCCCACCCTTGGAGATGCAGCTAGCAGTTTGTGAACGGCGTGGCCTCAAAGACCGAGCCCAAAAGATACAACGAGCACTCGGGACTAATTCGGTTAATACTCTAAGGCTAAAGGAGGGCTGATGAGCTCTTGAAAAAGAGCACCAGGCAACCACTCATGAAAATTTACGGTGGTCGGCTGATGTTCATCTTGACCTGTACCGATTGTCGAACCAGCATCGGCGTAAGCACGGGCGGGATTGCGAACTGTACCCTAGCGACCCATTGCAGGCCCCTCTATGGGCAGTCGTCGCATCATTGACACATGCCCGACGAATATTAGAAGTGGGCTGTGGTCATGGGTACACAGCTGCCATAATGGCTTCTGCGGCAGGACCTGACTGTCGGGTAGACACGATTGAAGAGAACCCTCAGCATGCAGCTCTTGCGGAGGAAGCGTTTCAACTGCGAGATCTCTCCAATCGCATCAACGTCCTACGTGGGCGAGGACAAGACATCCCTCCAAGGCTCACAGACTGCTGACGTTGTTTTTCTGGACGGTGACTGGCGCGAATATCCGTTCAAAATCGAACCGGTTTAGTATGTGGATTTTACTAGCTATGGCGATAGCAGCTTTCATATACGTCCTATGAAAGTAGTTGCTTTCTAATGTACCACGGCAGGACAGCCAGCTTCGCAGTTGCCTTGGTGATTTTGATGCTTACGATAATTCCTGCCTATGCCCAAGTTTCTCCTGATAAGGCAACTAAGCCTCCGCCTCCACCAAGCTCATCGGGCACAACTTTCGAGAAGGCCATCGCTACCCTCCAGTACTCGTATGCGGAGGACGTTCAGCAGACATCCGATGGGGGTTATGTGGTCGGAGCGGATTCCTGCTCCAGCACATTTTGCTATGTCGCCCTCGTTGTAAAGCTTGACTCGAACAGTAATCTCCAGTGGCAGAGACAGTATCAGTTCCCAGGATTAAGCACTCAACTCTACGCTCTGCGCCAGACATCCGAGGGAGGATTCGTCTGGGCCGGCGATGTCCAAGACTTCAACGGCTGCTCCGAATGCGCCCTCGTCGTCAAGCTTGACTCAAATGGAAACGTCCAGTGGCAGCATTCCTACAGTGGACTCAACGAGGCACAAGCAAACAGCATCGTGCAAACGGCAGATGGAGGATACGTGGTAGCAGGCTACACTTCTCCCTCACAGTCCACGTATCCTCCTCCTGCGGTTCAGGCTTGGATCGAGAAGCTAGACTCCTCAGGGAACCTGCAGTGGCAGGAGGCGCTTGGGTCTTCGAACACCGTCTATGGAAATTCGGTGCAGCAAACCTCTGACGGAGGCTACGTGCTCGCCGGATACTCTGGTTCACCGCCGACCATCCTCGTCGCAAAGTTCGACTCCGGCGGCAACGTAAAGTGGCAGACTCTGTACACGGCGCCCGTACCAACCGGAAGCATCGGCGGACAGATTGGCTACTCGGTGATACAGACCTCGGACGGAGGTTACCTGGTAGGAGGGGTCAACACCCAGAGTGCTCTAGCGCTGAAGCTCAGCTCTGGCGGTAGCGTGCAATGGTCGAACACGTACACCGTGAACGGAGCATCAAGCCAGTTCAGTTCAGTTCGTCAAACAACTGATGGAGGGTACGTCTTTGCCGGGTATTACTTAACCGGAGCATCCTATGGGGGGTACAATTCCTGGATCGTGAGGACAGACTCTGGTGGAAGTGTGCAGTGGCAGAAGACCTATGGGGCGACAACGCAATCCAGGGAATTCCAGAAGATATCTCTGACTTCGGACGGTGGCTTCGTCGCAGTGGGATGGACAGTCCAGTTCAGCCCGAACAACCAATTATACATTGTGAAGACTGATTCGGCGGGCAACGTGAACAGTTGCAGCGATGTCCTTTCCACCAGCGCGACAACAGCCAACGGGTCAGTCACATCCTCATCGGCACATCTCTCGATCAGCGTGCCTACGAACCGAGGCGCATCGGGCAACGCCACGGCATCGTCCATATCCTTCACCCTGCGAAAGAGTGCTAGAAACAGATTCTCCCAACCTGCGCCCAATGGGACGAGTATTCCTCTTTACTGAAAGTCCTCTGTCAAGGGCGCGTGTAGCTACGAGGGCTTAGTTGAGACTAACCCAAGACGCCAATAAACCATGCATCCCCGCACAAACTCGATGCCTCTCATAACCAACGCCTTATCAAGCACAAATGTTTCGTGGTTCGCGAGTGTCCGTCCTAGAGATCGGTGAAGACATCAGATAGACTCGGTTCTCGACTTTGAGAAGTTATTCCGCTTTTATACCGGGTCCGATTGCGTCCCATAACAAGATGAGCTGATATGACGATGCAACCGGAGCAGGGTATCAGCCGCGAGCTAGGCCTCGGCGAGGTTATCTCGAAAACCTTCGAGGTGTACCGACGAGACTTCGCCAAGTATTTCGTTCTGTTTGCGGCAGTGGGAGTGATCGTCCAGGTCGTCACTACGCTGGCGCAGCGAGCGTTCGTCCTCCCGACTCTTCCTCTCAATCCCACGCCTCAGCAGGTCTCCAGCTGGCTCTCCGCATTGATTGTAGCGTTTTTTCTGCTCATCGGCGTGATCTTCGTTGTGAATATCGTATTCTCTACAATTGCCGAGGGCAGCGCAATCAAGCTGGCTTCTGAACAGATCACGAAGGGACAGGCTGACTTCGGAGCATCCATCAGATTCGCTGTCTCAAGACTTCTCTCGATCTGGGCGCTCAGCATAATCGTCGGGATCATCGTCTTCCTAGGCTTCATCGCTCTTATCGTTCCCGGAATCCTCCTGGCGATAATGTTCTCCCTCGCACTTCCCGTTCTCCTGATCGAGAACAAAGGAGTAACCGAGAGTATGGGGAGGAGCCGTGTCCTCGTGGGCCAGAGGTGGCTCAAGACTTTCGCGACGTTCCTCGTCCTAGGAATAATCGTCATCATAGCATCGGTCATCATAGGCGCGATCAGCGGGCTCTTCGGTATCGCAAGCCCGGTGGTCAACGGCATCCTTTCAGCATTCTACCAACCCTTATTCCCGATACTAATGGCCGTCTACTACTACTCGAACCTCGCTAGAATCTCCCAGCCCCCTCCAGGCCCGATGTGGACAGGACCCACCACAACAGCCCAGCCTGGAACGAAGCTCTGCCCCACGTGCGGCACACAGAATATCTCCTCGGCCACCTTCTGCACAAGGTGCGGAGCCAGGATAAACTGACCGCGGAAAAGTCCAGCTAGGTCACGAGTTTTCAGGAAAAGCAAGGAAGCGGCCGCCAAGACCGGTTGCCTTGGAATCGAGACGAGAGACTTGTTCTGGCATGCTTTGACTGCGGACCCTTGCATATACTATTGACGTTCACAAGTGCGCCCGTAATTCTCGTCCATCGTTCTAGATACAATAGATATAACGACGACTCGCTAATTGATCGACTTAGAAAGCGGGTTGCCGCGCCTCCTCTTAGTCCTAGTTCTGCTCTGCCTTATCGCAACTAATATTCCGTCTGGGAGGGCTCAGGCCAACTACCAGCCTGGTGTCAATGCGGGAGATACAATCCGTTATGGCCAAGTTAGTGCTAGCTGGGTCGGAAATCTCAACCCTCAATCCCCTTTTGCCAATTTCCTAAACGTCTCCTCCATCCAGAACACTGTCAGCAACGCCAACCAGAACAACGTCACGCTACGGCAAACCATGATCTACAACAATGGGACCATGAACACCTTCCATTTGCTCTACAACACTCAGAGCGGGTACGGGAACTATACGCCCTTTATCCCCTGGGTCATCGCTGAGGGACTGGTAGCTCCCGAGGCCGCCTACGAGACAAATCAAGCACCCACCATCACCAAAACTGTCGAGAAAGTCTTTGTCGGGGCTGTCCGAACGGTCAACGTCATCAGTTCCTTCCAAGTCCTCTCAGGAGGATACGTATCGTCCGAAGAAGACTTCGACCAGCAGACGGGAATTCTCCTGTATCTAACCATCACCGAGGTCTACTCGAACATCTACTACGTCACCGCCCAGCTCAACATCTTGATAACGCAGACGAGTCTCTGGTCCCCACCCGTCCAACCTGACTTCGCTATCTACGCCAACCCCTTCAACGCGAGGATACTGAAAGGGTCTAGCATCAACTCGACGATCAGCCTCCAGAGCATCAACGGTTTCCAGGGCACCGTCAACCTTTCTAAAACAGTCGTCCCTGCAGGGCCTACCGTAACCCTAAACCAGACCACCCGGGCGATACCGGCTGGTGGCACCGTCAACGTCCTGTTGAACTTCTCAACCACCACGTCCATCTCTGCCACCAACTATAGAGTAAACATAACGGCGAGCGCGGGCATGCAGGTGCGCTCTACCGTTCTCAATATCACAGTCACGGGACCAGGCTACAGCCTTAACCCGGCTCAATCCTACATCGCCATTCCCACAAACTCCTCAGGGACAGACGTTGTCAAACTAACAAGCGTCGATCGTTTCAACGGGACTATCACCCTCAAGGTGGTCTCTCTGATGCCCGGGCCAGTGTTGAGCCTCAGTCCTTCCACCATCACTGTCAAGGCCGGAACAAATACGACCACAATAACTGTCACAACACAGCTCGTCCCAGCAGGCTACTATACACTACGAGTCAGCGGGACAGGGTTCTTGTTACAGCCCATCTACATTTACCTCCAAGTTTTGCCCGGCCCGCCAGACTTTACCATCAACCTCAACCCGTCACTCGCCTCCTACGACCTCGCCGTGGGAACAGTTGCAACTCACGTCATACTGACGAGCGTTAACGAGTTTGTAGGGACCGTCAATCTCAATCTCTACTGGATCAACGGAACCCAGACCACATTCCTCGGCCTGAGCAACCCGGATCTGACAGCCTATGGGAGCACCAGTATTCAGCTCAAGGTCTTCGGTCCCCCCATCAACATTGGCTGCTGTGGAATCCTCCAGGTCGTGGCCACAAGCGGCTCCCTCTCCCATTCAGCCAACTTCACCATCGCCGTGCCTCCAGGCCCCGACTTCACGGTCGCCGTATTCCCTACCTCCATTGATCTTCCGCAGGGCGTCTCTGTGAACGCTGCCAACGTCACGGTTACAAACACGGATACTTTCGCCGGCTCCGTCGAGCTGTTATGGAGCATCTATGGCGCGTTCTACGGCGGCGGGTCCTTTAGCCCGAGTATCGTAACTCTCGCCCCAGGCTCGTCCGGCACTGTCATCTTCAGGATCAGCATCCTCCCTCCGACCCTTGGAAAGTTCAACTTCACAATAAACGTACATTCTATTGGTCACTCACACAGTGCAACGCTAGCCTTAACGGTTCTCTCTCCAGCAGCTGGGTACACCATCAACTCCAGCCCGAGTCCTTTAGTCATCCAGCCGGGGTCCTCGAATGCCTCCCAGGTAGCCTTGACCAGCATCGATAATTTCTACGCCAACATCAGTATGTCTGCTTCAGCAGGCAACTCAGGTCTCCTCCTAAGCTGGACGACTCAGAGAGTACATCTCACGCCGAACGCAACCATACCCTCGACAATCAGCATAACCGTTCCAAGTTCGACAAAGCCCGGAACCTACACTGTGAATGTGACAGGTACTGGAAATGGAATAGTACACACGGCGATCATCACAATCCTAGTCGTCGGCCCACCAATCGTAGGTCTTCCCGACTTTACAGTAACCGTCGTCCCAACCCAGTTGAACATACAAACCGGCCATTCAGCCAGCGCCATAATAACCCTGAACGGACTCCACAACTTCAACGGAACTATCAGCCTCAACGCCCAGACCGCAGGCAACGGACCGGTTTTCAGCCTCTACACACAGGTAGAGATTCTAAGCTACGTCACCTCCGCGGCCACCACGACACTGACCGTTGCTCTGCCTGCGGACGCAACTCCGGGCTCGACTTACACTATCACCATTACCGCAACAAACGGCACCACGACTCGCCAAGCCAGCATCGTCGTAACGGCAACGTCGTCCTATGGAGGTCAACCAACCGATACGGCAGGATTCTCAATGCTCCCGGCAATAGCCATCGGTCTGCTAGCCGGAGGAATCGTCACTCTTGCAGTATACCTCATTACGAAGCGTCGAGAATCTCAGGAAACCGCCGGGACCAACGTAGGATCCGTGGCCTGACGCTCTACTCGAGCGACAATAGACTGTCAAAAGTGGGAGTAGCCGCGCCCCGCGGCGATCCTTTTTCATCATCGGCGCACGATGGTGCGCGTTAAACCAAGGAGGCGGTAAAGAGCGGGAAGCGAGAGATTATGCTGGTTGGTCTCATCCTCTCTCATCTTTTGAATCTCCAGTGTTCTTCAGCAATCCTTTTTTCCAAGTCTTCCAATTTTCAATTGTGAAACAAAGACTTGAAGCCTCGAACTGGGAGTTGGCGTGTCTTACAAATCCTCGCTACGATTAATCTGGCGGTGTGGATAGGGGTAGCCATCCTTATCTGGTTGGGTCTCGGTTCTTGGAATTTTCTGTCGATTGCTGCTCTTTGGCAGCTCTTCTTCTCGGTATTTCAATTAGCCTATCTGAACCTCTACCATATGCCCGAGAAAAGGAGTTCCACACAACCGTGACGATTCTGAGATGAATCGACCGAAGAAGCTGGACAGCAAGTGGTCAATTGGACTTTGTGACCATCATAGGATCGCTGGTCGGAATAGTGGGCGGCATAGCTATCGTCTACGTCCTTCGCAAGCAGAAAGCCGAGGTCGCGCTCGGTGTGGGAGGTCCAATAATTTTTCTCGGACTGATTCTTCTCATGATTGCTTATGACTTGATTTCTGGAATCGTCGTGTGGGTCATGACAGGTACAGCGTTGATCTTTCTGGTTAGTTTTTCCTACGTAGCATTGAGAAGAGCTGAGAACATTTAGTCTTGAGGCCAATAGGTTCAAGGGTAAACCCTTCTCCCCGACATCTCCGGGAAGTCTGAGCGTGCGAGTTCCAGCAAGTCCTTTTTGTCTTGGGCTGACAACGGAAATGATCGGTGCTCGCTTCTTAGCTATCAG
>Ga0209235_1000244_pt1 | contig 26667 bp, 14 predicted proteins | sample GraSoi013_1_20cm_4_FD_185817 | JGI IMG/M metagenome (GOLD analysis project Ga0209235, IMG submission 185817) | Grasslands soil microbial communities from the Angelo Coastal Reserve, California, USA - Sample 09_25_2013_1_20cm (SPAdes) (version 2) | ecosystem: Environmental > Terrestrial > Soil >... | reverse complement strand
CGTATACCTCGTGGCGGGGCTGCTCCCGGTATCGCAGCCGAACCTGGAGGACGTGCTGGCAGGGCAGGTGGGGACCGGGGCGCGCATCGAGAACCTCCGCATCCGGGTGCGGAGCCGCTGGAGCGACCTGCTGGTGACGGGGCTGACGCTGGGGCTCGTCGTGCCGCGCTCGGTGACGTTCGAGGGGGTGGTGGTGAAGTAGCAGCGGAGGTCGAGGGGTCCCGCTCCGCGACAAAAATACGCAGTCGCTCGCGGGACCCCTCGACCTCCGCTGACCCCGGGCGCACGCCCGGGGTTACCGGCCCTCCACCAGCTCTCTCACCAGCGCCGTCGTTCGCTCGGCCGCGCCCCGACCCTCTTGCACCAGCCGTTTCCCGGCGTCGCCCGCTTTGCGCCGAGCGGCCGGGTCGTGATGCCACACGAGACATTGCGAGTGCAACGGATGCCGCCCGTCGCCGGGCAGCGCGACGGCCCCGCCCCGCTCGATCAGCAGCGCGGCGTCGCGGCTCATGTGCCAGTGGGGGCCGACCACGACCGGCACACCGAACACCGCCGGCTCGAGCACCGAATGGAGCCCGGCGCGGTGGTAGCCGCCTCCCACGAACGCCATGTCGGCGAGGCCGTACAAGTCGGCGAGGACGCCCACGCGGTCGACGACGATCACGGGGGACGGCGCCGCGTGCTCGAGCTGGGACAGGCGCACGGGGCGGGGCAGCTTCAAGTGTCGGGCGCGCTCGGCGATCAGGGCCAGGTGGTCGGGATTGGGCTCGTGGGGCGCCAGGATGAGGCGCGTCGTCGGGACCTGGGCGAGCAGGTCGACCAAGGCGGGCAGCACGACCGCCTCGTCGGCGGGCCAGGTGGAGCCGGCGACGATGGTGAACGTCCCGGCGGGGGCGGCGGCGAGCCGCGCGAACGGCTCGCGCGCCCGATCGAAGCGCTCGGCGCGCTCCGCTACGCTGTCGTACCGCGTGTCACCCGTCACCTCGATCACCTCACGCCGGGCGCCCAGCTGCTGGAGCCGCCGACCGTCGTCCTCGCTGATCGTTCCCACGCGGTCGAGGGCGCGGTAGGCGGGCTCCGCCCAGCGGCGCGCGGGCCAGCGCAGCCGCGAGCTGTCGAGCGCTACCGTCGCCGAGATCAGCCCCAGCCGCGTGCCGTCGCGCCGCGCGGCGAGCGTGAGCTCGGGCCACACGTCGAGCTTCGAGAACACCAGCGCCGACGGCTGCAGCGCTGCGAGCGCCGCCGCCACGTCGCCCGGGCGGTCGAACGGCAGATAGTCCGTGAGGTCCACCGGGAGCGTGCGGGCGAGCCGCTCGGCGGACGGGGAGAAGAAGGTATAGACGAGCTGCCACTGCGGCCGCTCGGCCCGGAGCGTCTCGAGCACCGGTTTCGCCTGGAGACCCTCGCCCACGGACGGCGCGTGCACCCAAACGAGGGGCCGCTTCGGGTCGCGGTGCGCCCGCGCCCAGGCCGCCAGGCGCTCGAGCACACCGCGGCGGGCGTCCACGCCGCGCGCGACCTTCTTATCGAACCGGGCGGCGAGGGGCAGTGCCCGCTGCGCCAGCCGCATGCTCAGCCGGTATACGAAGGAAGGGCGGTTCCGCATCACCGCGTCCGGCCGGCCGTCTTGCTGCGATAGACCGAGTCCAGCACGGCCCGGAACACCTCGACCGGGGCCGCGCCCTCGAGCAACCCTCCCTCGATGTAAAAGGTGGGCGTGCTGCGGCCGCCCGCTTGCGCCGCGCGCGTCGAATCCGTCCGCACCTCCGCCCGCACGCTCTTCGAGTTGAGGCACCGCACCACGTCCCCGCGGGTCAGGCCTGCCGTGTCGGCGAGCGCGAGCAAATACGGGCCGGCGTCCTTGCGCGGCGCCCAGCCATCCTGGCGCTGGAACAGCAGGTCGTGCATCGGCCAGAACTTGCCCTGGCGGGCGGCGCACACGGCCAGCTCCGCGGCTCGGGCGGCGTTGGCGTGGAGCGTGGTGAGCGGCAGGTTGATGTAAACGAGTCGGACCTTCCCGGTCTGCACGTACTCGCGCTCCAAGAGCGGCATGGTGGTGAGGGCGAAGGCGCGGCAGTAGGGACACTGGAAGTCGGACATCTCGTAGATCGTCACGGGGGCGTCGGGACGCCCCTTAGTGCGGGGGGCGAGGGGGTCGGATTGGCGGGCGCCGACGTACAGCACGAACAGTGCGGCGGCGCCCGCGGGCAGGAGTCGCGTCATGGCGCCTAAAGTAATGAAATCTGGGCGTCCTTACTGGTCTGCTCGGAACGGCCGCGACTTGGTCCAGATCACGATGACGCCGCAGCCGGCGTCCGACCCCGAGAACTCGCCGGGAATCTCTCCCGCGCCGCGGTAGATCTCGATCCCGTAGATGTCGCGGATCGGAGTGTTCTCGTGGAAGGAGCGTACCTCCACCCCGTCGATCCACCAGGTCGGCTGGCATTGTGGGGTGCGGGCCATGACAGCGAAGCACTCGAATGTTTCTTGATTGCAGTGAACGCGGACCCCGCGGACCGTGCGCAGGGCGTCGCCCACCGAGCTGTACCCCCGCTTCTGGAGCTCGTCCCACCGGAAGTACGCGCCCAGGGCGCGCTGCCGGCGTCGCTCGAAATCGACATAACGTAGCATGAGCTGCTCCGCGCGCGCCTGGACAACCACCGCCGGCAGCTCATGTCCCGTGAAGTCGAGCGCGAACACCCGGTCCACCACGCCCGAAGCGGGGAGGCGAACGCGAAACACACCGGTGGCGTACCCCAGCAATTGGATCTTGAGCTCCGCATCCCCGGCGGGGAGTCCCTGCGCCTCGAACGATCCCAGGGTGTCTGTAGTAAGGGGAGGGGCGTCGCGCCCGATCCGCACGACGGCCCCCTGGAGGGGGTGGCCGAATTCGCTGTCGATGACGCGGCCCCGGAGCGTCGCTTGGGCGGCGCCTGTCCGGGCACCCATCGCGACCGCCAGCAGGGCCGCGAGCTGGGCGCGAGCCGTGCGGCTCAACCATGCTCTCGGGATCACGGGGATCCCCTCCGCGACCTTGGGTCTGCAAGACCGTGCGGCCGTAAGGCCGGTCCGGTCCCACCCCTATTGCGGGGCTCCAGATAGTGCGCGAGTATATGACGCACTAGCGTCACGTTCACAAAGGTGCTATAAAGTAACTTCGATCATAAAGTAACGCCGATTCTCCATGTCCGCGATGAGTCTTCGGCGTTGCTGTGCAGGGCCTCCAGAGTCTGCCGTGCCGTCACGCTCGGTACTTCCGGGTGTGGACGACGGGGGTCATGTATGTGCCGTCTCATCGGTCAAGTCCGTCCATGCCATCCGCCCCGGTACGGTGTACGGTGCGGGGCATCGTGGTTTGCTCTCCCCCTTTTCACGCACGAGGTGGATGATGCGCGTTCCCTGGTTTGACCGGCTCTTGGTCGCCGCTGCTGCGGTGGCATGCGTGGTCCTCGTCGCCAGTCCGCTCCCGGCGCAGCAGGGCGCGGTGATCACTGGCCGCGTAACGTCCGAGCAGGGCGATCCTCTGGGCGGCGCCAGTGTGGTGATAGCCAACACCCACTTTGGCGCGGCCACGACGGCGAACGGGAACTATACGATCACGATCGCTGCGGAGGCCGCGCGGGGCCAGCAGGTGGTCGTGACCGCGCGATACATCGGCTATAAGGCCGCCACCCGTACTATCACGCTCGGCCCCGGGGCTCAGGAACAGAGCTTCCAGTTACACCTCGACCCGTTCCGGCTGGAAGAGGTGGTCGTCACGGGCGTGAGCGACGCCACGAACAGGAGTAAAGTGCCCTTCGACGTGGGGACCGTTAACACCGATCAGCTGCAGGAGGTCCCGGGCGCCAGCGCGCTGGTGGCGATCCAGGGTAAGGTAGCGGGTGTCCGCCTGTTGCCGACGTCGGCCCAGCCCGGTGGCGAGGTGTCGCTGCGCCTCCGCGGCCCGACGAGCATCGGGGGCAAGCAGGATCCGCTGATCGTTGTGGACGGCGTGATCACCCGTTTCGGCCTCGGGGACATCGCGGCCGAGGACATCGAGCGCGTGGAAATCGTCAAGGGCGCGGCGGCGTCCTCCCTGTACGGGTCCAACGGGGCCAACGGGGTCGTGCAGGTGTTCACCAAGCGGGGCAGCTCTCTGCCCGAAGGCGAGCTGCGAGTCACCTCGCGGGTCGAGGCCGGGGTCAACAACATGCCGCGGCGGATGGAGTTCTCGCACTCGCACGCGTGGGTGGCCTGCGGCACCACGCCCGGCGCGCCGTGCGACCCCACCGGCAACTACGAACTGACGGCGACCGGTGGCCGGAAAATCAAGTCGGACCAGATCGCCGACAATCCGTTCCGCACGTACCACGACTTCTGGAATAATCTGGTTCAGCACGGCAATTTCTGGAGCGGGTACGTGTCGTTGGGGCAGCGGCGCGGCACCACTAACTTCAACGCTTCGATCGAGAACACCAGGAACGAAGGCGTGATCTTCGCGCTGGGCGGGTACACTCGGCAGAATTTCCGCCTCAACCTCGATCAACGGCTGCGCTCGAATGTCGACGCGACGCTTGGCGTCTTCTATGGCACTTCGACCAACGGCCGGGCTGCTGAGGGGCAAAGTGGACCATTCTTCGGCCCCATGTTCCTCCAACCGGACGTCGACATCGCGGCGACGTGTCCTGCAGGATCGCCATACGGGTCGGCCGGGACGCCGTATTGCCCGGTTATCCCGCTGAGTGGAGACGTTGCCAACGACTTCAACCCGATGTACGAGCTCGTCAACCGAAAGATCAACCAGGATCGGAACCGGTTCACCGGCTCAGGCCGGATCCGGTGGCGGCCGCTCGACTGGTTGTCGGCGGAAGGCAGCTTCGCGTACGACCAAGAGGCGGCGGACTCTTCGGATGAGCAGCCGTTCGGTTTCCGGACATCCTCGGGCAGTAAAACGGCCGGATATCTCAATCGGGTGACCAAGAACGACTGGCAGTACAATACCGGCGCCACGATCACGAGCGTGCGGCGCTTCGGCAGCACGACGAATACCACCAAACTGGGCACGAGCTTCGAGTCCCAACGGAACCGCCGTCTCAACCCTAGAGCCAACGCGCTGGTCGTGGGACGCGTGCCGGAGTTCGGCGGCGCCGACCAAAGTCAACTCTCCGCCGGATCGACCGATGAGCGGTATCGGACCCAGAACTACTTCGCCGTCAGCACATTCGATATCAAGGACCGCTACATCCTGGATGGCCTGGTGCGCCGTGACGGCTCCTCGTTGTTCGGACCCGAAAGCCGGTGGGCCACCTACTATCGCGCCTCCGGGAAGTGGCGCGTCACCCAGGACGTCAGGATTCCGGGTATCGACGAGCTGGGGCTGCGGGCGTCGTATGGCACGGCGGGTCTGAGGCCCAACTTCGCCGACCAATACGAAGCCCTCGCCGTGAACCAGGCCGGTATCAATTTCCTGGTACTGGGCAATCCGAAGCTCAAGCCCGCCCACTCGGCCGAGCTGGAACTGGGCACCAACATCGACTTCGGCGACGGCCGCCTCAGCGCCGAGTACAGCTATTCGCGGAAGAAGACGACGGATCAAATCCTGCTCGTGGACCTACCGGCCGTGACCGGGTTCTCGCTGGGACAATGGCAGAACACAGGGGCGCTCCGCTCCACGACGCATGAGTTGACCTTCGCGGCCCGGCTGATCAACTCTCCAACGACGTCGCTCACCCTGAACATCGTCGGGGACCGGACGCGCCAGGTGATCACGGAGTGGAACCTGCCCGAGCGTAAATACGGATTCGAGCAGATGCCCGAAGCGTTCTTCCTAGGCAGGAACTCGGACCTGGGCGTCCTGTACGGCAACCGTTGGATTCGCAACATCGACGACCTGTACGCCGACCCGGCCAAGGCAAAGCTATCTGGACCTGGCCAGACGTGGAGCCGTGACAGCGTCATGATCAACGAGGACGGCTACGTCGTCCGTAAGTCCGCGTACGGCACGCCGAACGAGCGGGCCATCAAGTACACCTACTGCAAGCGCCAGGACACCGCTGGCGACTGTTTGCAGACCGAACAGTTCGTGAAGATCGGTGATGCCAATCCCGACTTCAACCTGAGCTTCGGTCTCAGGGTCACGTACCATCGGTTCGTGGTGAACGGGTTGCTCGACTGGTCGTACGGCGGCAACCTCTACAACGGGACCCGGCAGTGGGCGTTCCAGGCGACCCGCGACCGGGTGCAGGATCAAGCGGGCAAGCCCCAGAACGCTCCCGCCTGTGGCACCGCTCAGGCTGATCCTGCTCCGGGGTCGTGCCCCCGAAAGGCGCTCCCGTACTACGGTGTGGGATTCTACAACGGCCTCGATCCGGACGACTACTTCATCGAGAACGGATCCTACGCCAAGCTCAAAGAGCTGTCGCTGAGCTACACGTTCGTGGCCGACCAGCTCCATCGAGTCGGCTGGCTACGCGGGTTCCACGAGGTGCGGCTCGGATTCATCGCCCGCAACCTGTTCACGATCACCAAGTACTCCGGGCTCGATCCAGAAGTCTCGGGGCTATACGGCGATCCGTTCCAGGTCAGAATGGACTGGTTCCAGTATCCGCAGTTCCGGACCTTCTCGACCACCGTCGAGATCTCGTTCTGAGGGGGCGACCATCATGAACTCACGTGTCGAGTCTCATCTGCTGCGGTCGTCGCGCCTCGTCACCGCGCTGGCTGCGGCCGCCCTGGCGGTTGGCGGGTGCAACCTGAACGTCGAGAACCCGAACGCTCCCGATAAGACCCGGGCGTTCGCCGACCCGGCGGGCCTGGCCAAGGTGATAAGTGGCGCGTTCCGGAACTGGGTGGGGGCGCGGGGCAGCTACTTCGGTGCGCTGACCATGACCGCGATGGCGGATAACTACACTGCGTCGTGGAACAACGCGGCCATCCGGTTCTATAACTCCGTCGGCGTCGACTGCCCCTCCCGTTGCGGTTGGACCAACAGCGCTACGGCGCCCGAGGCTGCCGGCGGGCCCACCGTCGAAGGCCAGTGGTACGGCTATTACACGGTGCTCGTCGGGGCCAACGCCGTGCTCGCGGGGATCAAGAACGGCGTCTGCTTCGACGACGACTGCAAGGTCGACAGCACGCTGACGGTGCGCAACAGGGCAATTGCCAAGATGCTCCAGGGGATGGCGTTCGCCGGGATCGCCATGATCTATGATCAGGGCTTCATCGCGGACGAGACCACCGACCTCCTCAATGTCTCGGCGATTCCCTTCAGTACCCGCGCGGAGGTGCGGGACGCTGCGTTGCAGAAATTCGAGCAGGCATGGACCGAGGCCGGGATCACCACCTGGAAGACGAAGCAGGCCGACAACTGGATGGGGGTGAGCTCCGGGAAGGAATACACGAACACCCAGATCCGCCAGCTCATCCGGACGATGCAGGCCGAGCTGGTCGCCATGTGGCCGCGCAACGCGGCGGAGAATGCCGCGGCCGATTGGGCCGCCGTCGCGAACTACGCCTCCCAGGGCGTCAGCTCTGGTACACCGTTCGACTGGGAATACTACGTCGATATCACGGGTCGCGAGTGCGGCGATCTGGACTGCGTGAAGAATTGGGGCAACTCCATCGGCACGATGCGGGTGGACACGCGCGTCGCCGCCATGATCACCACCAACCACGTCAGTCCGTGGCCGGTACCGAACGGCAACCCCTGTCCGACGACAGGGCCTGACAAGCGGGTGGGGGACGGAAGCTATGGGCTGGTGAATGACCCCGCTAATTTTGCAACCGTGAAGGCAACGGCCAACGCGGGTACCGACTTCGCCTGCTCGGGTGTAGCGATTTTCCCGCCGGCGCGGGGCTCCTACCACCAGAGCAACCTCCAGCACATCCGCTACAGCCGACTCGCCTCCCGCGGCGAGAATACGCCCGGCGGGACCGAGGACGGGACCGGTCAGGACCCGTTCTACACGACGCAGATGAACGACCTGCTGTGGGCCGAGGCGCTGATCCGGAGCGGTGGCAACCTGGCGCAAGCGGCGCAACTGATCAACAACAGCCGCGTTGGGCGAGGCGGTCTACCGGCGCTCACCGGCGGCGAGGGCGTCCCCGCGCTCCTCACCGCGCTGCAATACGAGCAGGAGATCGAGTTCATGGGGCAGGGCGCGACGCCGTTCTTCAACCGGCGCCGCATCGATGGATTCAGCCTCGGCAGCCTCGGCCCGTCGGTCGTGCAGACGGGCACACCAAGGCAAATGCCCGTTCCGGCCAAGGAGCTGGATGTGCTCCAGCGGGCGATCTACACATTCGGCGGGCCGAGCGCGCCCGACATGTCCACCACGGTCGGATGGGGCTCGGGTGGCAGCGGCAGCGTTCGCAAGTCGGTCGGACAGATTTGGCAGGAGTACTTGGCGTTGCAGCGGGAGTTGAGTCGCCGGCGGAACTGAGGGAGAACGCCGAGCGTCGGTAAGGTCGGATAGGTCGCAAGGGGGCGGGGTCGATCCCGTCCCTTCGTTCGTCCGGGATGCCGGCATCGGATGGCGGTCCGCATACTCGCGCCGTACTTTGAAATAGGCGATTCGAAATCCTCTCTGACCCGCTCCCCCCTGGATCCCGATTGACCTGTTTCCCATTTCCAATCTCCCGTTTTATGGTCACGGCGACCTTGCTCGCGGTGCTGCGACCCGCAGTGGGGCAGGCACAGGCGCCGAGCGGGGGGGTGGAAGGATGGGTGATGGACGAGGTGGGCCGTCCGCTGGTCGCCGCGCAGGTGAGGGTGGAGCGTCCAGGAACGGCCCCGATCAACCGGACCATGACCGGCACCGATGGCGCGTGGCGCATCACGCACCTGGAGCCTGGGCGCTACATGGTCACGGTGCAGCGGTTGGGATATCGCTTGTTGGTGGATTCGGTACAGATCGAGTCGGGACGCACCGCACGGCTCACGGTGGTCCTGGAGCTGGTCCCCTTCACGCTCGATTCCCTCGTGGTCAGCGCCCCGACACTCAGCATCTCCACCGCCACTGCCGAGCTGGGCACTCGGCTCACCGTGGGCGAGATCTCGCTGCTCCCAACGACGGTCGACGCCCGTCAGTTGATCGCCCTGGCCCCGGGGGCGCGGCCCGATCAGATCTGGGGCGGCGCGTCGGACCAAGCGAACTCGTATGTGCTGGACGGCACCCTGGTCAATCACGCCGGCCTCGGTGGAGCCTTCCTCGTGCCCAGTCCCAGCTGGATTGAGACACTCGAGGTCCGGGGCCTCGGCACCGGCGCCGAGTGGGGGAATTTCCAGGGCGGGGTGGTCGAAGTGGTGACCCTGGGGGGTGGGAACAAATTGGAAGGCGGGCTCCGTACGGGGCTCGAGTCCCACCGGATCAACGGCTCCAACCTGGTTCCCGGCGAGATCGGGCGCGAGTTGGCGAGCCGGTGGGAAGTGGATGGGCAGGTCCGCGGGCCGCTGGTGCGCGATCGCCTCCACTTCGCGCTGTTCGGCCAAGTCATTCGGCAGGAGGACCGCGTTTTTGACCAGCTCTCCGGGGCGAGCAACAGTTTCGTGACGGCACCGCCATACTCGTGGGACGGCCGATGGCTGGCCAAGCTGAGCTGGAAGTCCGGCGGGCGCGATCTGTTCCAGGGCAGCCTCATGGGCCGGCACCAGAACGGCGAGGATGTCGGACAGAGCGGATACGAGGCCGCGGAGGCGACCGAGCAACTCCGGCACTGGAGCCTCACAGGCAACCTGACATGGCAGCGAAGCTGGTCGCCGCGCAACGCGCTCGAGGTGCGCTTGGGCGGTTATGTCTCCGGGGAGCGACGCAACCCCTACGCGGGGATCGGCGTCCCGGGGATCGAGTTGCTGACCGCGGTGAACCCACCCCGCTACCAGAACACGCCGTTTCGGACCCGAGCCGACCCGTCCAGCCTGGGGCTCGACGCCATCTGGACCCTCCGGGGCCGTGTAGCCGGACTGCAGCACGAGGTGAAGCTCGGCGGTGAATACAGCCTCGGGTCCTGGAGATTCGAGCAGGTGCGAAATGGCGGGATGACCTGGCGACCGCTTCGGGTTCTCGGATTCAATCCCGGCGACCCGCAGACTTGGAGCCTCAACGGCATCCCCAGCGCCTGGGGTGGTGAGGTGCGGCTCGATTCCGACGTTCGCAATGGCGCCGCGTTCGTGCAGGATTACATCCAGGCTACCCCGTGGCTCCGATTCAACCCGGGGGTCCGCTTGGGCTGGTGGTCCGGAGGACTCACCCCACCAGGCGTGGGGGGAGCGCGATTCAACGCGGTACGAGACCGGGCGCTGGACCCCCGGATCGGCCTGGTGGCCGATCTGGACGGGCGAGGCGGGCTCGTCGCCAAGACCCACTGGGGCCGGTACCACCAATCGCTGTTCGCGGCCCTCTTCGAGCGGGTTCTCGGTGCACGAGCATTCAACAACGAGGAGATCTGGTCCTACCTGGGGCCGGCTCCCGGGAGCCCCACGAGGCCATTCACCGTCGCCCAACGCGACTCGCTCGCGGCGTCGGGACTATTCCGTTTCGAGGAGGAGGTCCGGCTGGACCAGGCTGGCCGGGTGGAGAACTATCGCCAGCCGTACGTGGATCAGGCGATGCTCTCGCTGGAGCGGTCCTTCGGGAGCCGGTGGAAGATGGGTCTGGTGTACGTGCACCGCCGTAACCACAACCACGTGGCGCTCGTGGACCGGAACCTGGCATCGAACTACACGGTGGTCGAGCACGTCGTGATCCTGGATCGCCTCGGGCGGCCGGTGTCCTTCGGGGGCCGGCCGCTGGTGCTGGAGCGGCTGGCCATCTCCAACGAGGATATCCTCCGGGTCCAGGATCTCATGAGGCAAGGCGCCCTCTTTTGCCAGAATCGAATCTGTCTTCCGCCCGGGATGAGCGCGGCCGACCTGGACGCGCTCCGGTACGATCCCGATTACGTCCTCACCACAGTGCCCGAGGCGACCCGGCGGTTCGAGCAGATCCAGCTGCGGCTGGACGCTCGCTACCGCACCTGGTTGGCCGGGGCGTCAGCTACTGTCTCGTCGCTCACGGGGAACTTCAATGTGGTGACCGGGCCGGACGACTATTCCACGAGCAGCGCAGGCCCATGGGTGCTGCTCAACGAGCAGTTCAACTTCCTGGGTGATCTCAACAACCAGAGCCTCCTCGAGGGTAAGCTGTATCTCGGTGGGCTGCTGCCGGCTGGCTTTCGGGGCGGGGCGTTCTTCTCCTACGCGACGGGCGATCGGGTCACACCGACGCTGACGATCTCGAGCCTGCTGACCAACTATGCCGTCGTCGTGCCAAGAACGTCGGACCCCACGCTGAGCGACACACTTACATTCCACTCCCTTCTGTTCAGCAGCACGAGCGGGCAGCGGATTTTTCTCCAGCCCCGCGGGAGCTACCGCTACCAGTCACGCGCATCCCTGGACCTCCACTTGGAACGCAGCTTCCCGCGGGGGCGGACCGAGGTCGTGCTGGTGCTCGACGGATTCAACGTGTTGGGCGACCGGAGCGTCACCGAAGTCCAGACCGTGGTGAACGCCGCGGCTGGGTTCTTTGGGAGCGATTACGGCCGGGTCCGTTCCCGCGTGCCGCCGCGCACGATCCGGCTCGGAGCAGGAGTCAAGTTCTGAGACTCCAAAGGGACCTGTTTCAGCGAGAATGCACCGTCACCTCCGCCTGGCCCGGCGCCAGCGACACCACCTGCTCGCGCCCGCCGGGCCACCGGATCCACAGCGCGGTGGGCTCAAGGGCATGGCCCAAGACCTGCACGGCGCCGTTCAGCGACCAATACCCTGATCCAGCCTGCACCTCCCGCACCGGCCCGCCGCGGTCACCGTACCGCAGCCGGAGCTGCGCGCCGACGGCGGTCGGGTTGCCCGGCGGTCCCACGAGTCGAACGCGGAGACCCGGGGCGGCGCCGCGGTTCCGGAACAGCCGGGTCGCGGCGCCGTTCTGGCTCACGGCAAGGTCGAGCCGTCCATCACCGTCGAAGTCCGCGTACGCCGCCCCCCGCTGCTCGCCGTAGACGATCAGACCGGAGCGCTGCCCCGGCACGGCCTCGAGTCCTCCCGCTCCATCACCGCGCAACAGCAGACTCCGGCCCGCATCGTAGCGCGGCGTGGCGACGTCCGTGGCGAAGAAGTTCTGGCTCAGGAACACATCTTCCTTCCCGTCGCCGTCGAAATCGGCAATGCCGGCGTAGAAGGCCGGCGCCAGCTGAGCCTCCAGGGGCAGTGGCCGGGCCTCGAACCGATCCCCCCGGTTGAGGAAGATCATATGGTCCATGGTCGTCGCACCGAGCCGAGCCGCTCCCGGGGCGAGGGGCCCGAGGACCTGGTCCATAGTGGCATCCGCGTAGCCGGCGAAGGTCCGGAGCCGCTGCGCCACGCCGGGGAGCGCCAGACCGAGCCGGGCGAAGGTGGCGAGCGGCGCGACCCCGCCGATCCGCGGGTCCTCCTGCGCGAGCAACACGCCGGGACGGGGCTCGGCGAAGAAGCCGGCGTAGAGCAACAGCGGGCGGGCCTCGCTCGCGTGGTAGTCGGTGTTCCGGCCCCAGCTGGTGGCGACGATGTCGAGCCGACCGTCGCCGTCCAGGTCGCCCGTCGCGAGCCCGTTCCACCGGCTGTACAGCCCCGCGAGGCCCGGCATCTGCGGCGCCGGCCGAAACCGGCCGTGATCGTTGAGGAATATCCGGATGGTTCCCCACTCGATGGCGACGATCAGGTCCGGCCATCCGTCGCCGTTGATGTCGGCGAACAGGGCCGCGGAGACCATTCCCATGCCAGCGAACAGCGCGTTGTTCGCGGTATCGGGAATCAGTCGCCCCGACTCATTCCGATAGAGCCGCGAGGAAGGAGAGAGCGGGTACGCGCCGGGGAAGATCCTGCCGCCCACGAACAGGTCCAGGTCTCCGTCCCCGTCGTAGTCGGCGAGGGCCAGCGGACCTACGCTCGCACTGTCGCCTGGGACCAGTGGGGTCATGGCCCCGGTCGCCGGGGAATAAGCGACGACGCTCGGCGTAGCGAGCGCGTCGCTCGTCGTTCCCATCTCGTAGCTCGAGACTCCCGCGATCAGCATCCTTCGTCCCCGGCCATCGGGCCAACCCAGTACGGTCGTGAGGTCTCCCGGGGCCGACGGGACGCGCGCCGCGGGGGGCCGCAGGCGGCGGCCCTCGTTCCGGAACCAGGCAAGCGTGCCGCTGCGGCCGGTGCCGACGATCAGATCCTCACGGCCATCCCCGTCCACGTCGTCCCAGGCGATGCCGGGCCCGAGCTGGCTGAAGGCGTTGGGAAGGAGGAGCTGGCGAGCGTAGTCGTCAAAGTAGGGCTCGACGTGACGGTGACCGCCGAGCTGGTCGGAGATGTCCTGAAACAGGGTCGGGGCCGGGGCCGGAGGGGGGGCCGCCGCAGCATTCGCAACCGGCCGGGCCGCAGTCTGATCGATCTCGTAGAGGCGGTTGGGACGAGCGCCCGCGATCACCGTCCGGCGGCCGTCACGCCAGTCCACCTCGATGGTGACCTCCTTCGCCTTTCCCGTCGCGAAGGTGAGCGACGGCTCAGAGCTCGAGAGGTAGAGGCCGCCTGCGACAACCTCACGCTGCTGGAGCGGTACGGCCCCTCCCAGCACCTGGACGCGGCTCCCGATGCCAAAGGTGTTCGGCGGGTTGCCGTGAAGCCGAACGGCGATGCGCGGTGCGGTGGCATCGTTTCGGAGCACGGCTGCAGGCTTCCCGAGCCGGTTGATGACCACGTCCAGATCACCGTCGCCGTCCAGATCTGCACCTGCCATCCCGTGGGAAATGTCGTCACCGAGGTCGAATCGCCAGGCGCGGCTCGCGTCCTCGAACGTCAGGTCGCCGCGGTTGCGGAACGCCACGTTCGGGAGCGGCAGGGGCGGGAACTCGAACAGCATGCGCCGCCAGTCGATCTCGTGCAGCCGGTTGCGGAGGCGGTACTGGGTGTCGCCATCCATCTGGTCCCACACGTTGCCGGTGCCGATCAGGATGTCCTCCCACCCGTCGAGATCCACGTCGAGGAACATGGTGGACCACGACCACCCGGAGGCGCCGACCCCGGCGAGCCGCGCGACCTCCGCGAACGTTCCGTCTCCCCGGTTCCGTTGCAGGGTGTTCCGCTGCACCTGAGGTCGGAATGCGTCTTGCCCCGGCCGCTTGGGCACCGCGGTATGCGTCGGGATTTGGGTCTTGAGCCGGCGTGTGTCCCGGCTCAGCATGTCCACCTCGAAGAGGTCCGGTCGTCCGTCCCGGTCCACGTCGCCCACGTCGACCGCCATGCCCGAGTTGCTGGTGGAGCGCACGGCGTTCCATGGCGCCAGACGGAAGTGCCCGCGGCCGTCGTTGAGCCAGAGCTCATCGGGGTCCTCGAAGTCGTTCGCCACGTACAGGTCGGGCGCGCCGTCGCCGTTCAGATCCACGAACATGGCCGCGAGGCCGAAGTACTCCGGCTCCTCCGCGAGCTGGCGGCCCCGGTCGTCCACGAAGCGGGGATTCCTGGCAATGGGCTCACGAATAAACCGGCCGCCGCCGGCGTTCCGGTAGAAGAAGTCGGGATCGGCACGCTGCTCGAGGCTGATGCCCCCCAAGTCCGCGCGATCGACGAGCCTGTAGTCACGGCGGTACTGTTCCCGCACCGCGAACCGTCCGGGGCCCAATTGGCGGACGACGTGGTCGAACGAGCGCTCCTGCGGCGACATCCGATCGAGCGTGGTGTAGGCCTTGTAGTTGGCGATGTACAAGTCGAGCCAGCCGTCCCCATCCACGTCGGCCACAGCGATGGTCGTGCTCCCGGCCGAGGACGTCAGGCCGGCGGCCTCCCCCTGCTCGGTGAAGTGGCCCGTGCCGTCGTTCAGGAAGAGCGCGTTCGGCCCGCCGAGGGCGGTCAGGATCAAGTCCAAGTCCCCGTCTCCGTCCACGTCAGCGAAGGCGCACCCTGTCGCGTACCGGTCGGGTGCCCTGACTCCGGCGCTCTGCGCGATGTCCGCGAACCGCCATCCCCCGAGGTTGCGATAGAGCGCGTTGGGTCCCTCCGTGCGGGCGAGGAAGATGTCCACCAGCCCATCGCCGTCCACATCTCCGAAGCACACCCCGCCTCCCTGGGCCAGGATGCGATTCCGGACCAGGAGTGACTCGCTCACCGTGTTGACGAAGCTGATCCCCGTGCGCGAGGAGTCGAGTAGGGTGAAGCCCGGCGTGCCCCGGCGCGGGACGTCGAGCGCGCGCCAGCGGTATCCGTCTGCCTGGCGCCAGGTGTTGTCGGCGGCGCGGCCGCAGGAGAGGGCGAGCAGGCCAAGCACGAGGACGTTGCGCCCGCTCATCGAGCGGGGCTATGTCGAGGGCGTGTCACGGGCACCAATGTAGCACGCTGCGGACAGAATGCCCTTCACGCCGGAGTCGGTGCCTCTTGCGACCCTCTGTAACGCGAGCCAGTATTGACCGTCGTCTCTGCCGTCGTGCGGTCCTACCCGATCCACGGAGGTGGATCCATGCGCCCTGCGTTGTGCGCTCGACGATATTGTCTCACCGCACCATTCCCGCAGCAGCGATGTAGGCGGTAAGTCGTCGACCGTCACCGGCGCGCCCGGCCGTCGTGCGGCCCGGGCTGGCTGCGCCCACGGCGGCCGTCATGGGCTTCTTGGCTTCGTCGGACGTGCAGCGTACCAGCAGCTCCTTGCATAAGGAGATCCCGATGAACATTTCCAGTCTTTACCGACTGTGCGTCGGCATCGTTGTCGCGGCTCTGCTGATCGGGACTGACGACGTCGCCGCCGCGCAGCAGGGAACGATCACGGGCGTCGTCACCGATCAGTTGAACAACCTGCCGGTGGCGGGTGCCCGCATTCTGCTCGGTAACACCAACCGCACCGTTCTCAGCAACGCGAGCGGGCGCTATACGCTCTCCGCAGTGCCAGCCGGCTCCTACGACCTGCGCGTCATCGCCGTGGGGTTTGCGAGCCAGACGCACGGCGTGCAGCTCCTGGCGGGCGGGACGGCGTCGGCCGACTTCGCGCTGTCGAGAGCGGTCATCTCACTGGACGAGGTGGTGGTGACCGCCACCGGTGAGCAGCGCGCTCGCGAGTCGGGCAACGCCATCACGAACATCGACCTCGCCAAGGTCCTGGAGACTCAGACCGTGTCGAACTTCGCGGATGCCTTGAGCGGGCGGGCCGCCGGGGTCCAGGTGCTGCAGGCGGGCGGCACGGTCGGCACGGGCACGCGCATCCGCATCCGCGGCCAAACAAGCTTGTCGCTCAGCAACGAGCCGATCTACTACGTGGACGGCATTCGCGTCGAGAACAACAGCCAATCGTTGTCGGTCAACACCGGCGGCCAGCAGCCCTCCCGCGTCAACGACCTCGACCCGGAGGACATCGCCAGCTTCGAGATCGTGAAAGGGCCCTCGGCCAGCACCCTGTACGGGACCCAGGCCGCCAACGGCGTGGTACGGATCACTACGAAGCACGGGCTCGCGGGCCGGGCGCGCTGGCGGGTGTACACCGAGGGCGGCGTCCTGAATGACAAAAACACCTATCCCACGAACTACCGGAGCTGGGGGCACTTGCTGCCGGACACCTTCCCGGCGAGCAGCCGGATTGTGCAGTGCACGTTGCTCAACTCGGTGAAGGTCGCCGGCACCCTCAATTCCTGCGCGATCGACAGTCTCACCTCCTACAACGTGCTGATGGACCCGAGCCAAACGCCCATCGGCACGGGATATCGTGGCCAGACGGGGGTGCAGGTCTCCGGCGGGGGCGATCAGGTTCAGTACTTCGTATCGGGTGACTACCAGGACGAGCTTGGGGTGTATCGTCTCCCAGACGTTGAGTACCAGCGGCTCACAGCCGCCGCGAGCGGCACCGCGCCGCCCTACCAGGTGTTTCGCCCCAACGAGCTCAGGCAGACGAGCATTCGATCGAACGTGCACGTGGCGCCGATGGCGGCGCTCGACTTCCAGGGCAACATCGGGGTCGTGCAGAGCCGGGGCCGGCTGCCGCAGAACGACAACAACGTGACCGGCTTCCTCCCGAGCGGCCTGTTCGGAACCGGTCAGGCAGGCTCGCCGGGGATCTGGGGCTTCTTCCTTCCGGGGGACGTGTTCCAGATCCTGGTGCAGCAAGACATCAGCCGTCTCACGCCGAGCCTCGCCGCCACCTGGAGGCCGACCACCTACCTGACGACTCGGGCGACGGTGGGGATGGACTACACGTCGCTGACCGACGTGCAGTTTCAGCAGCGCGGTCAGGGGGCGAACTTCTCGAACTTCCGGCAGGGTCGGCGCAACGACAACCGCTTCACGCTGTCCCACTACACGGTAGACATGGGCGGGACCGCGTCATTCGGCCTTAACTCGAACATCACCTCGAAGACGTCGGTCGGGTTTCAGTACCTGAAGGACAACTCCTCGGCGGTGGTGGCGAACGGCCAGGTGCTCCCGCCGGGAGGCCAAACGATCACCGGAGCGGCGATCAGGACGGCGCTCGAGTCCACGACGGTCGCGGTCACGCTGGGTAGCTATGTCGAGCAGCAGTTCGGCTGGCGGGACCGGGTGTTCCTCACCGGCGCCGTGCGCAACGATCGCAATAGTGCCTTTGGCAGCCAGGTGCGCTCCGTCTGGTACCCCAAGGTGCAGGGCTCGTGGGTGGTGTCGGATGAGACGTTCTTTCCGCGCAGCCTCCCGGTGAGCAACCTAAAGCTGCGGTTCGCGTATGGCGCCTCCGGACAACAGCCGTCCACGACCGCGGCGCTGTTGTTTTACGCTGCGCAGACCGCCACCGTGTTGGCGGTCTCGACGCCGACCGTTGCCGATCAGCCGGGAATCGACCTCACGGCTTTCGGGAACAACACCCTCAAGCCCGAGCGCTCGGCCGAGTTCGAAGGTGGCTTCGACGCCGGGCTGTTCCACGACGCGGTACGCCTCGAGCTCACGTACTACGACAAGAAGACGCACGACGCGCTCGTGAACCGGCCGCTGCCGCCGTCCAACGGGATCAACCAGAATCGCTTCGAGAACATCGGCTCGGTGCAAAATCGGGGGGTCGAGGGACTGCTCAGCGTGACGAAGGACGTCGCGCCCGGGGTGGGCGTCGACGCGTCCCTCAGCGTCGCCCGCAACACCAACAAGCTGGTCAAGCTGGGGGTCCCGACGATCGTCAACGGCGAGATCCGTCAGGTGGAGGGATACCCGCTGTTCGGGTTCTGGGATCGGCCCATTCTGGCGTTCAACGACGCGAACAACAACGGCATCATCGAGGTCAGCGAGGTGACGGTCGACACCGCCTTCCGCTTCCTCGGGTCTTCCATCCCAAAGACGTCCATCTCGCTCAACGCCGGCGTCACGTTGTTTCACAACCGGGTGCGCGTTGGCGGGCAGCTGGATTACCGGGGCGACTGGAAGGCGTACAATTTCACCGAGCGGTTCCGCTGCGTCGGTGTCGCGTTCAACTGCTCCGCGGTCAACAACCCCAACGCGCCACTGGCCGAGCAAGCCCGGGCGGTCGCCGCGGGCAGCTCGACCCTTCGGTTCTCGCAGGCCGGGTATGTCGTGGATGGCACGTTCCTGAAACTGCGCGAAGCATCGGTGACCTACTACGCCCCTGAGGTCTGGGCGCACGCCCTGCGGGCAACCTCAATGCAGATCTCGCTCACGGGGCGGAACCTGCTCAAGTGGACCAACTACGACGGCATCGACCCGGAGCTGAACGGCAACGGGCAGTCGGATTTCGCGAACGATTTCCTCACGGCGCCACCGATCCGCACGCTGGCCGTGCGCGTGTCGCTGGGCTTTTAGGGAGGAACACTGACCATGAAAGCCAATCGCTCCACCGGGCTGCCGGCGAGGGTCGCGCTCGTCGCGAGCGTCGTCGCCCTTTTGGCGGCGTGCTCGAGCCTGCTCGACGTCAAGGACCCTGATGTGATCAACCCCCCGGACGTCCTGAACGCCGACGGGGCCGTCGCGGCGTACAACGGCGGCATCGGTGACTTCGCGTTCGCCAACGACGGAGACAATGGCGGGACCGAGGGTCAGATTCTCGTGAGCGGGGTGATGTCGGACGAGTATTTCGACTCCGAGACGTTCCCGACGCGCATCGAGTACGACTCACGCGCGATCGACGAAAGGAACGTCACACTCAACGGGGTCTTCTTCAACCTGCACAAGGCGCGGGTGGCGCTGGAAGGCGCGGCGGGCGCGCTGCAGCAGTACGCCGCCACGCCGAATTCCCGCATCGGGGAGATGCTGGCTCTGTCGGGGATGACGTACGTCTACTTCGCCGAGAACTACTGCTCGGCGGTACCGTTCAGCGAGCGGCAGCCGGATGGGTCGATACTGTACGGCCAGCCGCTCGCGACCAACGCGATCCTCGACCGCGCCATCAGCCGGTTCGACTCCGCACTCGTGGTGACGGCGACGCCGTCCCCGGGCGACACCCTCCTTCGTCCGCGCGTTCGCAACCTCGCGTTGGTGGGGAAGGGTCGGGCGTTGCTGGACAAGGTGGACTTCGCAGGTGCCGCCGCGGCGGTCGCTGGCGTGCCCGCCAACTTCTCGTATTCCACGTTCCACTCGCTCTCCAGCGACCGCCAGCGGAACGGGGTGTTCGTCTTCAACAACCAGACGCCGAACGGCACAGGACGGTTTTCGGTTGCCGACGGCGAAGGGACGAATGGGCTGAACTTCCGCAGCGCCGCCGATCCGCGCGTCGTGGCCCCGCAGAACGGAAAGGGCTTCGACAACGCGTCGCCGCTGTACGTGCTGCAGAAGTACGCGTCGGCGACGAGCCCGGTGCGCGTGGCCGACGGCATCGAAGCCCGCCTCATCGCTGCGGAAGCACAGCTACAGACCGGCGACGGGCCGGGGATGGTGACGAGTCTCAATGCGTTGCGCGCCGATGCGACGAACAACGGCGGCTTCACGCTGGGCGCGTTGGCCGATCCGAACACACTGGCGGGCCGGACGGACTTGCTGTTCCGCGAGCGGGCGTTCTGGCTGTTCGCGACCGGCCACCGGCTCGGCGACCTGCGGCGGCTCGCGCGGGCGCCCTACAGTCGCGCGGTCGCCACGATCTACCCGATCGGCGTGTACACCCATACGAATACGGTGTACGGAAACAATACGGAGCTGCCGGTGCCGTTCTCCGAGCGCAACAACCCCAACTTCACGGGCTGCGACTACAACACGCCATGACGGAATGAACGGACTGTTCCAGGGCGCCGGGGAGCCGATGTCCGGCTCCCCCGTGTCACATCCAGCCGCCGCTGTTCAACTCTTGCCGCCGACCTTGGTGCGGATGCGGATCGCCCCGTTGGTCGCGTTGGTGCCGTAGTACGTCGTCGCGTCGACCCCGGTTAGCACCTCGATGTCGAGGAGATCGGACGCAGGCATGTCGCCCAATGCAGTGAAATCCTGCAGCTCGATGCCGTCCACCAAGATGAGGGGTTGGTCGCGCAACACGATGCTGGACCGGCCGCGGTGCTCCACGCGAGTGGGGCGACCGCGACTATTGGTGCGGAACGAAAAGAACGGTACGGTGCGCTGGAGCGCGTCCCAGGCAGTCCGCGCCCCCGACTGCTCGATGGCGCGCTCGTCGACGAGCCGCCGACCTTCAGGCGTGACCAGCCCGCCATCGCCGCCGGCCTGTGTGGCGTGACTGCAGGCTGCGAGGAACAAGGCAAGCGGCACCGACGCGAACGACGACCGCAGACGGAGCATGAGCGGACCTCGCGGTCCTGAGGGTAGTTGCATCATACGCTGTGGCCTGCCGCCGTCAAGCGGGCGCCGTGTCCGAATCGTGATACCTTTCCCGGTCGCCCATGCAAGCACTGCTGCTGCTCCTCGTTGCACGGCTGGGGAGCGATACGCTCCCCCCGCCCCGCGGTTACGTCAACGACTTCGCCGGCGTGCTCGACTCCACCTCCATCTCGCGCATCGAAGCCATGATCGCCGAAGTGCGCGCCAAGAGCCGGGGCGAGATCGCCGTGGTCACGCTCGCCGACATCGGCGATCGCGCGGCGAGCGACGTGGCGCTGCAGATCGGGCGGCAATGGGGCGTCGGGGCGAAGGGCGCGGCCGGCGATCCAGCGAAAAACCTGGGCGTCGTCGTGCTGCTCGTCCCGTTGAAAAACCACCGCTCCGGTACCGGGCAGGTGTTCATCGCGACGGGGCGCGGCGCCGAGGGGTTCCTCACCGACGCGCAGGTGGGGCGGATCCGAGACGCAATGACTCCGCACCTCGCTCGCGAGGACTATGGCGCGGGGCTGACGGTGGGCGTCGATTTGATCGCTCAAGCGTTCGCGCGCGAATTCGGGTTCACGCTGACCGGGGAGCCGCCGCCTCCGCCCGACGAAACCGACCGGCTGCCGATCCCCGCGGGCCTGGTGATCGCGGTGGTGGTGCTGCTGATTATCGTCACGCGCGGGCGCATCCTATGGTGGATTTTCGTGTTCAGTCGGTTCGGCGGCAGAGGGCGGGGCTGGAGCGGGGGAGGCGGGGGGGGGTGGGGAGGCGGTGGCGGCTTCAGCGGCGGCTTCGGGGGATTCGGCGGCGGCGGCGGCTTCTCAGGTGGCGGTGCGGGAGGGAGATTCTGACGATGGCGCAGCTCACGGTGGAGCACTTCGCGGACGCGGTCGCGACCGCCTTGGGCGGTCGGCTCGTCGCCCTGTTGCTGTACGGCTCGGCGGCCCGCGGTACGCACGTCCCCGACCGCTCGGATGTGAACACGCTGCTCCTCTGCGACGCCGTGGACGAGGATCTGTTCGCACGGCTCGAGCGGCCCGTGCGGGACTGGGTGAAGGCCGGCCATCCGGCACCGCTCATTCTCACCGAGCGGGAGTGGCAAACGTCCGCCGATGCCTTTCCGATCGAGTACGAAGACATCCGGGAAGCGCACCGGCTGCTCGCCGGCCGCGATCCCTGGCAGGGCATCGCGGTGCGACGCGAGCAGGTGCGACGCCAGCTCGAGCACGAGCTGATGGGCAAGCTGGTGCGGCTGCGCCAGGCCTATGCCGCGCTGCGGGACGACCCGAAACAGCTGGCGCAGGTGATCGTAGGGAGCGCCGCCGGGTTCTTCACGATGCTGCGGGCGGCGCTGCGCCTGGCCGGCAAGACGCCTCCCGTCCCGCCGGACGCGTTGGTCCGGGAAGCCGGCGCCCTCGTGGGATTCGCGCCCGAACGACTCGCGGCGCTCGAGGCGCACGCCCGCGGTGTGGGGCGGCTGAGGCTGGCGCCGGGCGATCCCCTCCCGGCGGCGTATCTCGCGGCGGTGGCGCGGACTGCCGAGTTCGTGAATCGACTCGCGTAATAGGTCCGACTCGTGCTGGTGGATGCCTGTCGGTTGTTATGACGGACTGAAGTCCGTGCTCGGCCCGGAGTGCGTCCTCAAGGACGCCGCAGCAAGCGTGCACCAGCGTTCTTTAGAACGCGCTCACGCCGAGTTGGGACTTGAGTCCCTTATAATCAACGAAGCTAACGCACTCGATATCGCCGAGCTTCGACGCGCCTTAGAGAAAGGAAGGACAGGTGAACTCCATCAACCGTTGCGTGCTCATCGCTCTCGCCCCGCTACTCGCGCTCCTGGGCGCCTGCGGCTACAACACGATTCAGACGTACGACGAGCAGGTGAACGCCGCCGAGGCGCAGATCAAGGTGCAGCTGCAGCGGCGCGCCGATCTCGTCCCCAATCTGGTCGAGACGGTGAAGGGCTACGCCAAGCAGGAGCAGACGGTGTTCACCGAGGTGGCGGAGGCGCGGGCCAAGCTCGCGGGGGCGGTGCAGGGAGGGAATCTGGAGCAGATGGCGCAGGCGAACGCGGCGTTGACCGCGCCGCTCGGCCGGCTGCTCGCCATCGCGGAAAACTACCCGCAGCTCAAGTCGAACGAGAATTTCCGGGCGCTCCAGGACCAGCTCGAGGGGACCGAGAACCGCATCGCCGTCGCCCGCCAGGACTACAACGACGCCGTGAACCGGTACAACGCCTACATCCGGCGCTTCCCCCAAGTGCTGACCGCAAGAGTCATCGGCAAGGGGCCGCGGCCGTACTTCGAGCTGCAAACCCCGGGCGCGGCGCAGGCGCCGAAGGTGGATTTCTCGAAGTAGGGCCCCTTGCGACGTTGCAGTGTGAGCTGCACAATAACTCCTATCTGAAGCGCCTCTAGGTCTACGGCGTTTCCGCATCGCGCGTCCGGCCCTCACCGTCGTCGGGTCCGGCCGCGTCGCGATAAAACAAGTATGGAATTGCTGACCGCTCTCACGTGGTGCGGCCGACTCCGTCGCGGCTGCATGCGCGCGAGGGGTCTTCGTCGTCGCTGTCCAGCACGAAAGGGGGAGCTCGTATGGGCACCATGCATCGTCGAACGTGTCTCGCGTTGTTGGGGCTCGGCGCCCTGGTGGGGGGCGTTACCGCGTCCGCCCGCGCCCAGCAGGGCAGCGTAGCCGGCCAGGTGACCGACCAGGCGACCGGGCATCCGCTCGCGGGCGCCCGCGTCACCATCCACGGCACGTCCCTCGTGACGTCCAGCAACGCCGAGGGGCGCTACACCCTCCGCAACGTTCCCGCCGGCGCCGTGACCGTGCGGGCGACGTTCATCGGCTATGCCGCGGCGACTCGCGCCCTGACTGTCGGCGCGGGCGAGGCTGCGACCGCCGATCTCGCGCTCAAGCTCACGCCTTATACGCTCGACGCGGTGGTGTCCACCGTCTCGGGCGACCAGACGCGGAAGGAGACTCCCAACGCTATCTCGACCCTCCAGGCTGACAATCTGGTGCCGACGCGCCCGATCACCAACATGAACGACCTGCTCGTCGCGAAGGTGCCGGGTGTCGACGTGCTCCCCGGAAATATCACCGGTGCGGGTGCGCGGGTGCGCATCCGGGGCACGAGCAGCTTGTCGCTCAACAACGAGCCGATCTACGTCATCGACGGTGTCCGGATGGAGAGCGCCATCAACTCCTCGAGCATCGGCATCGGCGGCACGAACCCGAGCCGGGTCGACGATATCAACCCTAATGAGATCGAGTCGATCGATTTCGTGAAGGGGCCGGCGGCCTCCACGTTATACGGTACAGCCGCGACCAACGGTGTGATCGTCATCAAGACGAAGCGCGGCGCGCCGGGCCCGGCCCGGTTCAACGTGTTCGCCGAGACGGGGGTCATCAAGGACTACAACGAGTATCCGGTCGCCTACCGCGCGTGGACCACTGGATCGACGCCGAGCAATGGTACCCAGTGTTTCCTCACGCAGACCGTTCGCGCCACTACTGACCCGCAATACTGCAAGCAGGACAGCGTCAGCGCGTTCAACCTGTTCAAGGATCCCGACGCCACGCCGCTGGGCACCGGGTACCGGCAGCAGTATGGGCTACAGGTGTCGGGCGGGTCCGATGTCGCCCGTTACTTCGTGTCGGGGGAGTGGGAAGACGAGCGCGGGCTGTTGCGGCTGCCTGCCTTCGCATGGAACCGCCTTGTCACCGCCCGGCAGATCGACGAGGTGCCCTACGAGCAGTACCGGCCCAACGCGCGGCGCGGCACGCACGTACGCGCCAACGTCCAGGCCAACCTCACTCCCAAAATCGACCTTGCCGTGCAGACCGGATTCATCTCGAGCTCGCAGCGGCTGCCCCAGACCGACAACAACACGGTCGGCCTCTTGTCCAACGGGTTCGGCGGACCGGGCTTCAAGGGAAACCTGCTCCCCCCGAACAACGTGTCGCTGTTCGGTTACCGCCTGTACACACCCGATCAGTTCTTTTCGGAGACGGTGAACCAGGACATCGACCGTTTCATCGGGAGCGGTACGATCAACTGGCGGCCCCAGAGCTGGTTGGGGGTCCGGGTGGTGGGCGGGGCCGACTTCACCAACCGGGTGGATACCGACCTGTGCCGGCGTGACCAGTGCGCGCCGATCAGTGCGACTGCCATTTCGGGGTTCAAGACCGACAACCGGACGATATTTTTCGACTACACGGCGAACGCGGACGCCACGGCGTCCTTCGTGCTGAGCCCGACGCTCACCTCCCGCTCCACGGCCGGCGTCCAGTACGTCAAGAACGTGTTCGACCGCAACGGCGCGTACGCGGAGAACCTGTCGCCGGGGGGCACGACGGTCACCGCCGGGTCGACGCCTCTGGCCGATGAAGCGACCGACAAGACGGTCACGCTCGGCGCGTTCGTGGAGCAGGAGTTCGGGTTCAAGGGTCGCCTGTTCGTCACCGCCGGCCTGCGCACCGACAAGAACAGCGCGTTCGGCAGGAACTTCAGCGCCGTGTACTACCCCAAGCTCGGCGTATCGTGGGTCGTTTCGGACGAGCCGTTCTTCCCGCGGTGGTCCTGGCTGAACAGCGCGCGGCTGCGGGGGGCGTTCGGCGCCTCGGGCGTCCAGCCGGGGACCACGGACGCGCAGCGGTACTTCCTGCCGCAAACCGCGAACGTGGACGGCACGGACGCGGCGGGGATCGTGTTCAGCGCCGTGGGCAATCCCGACTTGAAGCCCGAGCGCGCCCGCGAGTTCGAGATTGGCGGCGAGGCCACGCTGCTCGCCAACCGCGTCAACGTCGAATTGACCTACTACAACAAGCGGACGCAGGATGCGCTGATCGCGCGCGTCGTGGCGCCGTCGGTGGGCGCGAGCGCGACCCGGTTCGAAAATCTCGGCGCCGTCGTGAATCGCGGTATCGAGGGGCTGATCAGCGCCCGTCTGCTCGACCGCCCACAGCTCGGCTGGGACGTCTCGGTCAATTTCAGCTACAACACCAATTTCATCGCGGACATGGGCGGCGTCCCCCCGATCATCGGGACCACCACCAGCCAGGTACAGGGCTATCCGATCAACGGCTGGTGGCAGCGCCCCTACACCTTCAGCGACGCCGACGGCAACGGGGTCATCACGGCCAACGAGATATCGGTGGGTCCCAACATGGTGTTCGTCGGTTACGCCAACCCACGGTGGGAGATCAGCGGCACGACTGGGTTCGATCTGCTGGACAAGAAGGTCCGGATCGAGGGTCTGTTCGACGCCAAGACGGGCTTCTACCAGCTGGACGGCACCGAGCGGATCCGTTGCCAGTCGCGACTCAATTGTCGCGCGGAGTTCGATCCCACCGCACCGCTGTGGCAGCAGGCCGCGGTAGTGGCGCTGCGCGAAAGCGGCACCACCACGCAATACGGGTACATCGAGCGGGCGGACTTCCTGCGGCTACGTGAGGCGTCGGCCACCTACGAGCTCCCCGCTACCGTGGCGCGGGCGTTCCGTGCGGACCGATTGAGCTTCACCGTCGCCGGCCGCAACCTGTGGAGGACGACCAAGTTCGCGGGAATCGATCCGGAGGCCAACTACTTCGGTGGCGCGACCGGGATCGTGAGCAACTTTCAAACCCAGCCGCCGCCTACGTACTGGACGTTCCGCCTGAACGTCGCGTTCTGAGGATCGACCCATGACTCGACACTTAACGCGCCTCGTGCGCCTGCGCGCCTTGGGCCTGGTGGGCCTCGTCGCGCTGCTGCCCCTTCCGGGCTGCACCCACGATCTGCTCCAGGTGACCGACCCAGACATCATCCCTGACGTCAATACGCCGTCCGGAGCTCTCGCCCTGAAGAACGGCGTGATCTTCCGCCTCGAGCAGGTCACCGCGGGGCTCGGCGGCAACGGGCCCGACAACCTTTTCATTTACGGCGG
>Ga0209235_1000241_pt1 | contig 26848 bp, 33 predicted proteins | sample GraSoi013_1_20cm_4_FD_185817 | JGI IMG/M metagenome (GOLD analysis project Ga0209235, IMG submission 185817) | Grasslands soil microbial communities from the Angelo Coastal Reserve, California, USA - Sample 09_25_2013_1_20cm (SPAdes) (version 2) | ecosystem: Environmental > Terrestrial > Soil >... | reverse complement strand
CATCCCGGTACTCGAAGGCGTCCTCGCGAGCATCGAGTGTGAGAAACAGGCGGAGGCCCCGGGCGGGGATCACACCGTGTTCTTCGGGTTGGTCACGGGCGGCACCGTCTCGGACCGCCGGCCCCTGCTCTACTACCGCGGTGGCTACGCCGGTCTCGGCGCCGGAGGCCCATGATCGGAACCGAGCTGCTGGACGATCCTCGGGCCGATCCCGTTCTCGTCAGGAGACAGCTCCGCGACATCGCCCGGCTCAACGCGCTGTTCGGTGGAACGCGTGCCGTCCTGCGCGAGCTGGAGCCGTACTGCGAGCGCGGGAGACGGGAAACCCTAAAGGACTCCCTGACGGTCGCGAGAAACGGGAAACGGCACACCTGGACGCTGCTCGACGTCGGAACGGGGCTCGGCGATATCCCCCGCGCGGCGGCCGCCGTGGCCCAACGCTATGGGATCACGCTCCGGCTCGTGGGGATCGAGCTTAACCGGACCGCGGCGCGGCTCGCGCGGGGAGCCGAGGGGAACGGCCCGCCGCTCGCGGTCGCCCTGGCGGACGGCGGGGTGCTGCCGCTCGGGCCGCGCTCCGTGGACGTGATCGTGGCGAGCCAGGTGCTGCACCACTTGCCGCGCGCGGTCGCCGTGCGCTGGATCGCCGCGTTCGACGGTGTCGCCCGGCGCGCCGTGGTGCTCGCGGACCTGCGCCGCTCGCGCGTGGCCATGGCCGGCGTATGGGCGGCCTCGGTCGGCCTCGCGATGAGCGGCGTGACCCGGCACGACGCGGTGGTGTCGCTCAAGCGGGGCTATACGCTGCCGGAATTCAGGGCCATGCTGCAGGAGGCAGGAGTCACCGCGGACGTGCGATACCAGCCGGGGTTCCGAATTGTGGCATCGTGGGCACCAGGAGACACGGCTCAGTGAAGCCGCAAGCCGCAGGTCGCAAGCGGTTGACAGTCGCAGGCAACCAGTCTTCCGCGACTGGCATCTGTACGCTGCGGACCGCTTGCGGCTTGCGGCTTACGGCTGGGGTCTGCTCCTGATGCGCACCGTCGACCAGATCGCGATCCGCGCGCCGATCGATCGGGTGTTTCAGGTGGCGTCGGACGTCGAGCGCTGGCCTGCGATCCTCTCTCACTACCGGTGGGTTCGCTTCCTCGAGCGTCGGAACGGCGGTGGCACCGTGGAAATGGCGGCTTGGCGCCCCTTCGGCGTGTTCCGCTACCCCACGTGGTGGGTCTCGGAGATGATCGTGGACCGGCGGGCTCGGGAAATCCGTTACCGGCACGTCCGGGGTATCACGCGGCGGATGGACGTCGTCTGGCGGCTGGTGGAAGAGCCGGGCGGCGTGGCAGTGACGATCGCGCACGAGTGGGCGGGCCCGGCGTGGCCGCTCATCGGTCCGTGGGCCGCGCGGCTCCTGATCGGGCCGGTGTTCGTCCACGGGATTGCGTCCCGCACGCTGGCGGGGATCAAACGAGAAGCAGAGCGCGCGTGAGGCGACTCGGGCAAATGCGGAATGCGGAGTGCGGAATGCGGAATTGCAGTGGAGGGTCATGCACCTGCGCCAGGCTGGGCGCCACGACGCTCGCCGTGACATTCCGCACTCCACATTCCGCATTCCGCATCGGCGGGGTTGGGGCCGTCACCCCGATCGGCACGGGGGCCGACGGCCTGTGGGCCGGGCTCGCGGCCCGCTCCTCGGCCGTCCGGGAGATCACGCGCTTCGATCCGGCTCCGTTCAGGAGTCGGATCGCCGCCGAGATCCCCGATTTCCGCCCGCAGGACCACCTCGATGCGAAGCGGGTCAAGCGACTCGACCGCTTCTCCCAGCTGGCGGTGACGAGCGCGCGGTTCGCGCTCAGCGATGCCGATCTCGACCCGGCGCGAGAGGACCGCGACCGGATCGGGGCGATGATGGGATCGGCGCTCGGGGGCGTGGCGTTCGCCGAGTCGCAGGTGGAGCGGTTTCGCGCGGAGGGCCCCCGTGGGCTCGACCCGGCGCTCGCGCTCGCCGTGTTCCCCGGCGCCGCAAGCTGCAATATCGCGATCGCATTCGGGTTCACGGGTCCGAACTCGACCAACGCCATGAGCTGTGCCTCCGGCACCATCGCGGTGGGAGAGGCGTTCCACGCGATCCGCGAGGACCGAGCCGACGTGATGCTCGCGGGCGGCGCCGAGGCGCCGCTCGCGCCGATGACGTACGCCGCGTTCAGCGTGATCCGTGCGATGAGCACCCGCAACGACGATCCCGCCCACGCCTCGCGCCCGTTCGATGAGGACCGCGACGGGTTCGTGATGGGCGAGGGGGCGGCCGTGCTGGTGCTCGAGGAGCGTGAGCGTGCCGTCGCGCGGGGCGCCAAGATCTACGCCGAGCTCGCGGGCTTCGCCTTCACCAACGACGCCTACCACATGACCGCGCCGCGCCCGGACGGCCGCCAGGCGGCCCGCGCGATGCACCTCGCCCTCGCGGACGCCCGCGTCGCACCGGTCGAGGTCGGCTACATCAACGCCCACGGGTCGTCCACTCCGCTCAACGACGCGACGGAGACGGCGGCGATCAAGCACGTCTTCGGCGACCACGCCTACCGGCTCAGCGTCAGCGGGACGAAGGGCTACTATGGCCACGCGCTCGGCGCGAGCGGCGCGATCGAAGTGGCGATTTGCGCGCTCGCCATGGAACGGCGCTGGCTCCCCCCCACCATCAATCTCGAGCGTCCCGACCCAGCCTGCGACCTGGACTGCATGCGCGGCGATGGCCGAGCGGCGGCACCGGCCGTGGTGCTCACCAACTCGTTCGGGTTCGGCGGGATCAACGCCGCGGTGGTGTTGCGACGTCCCGATTGACGTAGATTCTCCGCGGCCCATAACCTCGAGGACGTACGTCATGCCCAAGCTTCTGCGGCCACTCACAGCCGAATTCATCGGCACGCTGCTGTTCGTGTTCCTGGGCGCGGGCAGCGTCGTGGCGTTCGTCGCCAACGGCCCCACGACCGGCAGCATCGGCCCGCTCGGCGTGGCCCTGGCGCACGGCGTCGGGATGGCCATCATCGTGTCCATGACCATGAGCATCTCCGGCGGTCACATGAATCCCGCCGTCACGCTGGGCCTGTGGCTCGGGAACCGGTTCGCCGGCCGGCTGGTGTGGCAGTATGTCCTGGCGCAGATCCTGGGCGCGGTGGTCGGCGCGGCGCTGGTGAAGGCCGTGTTGCCGCCCATGGCCGTGCGCCTGGCGCTCGGGGGCACGCCACGGCTCGCGACCGACGTGGGCTTCATGCAAGGCATCTGGATCGAGGCGGCGCTCACCTTTTTCCTGGTGAGCGCGGTGTTCGGGACGGCCGTCTCGTCGGAAGCGCCGAGGATCGCCGGCTTCGGCATCGGCCTCGCGATCTTCGTGGACGCGCTGGTGGGCGGCAGCTTGACCGGCGCGGCGATGAACCCCGCCCGCGCGATCGGACCCGCGCTCGTCGCGTGGCAATGGGACGCCCACGCGGTGTACTGGATCGGCCCGGTGATCGGCGCGGGCGTGGCTGCGGCACTGTGGAGGGTGCTGCTGCTGCCGCGATCGTGACGTAGGGGCGCAGCATGCTGCGCCCCTACAGCGATTCCGCCACCGTCGGGGCGAAGTAGCTGAGAATGATGTCGGCGCCGGCCCGACGGATGGCGTGCAGCGTTTCCCACATCGCGCGCGCCTCCTCGAGCATGCCGCGCGCCGCCGCCGCCTTGATCATCGCGTACTCCCCGCTCACCTGGTACGCGGCGAGCGGGGAGCCGAACTCCTGCTTGGCGCGGCGGATGAGATCGAGGCAGGGCAGCGCGGGCTTCACCAGGACGATGTCCGCCCCTTCCTCGACGTCCAGCCGGATCTCTCGCATCGCCTCGTCGGCGTTGGTCCCCTGCATCTGGTAAGACTGGCGGTCGCCGAACTGCGGGGTCGAGCCGGCCGCTTCGCGGAACGGCCCGTAGAACGCCGACGCCATCTTCGCCGCGTACGACATGATCGGGACGCGTGAGAATCCGGCGGCGTCGAGCGCCTTGCGGATCCCGGCCACCCGGCCGTCCATCATGTCGCTTGGCGCGACGATGTCGATGCCGGCGCGCGCCTGCGTCACCGCGACCTTACCCAGCAGATACACCGACGCGTCGTTATCGACCTCGCCGTCCTGCACGACGCCGCAGTGCCCGTGGTCGGTGTACTCGCACAGGCAAGCGTCCCCGATCACGAGCACGTCCGGCGCGGCCCGCTTCACCGCCCGCGCCGCCTGCTGCACGATCCCCTGCTCGTCGTACGCCTCTGAGCCGGTCGCGTCCTTGGCTGCGGGAAGGCCGAAGAGAATGATGCCGCCGAGCCCGAGCCGCCGCGCCCGCTCGGCGTCCTTCACGAGCTCGTCCACCGAGGTCTGATAGACACCGGGCAAGGCGGCGACTTCCCGCCGGACGCCCTCCCCGTGGCACGCGAACAGGGGCCAGACGAGCTGCGAGGGGACGAGGTGCGTCTCCTGCACCAAGCGGCGCAACGCAGCGGTGCGGCGCAACCGGCGCATGCGGCGGATCGGGAACTGGCTCATCGGCCGAGCAATCTCGACGCACCCTGCGCCCGGAGCAAGTCCGCCACACGCGCCCCCGCCGCCCCGGGCTCCCGCTCGTCGATCTCGGCCGACGCCGTGACCTGCACCGAGCCGTCCTGCGCGGTCACTCGCCCGTACAACCTGCTCCCCGCTCCCCGCTCCCCGCTCCCGCAGTAGGCCGCCACCGGCGCCTGACATCCACCCTCGAGCGAGGCGAGGAGGCCCCGCTCCGCCGCGACCTGGCACGCGCTCGCTGGATCCTCGAGCGGCGCGAGGGCGCCGCGGGCCTTGCGGTCGTCCGCGCGGACCTCGAGGCCGAGCGCTCCCTGACCCGGCGCCGGCATGACGTCCAGCGGATCGAGCCGCGCGGCAATCTGCCCTGCGAGCTCGAGCCGCTCGAGCCCCGCCCCCGCAAGGAGCGCCGCGTCCAGGCCATCACGCCCTTCCTTCACCTTCTGCACCCGCGTCGGCACGTTGCCGCGCAGCGGCACGATGTCGAGGTCGGCCCGGAGGTATCGGATCTGCGCGACACGGCGCAAACTGGACGTGCCGAGCTTGGCGCCTGCGGCAAGGCCGGCGATCGACGTGATCCCGGCCTCGCGCGTGACCAACGCCTCGGCGGGATCGGCCCGCTGCGGCACCGCCGCCAGCACCAGGCCGGCTGGGAGGGAGGTCGGCAGATCTTTGAGCGAGTGTACCGCCACGTCGATGCGACCGTCGCGGAGCGCCTCCTCGAGCTCTTTCGTAAAGAAGCCCTTCCCCTCGAGCTCGTGCAGCGGGCGATCGACCTCCGCATCGCCACGCGTCTTGATGATCACGAGCTCGGCGTCCACGCCGCCCCGCGCGAGCGCGGCCTTCACCCACTCGGCCTGCCACCGTGCGAGCTTGCTCCCCCGTGTGCCCAGCTTGAGCGCAGCGATCACCCTTCCCTCGTCCCTCGTCCCTCGTCCCCGTAATACCGCACGATCGCGCTCACCAGCCCGGGCACCGTATAATCCCGCGCCTCGATAGCGACTGCGATCCCGAGCTCCCGCGCCGTCCCGGCCGTGACGGGGCCGATCACCGCGGCGGCGAACCGGCCGGACGCCGCGGCCGGCCTGCCCACCAGGTCGACGAAGCCGCGGACGGTCGAGGAGGAAGTGAAGGTGACGAGATCGATCCTCCCGGCGAGGAGCTCCGTCGCGAGGCCGCTGCCGTCTCCCGTCTCCCGGATGGTCTCGTAGACCGGGATCACGTCGACCAGCGCGCCCAGCGCGCGCAGCCCGTCGGGCAGCGCGTCGCGGGCCTCACGCGCGCGCGGCAGCAGGATCGTCTTGCCGCGCACGTCGCCCTGTGCCGCGAGCGCCGTCACGACCGCCTCGGCGACGAACCGATCGGGCACGAGGTCGGGGACGACGCCGCGGCGCACGAGCGCCTCAGCCGTCGCGGGTCCGATCGCCGCGACCGCGGCGCGTGCCACGTCGCGCGGCGCGAGCGCCCACTCCGGCAGCCGGTCGCACACCACCTGCACCGCGTTCTGGCTGGTGAACACGATCCAGTCGTAGGGCGGGTCGCGGCTGAGCGCGGCGCGGAGCGCGGCGAGATCGGTGAGCGGCGCGATGCGGATCGTCGGTGCGGCGACGACCTCGGCGCCGAGCGCCTCCAGCTCCCGCGCGAGGTCGCCCGTCTGCTCGCGCGCGCGGGTGACCGCGATGCGCCGGCCCGCGAGCGGGTGGGCGCGCGCGGGACCCGGCGGGCGCGGCGTGCGTGACATAGATTGGTGCAATCTACAATGCTCCGCTCCCTGCGCTCCGCGCTCGCGCGCTTCGCCGTGCGGCGGGCGGCCGCCTGTCAACGCGACGCACCCAAGCGCGCCGACCTGTGGCTGCGGCTCGGCTGCGCGGTCGCCCCGACGTTCGCGGAATCCCATCCAGCGCTGGTGCGGTTGCGGCGCGCCATCGAAGACCGCTGGGGCGCGGTGGCCGCGGCGCAGGAAGCGGCGCAGCGGTTCCCCGCGAATCCCGACGCCTGGATGCTGCTGGGGGAGGCCTGGCTTATGGTGTTCCGCCAGCAGGACGCGCTCGTGGCGTACGAGCAGGTGCTCGCGCTGGAGGAGCGTCCCGATGCCGCGCTCGCGGCGGGCGATCTGTATCGCCGCGCCGGTCGCCACGCCGAAGCGGCGGCGCGGTTCGCCCGCGCCTACGCGGCCGGCGGCGGTGCCGAGGCGCTGTGGCTCAACGCCCAAGCGCTGTTCCTGGCGGGCGACTTGCGCGCCGCCGACGAAGCGCTGCACCTCTGGGCCACGCAGGTTCCCGACGGGCTGGCACGCCTGTCCGAGGCGCGCGCCGAATTGTTCCCGGCGAAGCGCGGCGGCTAAGGCTTGTTGGCGCGGCGGTACAGGGAAACTGCGTACGCGATCAAAATGACCGCAGTCACGATGTACGCCGCCACCGCGTAGCCCGCGTTCTGGGGCACGTCAGACAGGGCCGGCCTCCGGGCTCCCCCCGCGCTGCGCGTCGCGCGCGAGCGACAAGGCGTAACGCTGCGTCACGAATCCTACGTACAACAGCGTGAACGCCGTCAGGGAAAAGAGCCACGTCGCCAGCATGCTGCTCGGCAACGACGGCGCGCTCGGCTTCAGGATGATGGGCTGGGGATGCAGCGTGCGGAACAGAAAGACGCTCAGGTGGATGAAGGGCACCAGGCACATCCCGCAGATGCCGAGCACGGCGGCGTAGCGGGCGCGGAGCCCCGGATCCCGCACGGCCCCGCGCACGAGGAGATATCCCACGTACAGGAAGAAGAGGAACAGGGTGGACGTGAGCCGGGCATCCCAGGTCCACCACGTCCCCCAGATCGGCTTCCCCCAGATGGGGCCGGTCGTCAGCACGATGGTCGCGAACACCGTGCCCACCTCCGCCGACGCTTCGGCGAACCGGTCCAGCCGCGGATCCTTCAGGAACAGGTAGAAGGTCCCGGCCAAGCCCACGAGGATCATCGCCGCTTCGGTCCAGAGCGCGGCGGGCACGTGCAGATAGAAGATTTTCTGCGCGGGCCCCTGCAACCGCTCCACCGGCGTGAACGCCAGCGCCCGAACGTACACGGCGGCGACGCACACCAGCGCGACCAGCGTGATCCAACGACCCTTGTGCGCTAGGCTCATTCGTCCACCGTAAAGCGAAACAGGAAGCTCGCGAGCGACACGAACACGATGTCGTAAGCGGCGAGCAACTTAAGGTACCCCACCGACTCACTCAAGGGACGCCCCCCGAGGAGCCGCGCCGTGACCTGCACGGCACCGATGAGCGGGGGGACCAGGAACGGCAGCAGAATCACCACGAGGAGCAGCTCGGCGAACCGGGTTCGAATCACGAGGGCGCTGAACAGCGTTCCCACCGCGACGAACCCGAGCGTCGCGAGCGCGATGACCCCGATGAGCGGGACCAGCACGCGACCCACGGGCACGTCGAAGAACAGGACGAACAGCGGCAGCCCGACGCCTTCCACCACCGCCACGAACACCAGATTCGCGATCAGCTTGCCCCAGTAGAGGCTGGTGCGGCTGAGCGGCGACACCAGGAGCCCCTCGAGCGCCTGGTTTTCGAGCTCGAGCTGGAAGGCGCGGTTCAGGGCGAGCATCGCGGCGAACGTGAACGTCACCCAGAGAATGGTCGGGGCGAGATCGATGGTGGGGACGGCCGTCGGGTCGCGTCCGAAGTTGAACACCGTGAGGACGAGCGCGGTGAACACCACGGCCGAGATGAGGGCCGTGCGTGTGCGGAACTCGAGCACCAGGTCTTTACGCGCCACCGTCCACGCCTGCACGAGCAGTTCACCCATCGAACACCGCCCGCCGGTACGCCTCGGCGATCTCGGCCGGCCCCCGCCCGCCCCGCGGCGCGAAATGGACGAACCGTCCGCGACGCTGGAACGCCACGTCGGTCGCGAGCTCGACCCCCTCGTCCACGTTGTGCGTCGCCAGTACGAGCACGCGGCCCCCCCCCGCCGCGCCGCCACCGCGCAGCTCCCCGAGGAGCGCCCGGAGCTCGGCCGCCGCGGCGAGATCGAGCCCCGTGAACGGCTCGTCGAGTAGCAGGACGGACGGATCGTGGATCAGCGCCTTGGCGATCGCCGCTCGCTGCGCCAGACCCCGGGAGAGCGACCACACCGGCTGATCCGCCCGATGGGCCATGCCGAGACGCCCGAGCACCTCGGCGGCGCGGGGACCGCGGCGCGCGGCGGCCACCCCGTAGAGCGCCGCCCAGAAGAGCAGGTTCTCGCGTACCGTGAGGTGCTCGTAGAGGTGGGATTGGTGGCCGATCCAACCGATGGCGCGCCGCCCGCCGGTCACATGCACCGACCCCACCTGGGGGCGGATCAGACCCGCGAGCACCTTGAGGAGTGTGGTCTTGCCCGCGCCGTTCGGCCCGAAGATCGCGAGCGCCTGGCCCGACGTGAGGTCGAAGGACACGCCGTCGAGCGCGACCACCTGTCCCCTCCCCTCACCGAAGGCGTGCCGCAGGCCCTCAGCCGAGAGCATCGATGCGGGCGGCGAGATCTTCCAGGTCGAACGGCTTGACGAGGTACCCCGAGTGGCCGAGGTCCAGCACGTTGATGAGCGGCTCCATGCTCACGTACGACGTTGTGACGATCACGGGGAGCGAAGGCTGCGACTGACGGATCTCTTGCAGCAGGGTGATACCGTCGGTGTCGGGCAGTCGGAGATCGAGCACCAGCACTTCGGGGTGGAATTCGTCCATCTGGCGGCGAGCCTCGCTCCCGCTCGCGGCGAAGGCCAGGTGGTAGCGTTCGGCGAAGAATCGCCGATAGGTCCGCCGCAGCGTCGACTCGTCCTCGACGAACAGCACTTTGCGCCGCGGGCCGAGGGTGGGGGACCCCATGGTGGGCCAATATATGCGGGTCCCCCCAGCCGTCTACGGGCGGCTCAGCGGGCCGCTCTCCAGCTCGAACAGGTCGTCGAGCTTGGTCAGCACCAGCAGGAATCGCAGCTCCTCGTTGGCCCCGCGCAGGCACACCGTCAGTCGGCGCTCCGCGGCCTTCCGCTGGATCAACATCAGGGCACCGAGGCCCGCGCTGTCGATCTGGCGTGTGCCCGCGAGGTCGATGACCAGGCGCCCGGCACCCTCCGCCAGCTGTTCCAGCAGCTCGGTGGCCGCACGGCGGAACACCGTACGTGAGTCGAGCCCCAGCTCCTCGGGAGCGGCCAAGACCTTCTCGCTCGGACGCGTGGACATGGTCACCAGCTCCTCCACAGTCGGCTCCAGTAGTTCACCGGCCGGGGGTTATGCGACTCCGATGCCATACAGCTAAGCTGCGGGCCGTCAACCGCTTGTCAAAGCGGGGTGAGGCGTCTCACCCGCCCGGCTGCCGCAGACGGAATGCTTGCGGCGCAGTTTGCAAGGGCCTGCCTTGACCACCGTCCATCCTGAGGGCATACCTTACTCGCTCCCCCCTGAACGCACGACATCTCGGTACGGTTTGAGCAAAGGGGAATTTGTGCTCGCGAGGAGGCAACGTCACATGGCAAAGACGGTCAAGAGGGCGAAGGAGCTAACCGAGGTCAGCGAAGCACAGATCGCCGTGCATTGGAAGGAAGAGGCGTACTATCAGCCTTCCGAGAAATTCAAGGCGCAAGCGAACCTGCGAGACCCGCACGTCTTTGACAGGTTCGGGCTCGACAAGTTCCCCGACTGCTTCAGAGAATATGCGGATATGCTCACCTGGTTCGAGCCATATCACACCGTCCTCGATACCAGCGACGCGCCGTTCTGGAAATGGTTCGCCGGCGGCAAGATCAACGCGTCGTACAACTGCGTGGACCGCCATCTGGCCAAGCACGGAAACAAGGCAGCCTTCATTTTCGTGCCCGAGCCGGAAGCGGAGCGGGACGTGGTCATCAAGTATCAGGAGCTCTCTGACCGCGTGAATGAAGTGGCTGCCATGCTTCGCGGCCTGGGACTCAAGGCCGGAGACCGCGTCACCTTTCACATGCCGATGGTCCCGGAGCTGCCGATCACGATGCTGGCGTGCGCGCGGCTGGGGGTCATCCACTCGCAAGTCTTCGGCGGGTTCAGCGGTCAGGCGTGCGGCTCACGCATTCAGGATTCGGGCAGCCGTGTACTGATTACGATGGACAGCTACTGGCGCAACGGCACGCTCGTCGATCACAAGGCGAACGCGGACATCGCGGTGCGGGCGGCGAAAGAGTTGGGGCAGGACGTCGACAAAGTGTTGGTGTGGCAGCGGTACCCCGGAAAGTATTCCGCCAAAACGCCGATGGTTTCGGGTCGCGATTTCTTCGTGAACGACCTGCTCAACGAGTACAAAGGTAAGACGGTAGACCCGGTTCCCCTGCCGTCGGAAGCACCTCTGTTCCTGATGTACTCGAGCGGCACCACCGGCAAGCCCAAGGGCGCACAGCACAGCATCGCGGGGTATCTGGCCTACGTGACCGCCACGTCCAAGTGGATCCTCGACATTCATCCCGAAGACATCTATTGGTGTATGGCGGACATCGGCTGGATCACCGGGCATTCCTACATCGTCTACGGTCCCCTGGCGAACGCGGCGACGAGCGTGCTGTACGAAGGCGTGCCGACGTTTCCCGACGCCGGACGGCCGTGGCGCATCGCCGAGCGCCTGAAGGTGAACATTTTCCACACCGCGCCGACGGCGATTCGGATGCTGCGGAAACTCGGCTCCCAGGAGCCGCGCAAGTACCAGTACCATTTCAAGTCGATGACGACGGTGGGCGAGCCGATCGAACCCGAGGCCTGGCGCTGGTACTACGACGAGGTCGGCAAACGGGAAGCCGTTATCACCGATACGTGGTGGATGACGGAAACAGGAGGATTTCTCGGAACCACGGTTCCCGCGATTCATGCGATGAAGCGGGGGAGCTGCGGCCCCGCCGCACCGGGAATTCATCCGGTCATTTACGACGAGACCGGCGCGGAGATTCCCAAGGGTTCGGGCAAGGCGGGCAATATCTGCATCCGACATCCCTGGCCCGGCATCATGCAGACGATCTGGGGCGACCACGACCGCTACATCACGACGTACTACAGCAAGTACAACAAGAATCCCCGGAGCAAGGACTGGCGCGACTGGCCGTTCCTGTGCGGCGACGGCGCGGTGCAGGCGGCAGACGGCTATTACCGCATCCTGGGCCGTATCGACGATGTGATCAATGTGGCCGGCCACCGCCTCGGTACGAAGGAGATCGAGTCCGCGTGCCTCACGGTCCCGGAAGTCGCCGAAGCCGCCGTTGTGCCGGTCCAAGACGAGTTGAAGGGACGCGTGCCTGAGGTGTACATCGCGGTCAAACCGGGCGTGCAGCCGAGTCAGGACGTGATCGACCGCGTGGTCAAAGCGAACGAAGAAGTGATCGGTAAGATCGCGCGGCCCAAGCACGTGTACATCGTGCCGGACATGCCCAAGACGCGTTCGGGGAAAATCATGCGCCGCGTGCTCGCGGCCATCTCGAATCGCAGGGATGTCGGCGATGTGACGACGCTCGCGAACCCGGATGTGGTCGAGCAGATCCGCGCGATGGTTCAGGGCAAAGACACGATAACCACGCAGGAAGCGCTACCGGAGGACATCGCCACATTCGGCCAGAATGAATGAAGCGCGCTAGAGCTCGACCTGCGTTCCCACCTCGAACACCTGGTTCGCCGGGATCTTGAAGAAGGCGGTGGCCCGCAGCGCGTTCCGCGACATGAACGCGAACAGCTGCTCCCGCCACTGCGCCATGCCGGGCCGGTCGGAGGCGACGAGCGTCTCGCGGCCGAGGAAGAACGTCGTTCCCTCCATCCGGATGTCGAGCGTTTGCACGCGGCAAGCCCCAAGCACGTCGTCGATGTCCGGATCGTCCATGAAGCCGTAGCGGGCGACCACGGTGTGGAATCCCTTTCCGATGTGTCGGATGGTCACGCGCTCGCGCGGCTCCACATGGGGAACGTCTTCCGTCACGACGGTGAGGAACACGACCTTTTCGTGCAGCACCTTGTTGTGGGCCAGGTTGTGGACGAGCGCCGGGGGCGTGTGATCGGCGGTGCCGTACATGAAGACGGCGGTGCCGGGCACGCGGATCGGCGGCTCCGCCGCGAGATCAGCGAGCAGCATCTTGAGCGGCACCGTCTTCTCCAGCATGCGCTTCGCGAGGATCTCGCGCCCCCGCTTCCAGGTCGTCATCAGCAGGAAGATGGCCGCGGCGATCATCAGGGGGACCCAGCCGCCGTGTTGGACCTTCAGCATGTTCGCGCCGAAGAAAAGCACGTCCACCCATAGGAAGAACCCGGACACAATCGCGGCGCGCGCAAAACTCCAGCGCCACACCTCACGGCTCATGACGTAGAACATGAGCGTCGTGATCAGCATCAACGTGGACAGCGCCACGCCGTAGGCGCCCGCGATATTGCTCGACGTGCGGAACCCCAGGACCAGCGCACAGGTGAGCGCCATGAGACCCCAGTTGACCGCGGGAACATAGATCTGCCCGATCTCGCGGGACGATGTGTGCTCGATTTGCAGCCGTGGGCTGTAGCCGAGCTGCACCGCCTGGCGTGTCAGAGAGAACGCGCCCGAGATGACCGCCTGGGACGCGATGATCGTGGCCGCGGTCGCGAGCGCGATCAACGGGTACAACCCCCAGCTCGGCGCGAGGTGGTAAAAGGGATTGACCGCCGCCGCCGGGTCGCGGAGCAGTAGCGCCCCCTGCCCGAAGTAGTTGAGCAGCAGGCAGGGGAGCGCGACGCCGAACCACGCCATCTGAATGGCGCGATGGCCGAAGTGACCAAGGTCGGCGTACAGCGCCTCACCCCCGGTGACCACGAGGAACACGGCGCCCAGCACCACGAAGCTCCGATGCAGATCTTCGGCGAAGAAGCGCACGGCGTAGTACGGAGAGATCGCCGCCAACACCCCAGGCTGGCGGAGAATCTCGCTCAATCCGAGCACGCCGATGGTAGCGAACCAGACGAGCATCACCGGGCCGAACACCGCGCCGATCCGGGCGGTCCCGCGACTCTGCAACAGGAACAGCCCGATCAGGATCACGAGCGTCACCGGGATCACCCACGAGGCCAGCGCCGGCGTCGCGATCTCGAGCCCCTCGACGGCGCTCAATACGGAGATGGCCGGCGTGAGGGCGCCGTCCGCGTACAGGAGCGCCGACCCGAAGATCCCCAGGATGATCATGACGCGGAGGGGCGAAAGCCCCCGGGCCAGCCGGCTGCCGTTGACGAGCGCCATCAGGGCGAGCACGCCGCCTTCGCCCTTGTTGTCCGCCCGGATGATGACGATGTGGTACTTGATCGTGACGACGATAACCAGTGACCAGAACACGAGCGACAGCACACCGAGTACGTTGCCCGGGGTGACCGCGATGCCGTGGGTCCCGTAGAAGGACTCGCGGATCGCGTACAGCGGGCTCGTGCCGATGTCGCCGTAGACCACGCCGAGCGCCGCGAGCGCCAGCGTGACGAGATAGCGGCCGCGCCTGCTGGCCCGAGCATCCGCGTGCGCCGTCACGGCATCGGCGACCACGGGCGACGGCGCTGCGTGATGGACAGCACCCAGATCGCCGTCATGATCACGGCCGAAACGACGCACCACCGGCAGATCGCGTGCAGCACGAACAGCTCGATCGCGGTGAGATACAGCGTGAACGCGAACCCCACGGTGGCGAGTGCCGCGAGCAGCGTGCCGACGCGCCGGTCCGCGGTAAACCTCGGTTGCAGGCCTGCGAGCCCAAGTCCCAACAGCGCCGCGTACCCGGCCACGCCGTAGAAGGCGACGGGGATCCCCAACAGCTCCGCGTAGCGGCTGGTCTGCACGTACTCGCAGCTCCCGGTGCCGCACTGCAGCTCGCCGAGCGCGCCGATCTTGTAGAGCCAGAGATAGGTCGCGACGAGCAGCCCCACGAGCGCGAGGAGCACGATCGCCTGCCGCCGGATCACTTGTGCTTCTTGGTCAGGCTGTCGACGAGGGCCTTGAAATCGTCCGACGTGGCGCGCCCCGTAAACGGACGCCCGTTCACGAAGAAGCTCGGCGTTCCCCGCACACCGAGCGCCTCGCCTTCCTGTACGCTCGCCTCGATCCGCGCGGCGTAGCGCTGCCCGTCCATGCAGGCGTCATACTTGTCGAGGTCGAGCCCGATGGCCCGCCCGAAGTCGCGGAACAGCGAGCGCGGATTCTTCCCCGTCTGCGCCCACTGGTGGTTGTTGAACAGCTGGTCGTGCATCTCCCAGAACTTGCCCTGCTCTCCGGCGCACTGGGCGGCCATCGCCGCATAGCGGGAGTACTTGTGCGAGGGCAACGGAAAGTCGCGAAAGCGCCACCGCAGCTTCCCGGTGGCGATCAGCTGCTCGCGGATGACGGGCATCTGCACCGTCGCAAACGACGCGCAGAACGGACACTCGAAGTCCGAATACTCCGTGATCTCGATCGGCGCGGAGTCCGACCCCAGCGTGTAGCCGTGGAACGCCTCCGCTGCCGCGACCGGGAGCGGCGCACTCGGCGCGGGCGGCGCGGCGCGGCGTTGCGACCCGTACCACAGCGCCCCCCCGCCGATCACGGCCACCGCCACGAGCAACATGTAGAACCCTTTCATTCGTCCCGAGCCCTCCGCCACGGTTCGTCGTCCTCGTCGTCGTCGAGTCCGGCGGCGGCGTCGCGCGCCCGCCGCTCCGCTTCGTCCACGATGCGCCGACCCTCCGCGATCTCCGGCGTATCGTACGTCACGCGCACCTCATAGTGAAACAGCTCGCTCCGCGCGTTCCCCAAGAGCTTTTGGAGCTCCGGCGCCCGCTCGAGCAGCCGGCCCGTCCGGTCCAGCGCCTGAATCCGCTCGGCCAGCGCGCGCAGCATGGCGAGCAGGCGCTCGGCGCGGTCTGGGCCGTACACTTCTTCCGAGTGGTCGCTCATGTGCCCGCCTTCCCTGATGGGTCCACCGCCCCGTCCATCATAATACCACCCCCGGCGGCCGCGGTCGGCCTTTGCGTGGCGCAAAGCGCCCTATTACATTGCGGCGCCGATTGATCGGCGGCTTCGAGCGACCCGAGCCGTCTCCCTATCCCCGCGTTCCCGGTCCAAAGAGCTGAGAGGAGCACGCCACGCATGACCAAGAAGCGTTCGGAACCCCGCAAAATGTCCACCCCCACCCCCTTCGAACAGGCCCGCGACGAGCTGTTCTCGCACATCCTGCGCTGCGGCGTGCTGGAAGCCACCCCCGAGCACCAGAAGGAATGGTTCGACGACACGATGCTGTACCTCGCCGAGCGCTACGATGCGTTGGACGAGCAGCGGCTGGCGGAGTTGCGCGTGCTGGGGGAGCGCTACTGCCGACCGGTGGTGGCGCGGAGCGCGCCCGTGGGCGCGAGCGCCTGAGCGTCGCCGACTGGAACGCATCTCCGGGCGCCCCCTCTCGCGGTCGCCCTTTTTTTTTAGTGCGGCCACCAGGAGGGGAAGCGCCGGAAGCGGCGCCCCAGGGCGAGCCGCACCCCGCCGCCCAGTCCGAGCTCCGCGTACCACCCCCCTCGGGCGCCCGGCCCCTGGTCGACGCCGAGCAGCGCCGTCAGATAGCTCGCGCCCCGCGCCCCTCCCGAGCCGACGAACGCCAACCCCAACCCCCCGTACGGCCCGACGCCGCTGCGCTCGCCCGGGCGAAGCAGGAACTGCGCGGTCGCCGCGAGGCGGACGCCCAGCGCCCGCTCGTAGTCGCCGCACGCCGCCGCGAAGGCGAAACGTCCCTGGCCGCCGGAGCGCCGCGCCACTCCCAACTCCGGACCCCAGAAGCCGCGGTGCGCCAGGACCACGGTGGCCCCGGCGCCGATCTCCGTGGCGCTTACGGCCTGCGCGCGCACCGGCACCGCCACGCCCACGGCGAGCCCGGTTGCGGCGACCACGGTTCTAGCCCCGTTCCGACACTTCGCGCGCAGACGGAGGAGACATCGGCCACCCCACGCCGGAACGGGGCTAGCGAAGCGCGACGTCGTAGGTGACGTGGATGTCGGGGGCGAGGGACGCGACGACGGAGCAATACTTCTCGAGCGAGAGGTCGATGGCGCGGCGGGCCTTGGTCTCGTCCACCCCGACGCCCGAGATCGTGAAGACGAAGTGGAGCGCGGTGTAGCGCCGAGGCTGCTCCTCGCGACGTGTCCCCCGCAGGGCCACCTCGAGGCCCCGCAGCGCGACGCGCTGCTTCTCGAGGATCAGCACGACGTCCGACGCGGAGCACGTGGCCGCGGCGACCAGCAACATCTCGACCGGCGACGTGGCGACCGTGCCGTCGCCATCCACCAGGAGGGCCGGCCGACCGGACGCGCCGGCCTCGAACAGCAGCCGCTCGCGCCATCGCATGGTGATCTCGCGACTGTCGCCCGCCACCTCAATTCCCTCGCCGCGTTGTCAGCCCCACGTATAATCGGTTGTGACGGAAGCCACCCATGCCGTGGTACTCGAGCAGCCAGTTGAACGTGGACCGGTAGTGGAGCTCGAAGCCGACCACCAGGTTGGCCCACACGTCGGGACAATCGGGGTCGGCCCCGCAGGACTCGTGTCCCACCAGGCTGAATCCCGCACCCGCGTACGGCGTCGCCACTTGCTCGTCCCCGAAGCGATACAGCCCCTCGAGACTGCCGACGTAGCTGTTGCGCCCATTGAAGAAGCCGATCTCGCCGGAGGGACGGATCCGCAAGCGGTGGGAGACCAGATTCCCGGCGTCGAGCGTGACGCCGAACACCATCTGCGTGCTGCCGGCCAGGTCGATGCCGCCGCGCACGCCGAACCCGAACAGCCCGAGGTGGGTGCCGCGACCCCCCGACGATCGTACCTGGGGCGGATGGAACTCCTGGGCGGCGAGCTCCGTGAGTCCGCCCGCCGCGAGTAGCAGGGCCAGCCACACCGGCCGCATCAGGTCCCCTTCCCCCGCGTCAGCGTTGCGCGCGCCCGGGCGGCCGCCCGGCCGTAGTCCCAGATGGCGTACAGCCCAACCGCCGCAGTCGCCCAGGCGAGCGGCCGCACCAGCGGGGAGCGGGCGATGAACGCCACCAACGTGAGCAGTTGCAGTACGGTGACCGCCTTCCCGCCGGCGCGGGCCGGCAGCGCGGTCGGCCGCCGCCACAACCACGCTCCCACGTACCCCAGCGCCGCCACGATGTCCCGGGCCACCACGCCGACGATCTCGAGAGGATGCAGCAGTCCGGTCCGAGCGACGGTGAGGAACGCGGCTGCCATGAAGACCTTGTCGGCGGTCGGGTCGAGGACGGCGCCGGCGCGCGACTCGCCGAACCGGCGCGCCAGCATGCCGTCGAAGAAGTCCGACGCGGCGGCCGCGCCGACGAGCGCGAGCTGCCACGCCGGCTGGTGCACGAACGGAAACGCGGCGGCCAGAGGAAGACGAAGCGCCGTCAGGAGATCCGCCCGTGTCACCCACGGTTTCACTTGCCCCTCCCTCCCGTGCGTCATACCTTCGTCCGCGTGAACCTCAATCTGTTGAAGCAGGCGGCCATCTTCCAAGACCTCGACGACGGCGAGCTGGCCCGCGTGTCCGAGGTCTGCCGGGAGCAGAAGTTCGCCGTCGGCCAGCAGGTCTTCAAGGAAGGGGAGCCGGGCAACCGGCTCTTCATTATTTCTGAGGGCGAGGTGCGCATCTCCCGCACCATCCCCGGGTCCGGGGAGGAAGCCCTGGCCGTCCTCAAGCCGGGCGCCTGCTTCGGCGAGATGGCGATCTTCGACCGCTCCGAGCGCTCCACCGACGCGATCGCCAACACCTCGTGTACGCTGATCACCATCGCCCGCTCCGACTTCGAGCTGCTGCTCGATTTCAACCGCGACATCGCCTACAAGGTGCTGTGGTCGGTGGTGCGGCTGTTGTCGGCCCGGCTGCGCGTGACCAACGACAACCTCCGGTCGTTCCTCGCGATGTCGATGTTCTAGGGATCCCGGAGCAATCCCCGGCTGTCGGTGTTCCATAAGTGTCCCGACGGCCCTGGTCCCCTGCGACCGCTTCCCCTTACACTTAGGCCCTATGACACGATACGTGTTCGCACTGCCCCTCGCCGCCGCGACGGCGCTCGGGTGCATCAACGTCTCGGACAACAACCAATCGTTGTTCCTCGTCGTGGCGCCGATTTTGGACTCCGTCTTTGTGGGAGACACGCTGCTCCCGAGGGACGTCTACCTGCGGGACGAGAACGGCGTCCATCACGACCCCGGAGCCTTCAAGTGGAACATCGTCCCCGACTCGGTGGCGACGATCGACTCGGTAACCGGCAAGATCGTTGGAGTGTCCAAGGGAATCGCGGTCGTACTCGCGACTGTCTCGGGCGCCACCAGTGGCGCGCTAGTGATCGTCTCCCGGCCGCTCGAGATGACCCTGCTCCTGGACACGATCTACGTGATGCCGGGCGACACGATCACCGTGCCGCTCGTGACAAGGCGGAAGACCCCGGCTCCGACCACGGTGCGATTCGACACCTCGGCCGCGCCGAGCGTCTACACCATCGACACCACGAGCGGCCTCGTGACCGCGCACGCCGACGGCGTCGTCCCCTACGTCGCCCGCCTGACGGATGGGACGAGCAGCGTGAGCGACACGGGGGCCGTGGTGGTCATGAGCCTCACGGATACGACCGGGAGCGGTCGCTATTTCATGACCGCGTTCGGGACGGCGATCCGACACCAGAGCGGTGGGGCGCTGGCGTTGAATTACGCAAGGTTGAACGAAAAGCTCGCGTTCCGGCTGATCGACACGCTTACGACCAGCGCGGTGGCCGAACGGGTCCTCATCACGGTGCCGGACTCAGTGCAGGGCCCCCGACTCTTCGAGATCGACTCCATCGGTCGAGAGGAGGCGGCCTCCCCGATCCCCACGCTCAGCCCCATCTGTAATCCGCAGCGGCCGTGGGCGCTCTGGTCCAGCATCCCGTTCGATCCCAACAATCTCCGGATCTTCGCCTACTCGCACGGGAGTACGTCGATCGACTCCGTGGCGGGGAGTCTGAGCATCACCCAGTATGCGCCGGCGGTGGCTGGTGGAGCGATCATCAGCGGCCGTTACCTCTTCCGGGCGCAGCGCGCCGACCTGTACACCGATCCACTCGGCGTGCTGACGATCCGGGGAACGTTCGTGGCACCGCTGCAGGAGCAGCACACCACCTGTCAGGGGTGACCTTCGAGCACGTCTTCGCCGATCTCGGTGGGATCCCCGCGAACCGCCTCACCGATCCCCAGGGGCTGGCCGGCCTGCTGCTCGCCGCCGCCAACGCCGCGGGGTTGAATCCAGCGAACCCTCCGGTGGTGACGCTCGGGCCACGCGGCGTGTCGGCGGCCTTGGTGTGCCACGGCGGCCACGTCGCGATGCACGGCGTGCCGGAGGCGGGGCTCTGTTTTGCGGATCTGGCGGGCGTGAGCGGAGCGTTGCCGCAGCGCGGGCTCGAGGTGATCATCAAGCGACTGGGTGCGGACGGACGCGCGCCGGCGCGGTCCCGTGACGCAACCCATCCACCCGGAGGGTTCATGAACGCACTCACCCCCTACGCGGCCTTCTTCATGCGCCTCGCGGTGGGCGGCGTGTTCCTACTGCACGGTGTGAGCAAGTTTCACGGCGGCATCCCGGCCACCGCCGCGTTACTTCACGACATCGGCTTCCCGTTCGCCATCGTCTTCGCGGTGATCCTGATCGCCGTGGAGACCATCGGCGCGGCGTGCGTCGTGCTGGGCATCTTCACCCGCTTCTGGGCGCTGTGCATGGCCCTCGAGATGATCGTCGCGATTCTCGCCGTGAAGCTCCCGCATAGCGGCAACATCGAGCTCGAGGGCCTGCTCTTCGCCGGGGCCATCACGCTCGTGGCGCTGGGGGACGGGCCGCTTTCGATCGCAGTGAAATTGAAACACAGCAGCTGAAGCTGGAGGTCGGTGAAGGTTCGGGAGGTTTGTGGAGGTTGGGGGAGGTTGTCACGTCAGCGGAGCAGCCTCCCCCAACCTCCACCGTCCTCCACCAACCTCCACCAACCTTCCGCTTAGTGTAGTATCCGGAGCAGCCCCGCGTCCGCGCTTCCGCGAATGAAGCTCTCCGGGTCCGTGGCGGGGATAGCGACGCCGGTCTCCTTGCGTCCCCGGTGCGCCACCGCCGCCATGTATTGCTCGAGCGAGCCGCGCGCCCATTCCGCCGCGTCGTCTTTCATCTGCCGCACGATCTCCTCCCAGGTACCCACGTACGTCGCGCCGTTCAGCATGCTGACGCGGTGGACGTCGCCCGGCCCCGATCGCGCTTTCATTCCCTGCAGCTCCGTGAGCAGCGTGCCAAACAGCTCGAGCTGCCGAGGATCCCGGATCTGGCCGTCCGACCCCATTGCCTCGATCTCCGCGAGCAACAGGTCCTCGGGACCGGCGTCCGCAGCCAGCTCGTCCAGGCGATGATGCCACGGCACGAGCTCCGGGTCGTCGTCGGGCAGGCGGTAGACGCTCTTCTTGAGCTCGATGAGGCGCCAGATCGCGAGGCCGTCGAAGTGGTCGGCCGGCGCGGTGCGCTCGAGGTGGAACAGCGCCGCTTCGTACTCGCCCCGGTCGTACAGCAGGTTCGCGAGGTAGACGCGCGCCTCGGTGTGCTCGAGGTCGAGCTCGAGCGCCCGGCGCAGCCAGTAGAGGGCGCCGCCCTCGTCGGCGAGGCGATGGGAGGCGTAGCCCACGCACGCGGCCGCCTCGGCCGAGTCCGGGTGCCCGGTGATCGCTACTTCGAAGAAGCGCCGGGCCTGGTCCAGCACGCCCTCGCGGAACAGGGCCCGGCCGACCTGGAGCATGAGGTCGTGGTCGTCGCGAAATCCGAGCGCCAGAATGCGGTCGAAGCACGCGACGGCACCCGCGCGATCGCCGAACTTCAGCAGCACCTCGCCCAGCCCCGCGAGCGCGTCTTCGTGCTCGGGGTCGAGGCCCACGGCTTCCTCGAAGCCGCGCCGCGCCCACAAATATTCCTCCCGCGCGAGCCGGGCGTATCCCATGCCCACATGCAACTCGACGGCGTGGGGGTAGAGCCCCAGGCCTTCTCGGAGGGTTTCGATCGCTTCGTCGTATTGGGCTTCGTTGTAGAGCTGATGCGCGCGTTCGTCGTAGTCGTCGGAGCTCAAGAACGGTTCCGACATCGAACGGGCCTCCCGGGAAGGTTGTGCTATGATACGACGCCCCGGGCGGTTACACAAGCGACGGACGCCGACTATCTTCTCCGCCGATGCCCTCCGCCCTCGCGGACATCCCGAACGGCTCCGTCACCTCGCCGCGCGGCTTCACCGCCGCGGCCGCGCACGCCGGCCTCAAGGCCGACGGCGCGCCGGACGTCGCGCTGCTCGTCAGCGCGACGAGCTGCGCCACGGCGGGCGTGTTCACGAAGAACGCGCTCCGCGCCGCGCCCGTGGTCTACGACGCCGAGCTGCTGGCCGAGCGGCCGGGGCGGATGCGCGCCGTGGCGATGAACGCGCGGGTCGCGAACGCCTGCACCGGCGCACCTGGGCTCGCCGCGGCCCGGGCGATGGCGCAGGCCGCCGAGCAGGCGGCCGGCCTCCCGCCCCGCACCGCGCTCGTGCTGTCGACCGGTGTGATCGGCGTCCCGCTCCCCTTCGAGCAGGTCGCCTCCGGCCTGCGCGCGGCGGCGGGGCGTCTCACGCCGGACGGCGGGCCGGAGGCCGCCCGCGCCATCATGACCACCGACACGCGACCCAAGCACTGCGCCGTGCGCTTTGAGAGCCCGGCCGGCATCGTGACCATCGGCGGCATCGCCAAGGGCGCGGGGATGATCCACCCGGACATGGCGACGCTGCTCGCGGTGCTCACGACCGATGGCGTCGGCGAGCCGGCCACGCTGCAACCGCTGCTGCGCCGCGTCGCCGACCGCAGCTTCAACGCCATCTCGGTGGACGGGGACACGAGCACGAACGACACCGTCCTGCTCCTCGCCGGCGGCGCGTCCGGGGTCGATCCGTCGCGCGACGGCGCGCTCTTGAAGACGTTCGAGGACGCCGTGCTGCAGGTGGCGCGCACCCTCGCGCTCGCCATCGTCTCGGATGGCGAGGGCGCCTCGAAGCTCGTCGAGATCCAGGTGGTGGGGGGTGTGAGCGAAGCCGCCGCACGGGAAGTGGGTCGTGCGATCGCCCGCTCGACCCTCGTGAAGACCGCGATCTACGGCGCCGACCCGAACTGGGGGCGCATCCTCGCCGCCGCCGGCGCGGCCGGCGTCCCGCTCGCGGTGGACCGCCTGTCGCTCCAAGCGGCCGCCGACGGCGAGTGGCTGACGCTCGCCACCGGTGGCGCCACCGCCCACGCGGATTCACACGCCGCGCGCGCCATCTTCCAGCAGAAAACGATCCGCCTCCGCGTCGACCTGGGGCTCGGGCGCGCGGAGGCGGTGGTGTGGACCTGCGATCTGACGCCGGACTACGTCCGGATCAACGCCGACTACACTTCTTAAGGCTTGCTCTTCGCCGTGTCCTTGGCTTCCGGCTTCGCCCCAGGCTTCGCGGCGCGCTTCTTCATAGCGTGCTTCTTGGTCGCCTTCTTACCAGCCTGCGCCTTCGACGTGTCGGCCGCCGGCGCCTGGCCCTGCATCGGTGACGGCTGCTGCGCCATCACAACCGCGGGAGCGGCGAGGAGGGCCAACGCGAGGAGCGTGCGACGGATCATGTCTCGATACCTCCGGGAGGGATAACGCGGGCCACCCTGGCCCGCTTCACCGGTGAGACCCGCGACGGCCCGGCGGCGTCACGGCGCAAGGGTTGCACCCTGCAACGCCGCTCCCCCTTACGGTGCCGGCGATGCCGGGCGCCGGGCGCCGGCGACGTTCCCGCGCGGCGGCCTCGCGGACGCGGGCAGGTTGGGCAGCTGGCCCCGCACGATGGCGAGCGCCTCGGCGCGCGTGTGTCCCCGCTGCACCTGCTGCAGCGCCGCCGTGGACACTTCCAACAACCGCTCCCGGGGCACACCATCGTGGACGGCCTCGATGATCAGCTGGGCCGCCGAATCGGGATCGAAGTGATGGGCCACCAGATCGGCAACGGCGTGCATGGCGGCCGCCCGTGGCGGCCGCGCGAGCGCGGCCACGACCCGCTCGACCAACGGCGCGGCCAACCCCCGGCGCAGCGCCCACGCAACCGTGGTCATCTCGGCGGGGAGGACCGGCGGCGGGTCACCCGCGCGCACGAGCAGGTCGCGGGCATCGCGCAGCTGGCTCAGACTCACCTGCACGGCGGCGACGATGCGCGGTCCCGGAACGTGCTTCGCTCCCCCTTCCAGCGCCTTTTGGATCAGGGGATCGGTGGGAAGCCCCTCCTGCGACGCGAACTGGATGAGCGAGTCGACCGCCGGAATCGCCGCGCTCGGGATGCGGCCTTCCAGGCGGCCGCGCACCGACTGGGCGGCGAGCGGGAGGGCCAAGAAGACCGCGAGGGCGGGGACGACCCAGCGCTTCATCGACGGGCCGGCCGGACGATGACAATTGAGTTCTCGCGACCGAAGTCGTCGGCCACGAGGCGCTCTGCCAGGTGGTCGGGGACCCAACGCTCGCCGTCCACCACGAACATGTACTCGTAGGTGCCGGCCGGGAGCACCACGGTGGCACGCCAGACGCCGTCGTGGTCGTGGTCTTCCAAGGCGATGGAGCCAGGACGCCAGTCGTTGAACGTGCCGACCACGTGCACCGATTGCGCCTCGGGGAACCGGCCCACGAACTGGGCGATCCCCTCGTGCTCCGCGAGCTCCGGGCCCTCGTCGCCCGCCGTGAACAGGGTGAGCGCGGCGACCACCGCGGCGAACGCCACGCTCCAGCCTGGGCGGACTCGGAGGATGATCGCGCGCGGGGTCACGAGCCAGCGTATCAGGCGCCACGCGCGGGACGGCGCCGGGCGGCGGATCTCCGCCATCACGCGCGACTCGAGGCTCATCGCCGGTCCGGGGGGGGACGCGGCAAGGAGATCCGCGGCCGCTGCGATCTGCGCCACGGCGCGGCGCAACTCGACCGGAACGGCCTCCGAGGCGAGCTCGCCGTCGAGCGCCTGATGAATCCTCGGGTCGATCACATTCATGCGTGGTCCTCCAGCACCTTCAGCAGCGCTTCCCGGGCGCGATGCACACGCATCTTGAGCGTCGGAATGCGCTCCCCGGTGACTGCAGCCATCTCCTCGTAGCTCAACCCCTCCACGTGCTTCAGCACGAACGCCTCGCGCTTGTCGGGCGACAGGTCCACCAGCGCCCGTTCCACGAGCAGGAGCTGGTCCGCCCGCTCCAGAGCCGCCTCGGTGTCGGCCGGGTCCGCCATGGGCGGCGCGTCGTCGAGTGACACGTCCGCGACGGACCGGCGCACCAGATGACTCTTGCACCGGTTCGTCACGATGCGGTACAGCCACGTGCGGAGCCGCGCCGGCTCACGGCAGCTCGCGAGGTGACGGTAGGCGCGGACGAAGCTCTCGGCCACCGCGTCCGCGGCGGCGTCCCGGCTCCCGAGCATCCGGGTCGCGAACCGCAGCAAGCCCGCTTCGTACCGACGGATCACGACGCCGAACGCTTCGGTGTCGCCGGCGAGCACGAGGGCCACCACCTCGGCGTCAGGGGGTGTGTCCCTCACATGCATGAGACCTGCATGGAGATTAGGGCGTCACGTTACAGGCTGGTCATATGACTGGATGTTGCGGACGGGAACCGGGTTAGCGATCCCGCAGCAGCTCTTGCACGGCGGCGAGGTAGCTCGAGGCCCTCAGCCCCTCGCCGCCGACGGCGCCCGCGACGGCCTCGAGCGTGGCCTCGGCACGCCGCCGATAGCGGACGTCGCCCGTGACGCGGGCGAGCCGCAGCAGCACACGCCCCGCCCAACCATTGCCGCCGGGGAGGAGATCGTCGAGCACGGGTTTGGTCCGCTCGGCGAGAGCTGGCGCCGTTGGGTCCGTGGCCGCAGCGTCGAAGTAGCCGGCCGAGCCCGAATCGGCGAAATCGCGCTCCAACAGCCGCACGAGATCTTCCGCGATCTCGAGGTAGCGCGCCTCGCCCGTGGCCTCGCGGGCCGCGAGACACGCCCAGGCGACCTGCACCTGATCCTCAAGCAGCGCGCGCACCGGCGAGCCAGACCCGGCGACGTGGCGCACCGCGCGCCCCCGCGCGTACACGCGCCGCAGCAGCGTGTCGAGCGCCGCGTGGGCACGCACGACGACTCCCGCGTCGCCCATCGCCACCGCGGCGTCCAGGATCGACCCGATCACATACGCGTCGCGGTCGGCGAACACGGTCCGGTCGGCCGTCCGGCCAACGTCGCCGCTGAGCCGTCGGGCCACGTCGCGCGCCTCCTCGCGATAGCGCGAGTCCCCCGTGGCCGACCACGCTGTCACGAGATCGCGCAGCAGGCCGGCGCGTACCAGCTCCGGGGGATCGTCCCGCGCGCTCGCGGCTACGCCAGCGTCGCCGGAATCGACCAGGTAGTCGAGCACGGCCCGCGCGGGTGCGAGGTACGCGGAGTCTCGGGTGCGCGCATATACGGCGAGGAGCAGATCGACGGCCTGCGTGAACCGGAAGCTCGCGACGTCTGCATGGGTCCGGGCTGCCGCGGCCGTCAGGCCGCGCACCGCCTCGGTCTCGCGCTGCACCACGGCGGGGTTGAGCGCGCCCCGTACCCGGCCGCGACGCCCCAGGGAGCGCTCCCGCACCAGCGCTGCGCGCCGCAGGATGGAGGCGCGCTGCTCGCGGTAGCCCCTGGCCACTTCGGGGAGCAGTTGTTTGAGCCCGCGTCCGGTGATCGGATCGTCGAGCGGAAAGTAGGTCCCACCGAAGAACGCCGACCCGTCGGGCGTGAGGAAGACGGTGATTGGATAGCCGCGCAGGCCGGCAAGCAGCTGTACGGCGGTCGCATAGCGCTGCGCGACGTCAGGACGCTCGTCGCGGTCGACGCGGACGGGCACGAACAGCGAGTCGATCATGGCACCGAGGCCCGCGTCGCCGTAGACCTCGCGGTCCATCACTCCGCACCAGCGACAGTCGTCCGCTCCCACATAAAGAAGGACGGGTCGGTCGAGGCGCGCAGCCAGGGCGAACGCATCGCGCCCCCACGGCTGCCAGCTCACCGGCTGGCGGGCAGCCCGGGCCAGGTAGGGCGTCGTCGACTGCGCCATCCGGTTCGTGAGCGGCCCGTGCTCCGAGACGCAGCCAACCAGCGCGAGCAGCGACAACGGGTAGGGGAGAGACGCCGAAGCTCTCATAGGAGCGGGTGGAAGATACCCTGTCCGTCGCGCCGCCGTTCCCATGAGGGCTACAGGGGAGCG
>Ga0209235_1000238_pt1 | contig 26912 bp, 29 predicted proteins | sample GraSoi013_1_20cm_4_FD_185817 | JGI IMG/M metagenome (GOLD analysis project Ga0209235, IMG submission 185817) | Grasslands soil microbial communities from the Angelo Coastal Reserve, California, USA - Sample 09_25_2013_1_20cm (SPAdes) (version 2) | ecosystem: Environmental > Terrestrial > Soil >... | reverse complement strand
TTTTCGATGGGGTTGCGGACTAGGTTTCCCCATTCGGTCCATGACCCATCGTAGTTGCGCACGCTAGGGTAGCCGAGGAGATACTTTAGCACGAACCATGTGAATGAGGATCTCTCTCCGATGCGGCAGTAGGTGACAATGTCCCTGCTTGCGACGATGCCCTTGTCCTCGTAGAGCTTCCTTAGTTCCTCGGGACTCTTGAAGGTGCCGTCTTCTTGAACTGCTTGGGACCAGGGAATATTGATCGCTCCGGGTATGTGGCCTCCGCGTTGCGCATGTTCTGTTGGGTATTCTGGTGGGGCAAGGACTTCGCCTGTGAACTCTTTCGGTCCTCTGACGTCGACGAGCCTTACGTTTGGCTTCTGGTAGAGGTCGAAGGCTTGTTTGAAATAGACTCTTACACTCTCATCAGGTCCTGAGGCCTTGAAGCTAGTGCCTGGATATGTAGGGACGTCTTTGGTCAGCGGCTTGTCTTCATCAATCCATTTTTTTCGTCCGCCGTTCATGAGCACGACGTTTTTGACACCGTAGTATTGTAGGTCCCAGAAGGCGTAGGCTGCGAACCAGTTGTTGAAGTCGCCGTACAGAACAATCTTGGTGTCCGGGGCAATTCCTGATCTGGCGAATAGTTGTTCTAATTGTTGCTTGGATAGGATGTCTCTTTCGAGAGGGTGGTTGAGGTCCTTCCTCCAGTCGAAGAGGACCGCGCCGGGAACGTGTCCCAACTGGTAGTTGGCAACCGGGTCATAGTCAACTTCTGCAATCCTCACTTTTGGGTCGTTGAGGTGTTGTTGGACCCAGTCGCTGCTTACCAATACTTCGGGGTGTGCATATGACATACGTCATCTAGCTCGCGCGCTATAACGTATGTCATATTAATCACTTCCCTCCTCTATTCCGCCGAGAATATTTCTCTCTAAAACTACTACCGCATTCCATATCAGCTGGTGCAATCCGATTCCCATGATCCACAGAATGGAAACAGGGCAGTTCAAACCACGTTTTGAAACCAGTTTCGAAAACGTTTCCTGAGATCCAGTTTCGAAACAGGTCTTGAAATTCCCCACCTGAAACCAATTCCTGAAACAGTATCTAGATTCAGTCTTTGAAACAGTTTCTGAAACAATGACAGTGAATTTTCTAGACTCCCAGGGGGGCCTACTGAAGTCTCGCAGCGCGCACTTTGCCGATCTAAATCGGGACTTCTATCATTAGCTTCTCAAGAAGTTCCTTGTACCGGTTCCGGATCGTAACCTCCGTCACGTTCGCGATCTCCGCGATTTCCCGCTGCGTCTTCCGCTCATTCGTCAACACAGTCGCGATATACGTTGACGCAGCCGCGATACCGGCCGGACCCCGCCCGCTCGTCAGCTTCATCTGCCGCGCAATCTCCAGAATCCGAATAGCAATGCCCTCTGCCTTCCCCGATATGGTAAGTTTGTTCGAAAACCGGGCCGCATAATTCCTGTTGGCAGAAGGCGGGACAAACATTCCAAGCTCCCGCAGCATAAACCTGTAGCTACGACCAATGTCTTTCTTGTTCAAGGTGGACACGCTGGCAATCTCATCCAAAGTTCGAGGAATACCACACTGACGACACGACATGTAGATTGCCGCAGCGGTCACATTGTGAATCGATCTCCCACGGATCAACCGCTTCTTAATCGCACGGCGATAGATAACAGACGCGGTCTCCAGAATATTCTTCGGAAGAGAGAGAGCCGACGACAACTTGCTCAGCTCCGACAACGCGACAGCCAGATTCCGTTCCGTTGCATCCGATACTCGCACCCGTCGCTGCCACTTTCTTAGCTTGTACAGCTCAATCCGCTGATCCGCCGAGACACCCTTCGTCCCGGTAGGGCGATCACGCCAGTCGATAATTGTCGAGAGGCCCTTGTCGTGAATAGTATACGTCATCGGCGCGCCCGTACGTGCCCTCTTGGCGCGCTGCTCGTCATCAAACGCACGCCACTCGGGCCGTGTATCGGCGATCTTTTCCTGGATAACATATCCGCAGGCCATGCAGACAACCTCAGCCGCATCGTAATCCCTCATCAGCCGAGACCCTCCGCACTCCGGACACAATCGTATCCTTCTCGAGCTGCTCTCAGGTGCTCGTTCTAGCGTCTGGCCTACTTCTTCAACCATTTTTCTCTTATCTCCTAATTATCCTCTAAAAGGTACAAGACACGTCCCGCGAACCCTTCGCCAGCAACCTCCGGCTTTACGGAGACATATGGACTCTTCACAGGACCGAGAATATTATTGATAGTCCCGATCCTCTTGATCTTGTAATCCACCACTCGCGTCCGCTCTGCTGGGACTGGTGGTTGTTCGAGTCGAACAATCAGGTTACCGCTTTTAGACATGTGCAGAACTTTGCCAAGCCGTCTTAATCCCGCACCTGGCACACTCCAACGGAAGGCGAAAAAAGCCAAATCGCGTATATAAACGTTGATTGGACGAGAAAGACTTCTAATTCAGCTAAGCGATACTACTCAGCAATAAACGCCTGCTGGTGTAAAGTTGATCCGCGAAGTCCAACTATCCAACTTCATGTCCTACAAGAACACAAGCATCCCACTAAGGCCTGGCCTAAACCTGATCATAGGACCAAATGGCGCCGGAAAATCCTCCATCCTACTAGCAATATCAGTCGTCTTGGGTCAAGCATACACTGAGCGAGCGAAAAAACTCAGCGAACTGATCCGATGGAACGAGCAAGAAGCGCGTATCTCTATCCTCTTAGATAATGAGGCACCGAAGGGCGCTCGACCGTTCCCACAAGCCCGATCGGACAAGGTCCTCCTCACCCGAGTTCTCAAGAGATCCGGAGACTACCACTATCTTCTCAACAACAAACCCGTCAGCAAGACCAACTTGGTCGAAGGATTAGCCAAGATCGGACTCAACCCCGACAACATGCTGGTCATAATGCACCAGCTCATGGTCGGGCGATTTGGCTCCGTCAGCCCCGTGGACAAACTACTCCTTCTCGAGGACGCAGTAGGATTTGGAGCATATCGTAGAGAAGTACTCGAAGCCTCCTCCCGATTACAGAAACTAACGACTGAGCGAGAGACAATGTCTTCTGTCTTAGAGGGGACCAAGGAGACGTACCTTCACTGGCAGCGTGAATACGAGAAGTACGAGCTGAAAAGGAAACTCGAAGACCAGTCCAAGGACCTCCAAAGAGAACTAATTTGGAGGCGGATCATTAGAAGGGAATCCTCACAAACGAGGGTAAAAGACCGAATCTCCTCCCTACACGGCAAGATAGAAGAAACAAGAGAAGAATTCGAAATCTCTCATAAGCAACACCAGCAAGTACTGACCGACCTCGCAAGGGTCTCCGCAGAGCTGGACGAACTTCGGGAAGAAAACCTGAAGCTTGAGCATGGCCGCGGTCTACGTGCAGGAGCACTCGAATGGATCTCAAGGGTCACTGATTTCCTCCGGACACAGCAGAACGTCTTGTTTGCGCTTCAGCAAAGAGCTAGCGATGCGAGTCTGGTAAAGGAGAACGAACAGCTTGGTCAGGTGTTATCGGACCTAGTTGAGGAACAGGAGAAAATATCTGAGACCGCTAAGACTGCCGAGCAAGACTTCGAGAAAGTACGCACAGGAATTGTTGAGCTAGCCTCCCAACTCGTCAAGAACACTGATGTCCTGGTCGAATCCAGGGTCAAAAAGGAGGTCAGCAATTTTAAGCTCGCACTGATGGAGCAAGAAGTTCAGGAACTCGAAGTTCAGCTTCGCATCAGTCAGGAGGAAATTGAACCTCTGCGCACACAAGCCTCTCAACTTGGACCAGTATTCGAGAATCCTAGAGACCTACAGCAGATCTCAATAGACGTCGCTTCGGTTCAAGAACGACTACGCCCGCTAGCTCACCTCTCCGGTGAAGTCGAGAAGATGTACAAGAGCTATGGACAACTCTACGAGGATCTAAGGAAGAAGGCCGAGATTGTAGAGCAGAACAGGTCCGAAGTTCTGGGCGAGCTGAGAGAACGCTTCGATCGATGGAAGACGGTCATGGATAAGCTGCTGGAGGAACTCTCCGCACATTACAACGCATTACTGTCTGAGGTGGAATCAAAGGGGCGAATCGTCATCAAAGCCTCCAAAGACATCGAGAAAGCAGGCCTTGAGCTCTATGCAGGATTCAAGGGAAACGACCCCGTGTCTCTAGACGGCCTTGCTCCAAGCGGGGGCGAACGAACAATCGCACTGATCGCGTTCCTTCTCTCTCTTCAACAATTCATCGCATCTCCCTTTCGGGCAATCGATGAGTTCGACGTTCATATGGACCCGCGAAACAGGGAAACGGTATCCAAGCTCATCCTTGCCGCAGCGAAAGCGACCGACTCTAGCCAGTATATCGCAATAACCCCTGGACAAGTGACGATTCCCGAGGACGACGTTCACGTTATCGTCGTCCAGAACGTCGAAGGGAGTTCCATGGTCAAGGAGCTAGGATAACCACGACGCAAAAGGTACATCGACTGTCCGGAAGACGAGAATTAGAGGAGTTGATCCAGACCTGTATCTCAATCGAGAACCGCAGATTCAACCCCTTCCTCTTAGACATCGCTGAGGCATTGAGCATCATCAGGCGGCACTCAAACCAGTTGCGAACGCTAGAGGACCATCTGCTCGACATGCGAGCCATCACGAGTCTCGCTAGAGTTGTAGGACTGCAGAGCGCCCATCTCAGATTCCAGTCCAGTTCCCTCTTCGTCGATCCCAGCGTGGTAAAACAGAAACTCGACTCTCTCTCGAGGGAACAACTGGCAGAGTTTCTCCTTCTCTCATGGCATCCGATAGTGGAACTCGAACAGCTTACGCTCGCCTCCACAAAGGAGGCCAAGGAATTTTGGGAAAACATGCTTTCGTTTTTCGAGCGAAGAAAACGACTTCACCTCGGACCATTCGACAATCCAGCAGCAACCGACATAGGTGAATTAGCCCGGATGCGAGTCGTTGAGGAAAAGGCTTACACAAGGAAGATGCAGGATCTCTGGAATGAGCTCAAGGAGAGAGCGGGGAAGGATGAGACCGTTGACTATTGGACTTTCATCAAAGCGTCAGACTTTGCGCACACCGTCACCCGAGCCCAACTGGTCAGCTTTCTAGTCAGCTACGGATACGCCAACTTGCAACGAAAAGGGAACGCCATGTTTCTAGTCCCCAACGCCAAACCCAATCCTCACCTCGAAGGATCACCGCTCAGCCTTCCTATTCCAATTACAAAGGAGGCCTTAGTACGGGCGAAGTAAAAAACGAACCGACCTTCTACGACGAGAGGGTTAAGCGGGCAGCTCACATGCTATTCTTCAAACGAGGACGGGTTCCCGGAGCTAGATCTTGGGAGTTGAAAACAGGGCTTGGAAAAGGCTACACGAAAATATTGGAACGGCTAGACGAAAACCTGAAAGATCTCGATCTCGAAGTCAAAAAAGTAGAACCTCAAACTCAGTCGGATTTCAAACACGTCCCAGAGGCTGGGGAAGAAGAATCGCGCTACTTCGTGCGTCTCAAAGGGACGCTGGCTCCCAAGGAAGCAAGATTGTGTGGGTGGAGGATCGACAATCTCGCGGCCCTAGCGGCCGCTTTGGCGATTGTAGTGTCTAAGCAAGGGAAGAGCGAGAGGAAGGAATTGGAAAACGTTATTGGCAATAAGGCTGGGCGCTGGAGAGCTCTAACGCTAATGGACACGTTTCTCCGATCGGGATACTTGGAAGAAGACGAGGAAGGACTGGTCAAGCTTGGCTGGCGAACGCGTGCCGAGCTCGATCTTCCAAGCCTAATGACGCTTCTCGCCGAATCAGCCGGGCCGTCCGTGGAAGATGGCGCGCCTGTTGACGAGGATCAGGCGTCTATGGAAGGCTGAAGACTCTCAAGGTACCTCTTTGCCTGCGGCACGGCTGCTGCGCAGAGCTTGTCAAAGGGTAGAATCTTCTCATCCCACTCGGAGAGTTCTTCAGCGTGAAGCTTCAGAAAGCCCTTGTCTTCGCTGACTCTGCCCCAAACCAGCATGTAGCGTCGGTCGGTATATCCGCCCGTCGGAATTCCCGTTATATGGTTGAAGAGAACTCCAACGCGACCGCCAGTTGTCATTGCGGGAACGCTGGGTTTCTTCAGAAGAATCTCACCGTTCTCTGACAAGAGGAAGTCAGTTGCAACGCTGAAGGGGAAGCCATCCTTGTCGATCCAGGTGACTACCCCGTATCTGAACCGTGATAATCTGTCGGGGTCGACGAGAGCTAAGGAGGTCACAGGCTGATTGCCTCCGCTGGTTTCGAGGTGTCTCCATTCTTCCATGCGAGTATCTTCTTCGGTTCTACTTCAACGACGATTCTTTTCCAGAACCAGGCGAATTGTTCTCGGGCCGCCAGGAATCCGTCGATGTAGGGCTCCTTCTTGCGCCACATGGGAAGATATCGTTCCCAGCCGTGGTCAAGATCAGAATCATCGCATTTTGCAACGCCCTGGACGAGGATGACATGCTTCTCGACCCCGCTTCCTTCAGGATTTGAGAAGAGTAACGAGACCTTCGGGTTCTTCTTCATATGCTCAATCTTTCGAGAGAACAGTATGCTGGATGTCACAGCGAACCTAGGGGGGTCATCATTGTAGAAAAAGAGCAGAGGAAATGTTACGGGCTTTCCGTTGTCTATGGATGTGAATTCGCAGATCAAATAATTCTCAAGAACGTCTCGCACCCAGCTCGCCGCCTCCATCTACATATCCGACCTCGCGGCCAAAGGCAGCCTTACCCTGGCTATAAGACAACCGATTGGACTGTTCACGCCTCCCTCGGGATCTGTTGGAGAAATTCCCTGGGGTACTGTTTCGAGTTCAGCAGTGAAAGGAATTCTCCCCTCTTGATTGAAGCTCTCGCAGATTCTAGCTCGTTTCGCTGGGCGAGATGATCATGGACCTTTGCTTTTGCTAGCACGTCCAGGACTTTGCCTTCGTAGAAGGGTTCCAGATCCTTTCCCTGGCACACTGCGCAGTTGCAGCTTGTCGAGTTTCCTCTGATCTCCTCGTAGTCTCTCTTTTTCAGGGCTCCCCAGCCTTTTCGATCGAAAACATTGATCACCTCCTTCGTCAGCGGCGTTGGAGGTGGTGGGACGATCCATCTGGAGAAACTGTCAATACTGAACATGGGAAGGATCATTCCTTGACTGCATGGCATCGGGCTTCTTCCGAGTCGTATTTTCGGTGGAACTTGAAACGCGTGAAGCCAGACTTCGGGGTTCTTCTTCTTGAACTCCTCCATGACTCGCAGGGCATGATAGTGGAATGCGCCTCTCAGGTCAATCCCGATCTGGGCTGACTCGTGCTTCGCAAGTATTTTGACAAGTTCTCCGCCGACTTCCTTGTTGTCGGTGGCTTGTATAATCGGCATCAACGGCTTCTCGACGCCACGCTCTTCCATCCAGCGCTCGGCAAAACTGATCTGACCATCAAAGTCTTCCGGAGACATGTCCACAGTGTGCTGGACGGTGATGATATCGAGTCCAGCTAGGTATTGTAAGTCCAGGATCGTCTTTAGGTCCTGCGTCTCTTTTACCATGGCTCCGCCTTTGAAGGCGAGATAGAGGAGACGGACTGAGTCTGGGCTCGTTTCTCTGGACAGGAATCTCGCGGTAGACTTCAAGGCCTCTTCCTGAGTAAGAATTCTCTTGAGCGTGTCGGGCGGAGCGAGCCGGGCGAGAACTGCTACCTCTCCGGGTAGTGGTTCTTTTACGCCCGCTGGTTTTAGCGCGTTTCTCTCTGGGCTGATGGGGAATCGGTTGGGAAGGGGAATTCTTAGTTGCCCTATCCGGAGTTCGGATTGGCTCGCACTGGTCTTAGAGTCAACTTTGATCTGGGCTAGTTGTATTGTAGACATTGCTGGATGAGTTGCGGGGGGTCAGGTAAAAAGAGGCTTCGATTAGGGAGCGAGCCTAGTAGTCTTGGTCATCTGGCTGGAGGCTTTCTTGTGCGGGTTCCTCGAGTGTCTCATTCGGGTCTGGAGAGGCCTCAATAGGCTCAGCGAGCGCCTCGGTAGGCGCTGCAACCTGGGGATCGGGCGTCGGTTGCTCCGCTTTCTCTCCGGGTTGAGGTTCAGGGGTTTCTGACGCTTTCTTCCAAGGCAACCGGAAAACTGATCGGTGAGGCTTTGCAGGCCTCGCTGAAGACTCGTCTTGGCTCAGGCCGGTCATTTTCGCCTTGTAGGCGTTCAGCTCTACGGATACCAAGTGTCTCCTTATCAGGAACATCATTGTGAAGATCCCGGCCGCGAATACTGTAGCGTTGACGAAGATTGAGAGATCGATTCTGGTTATCGGGACCTGGAGTATGAAATAGAATTGTGCGACAGCGTATACTGAGCCGAACGCGAACACCAGGAAGGGTAGCACTTGGCTCCATCGTCTGTCCGCGCGGTTAACGGTCTTTCTTGCGAATGTCTGCATCGCGCCAATAACAGAAACGAGCATCAGTCCGCTGTCTATCAGGGGGTTCGATGGCTGGTTCTGCGTAATGTATCCAATCGCAATGGTGGTTGCTCGGTAGAGCAGGTATCCCCAGAGAACTAGAAAGGTTCCCCCTGCGAATACGGCCGCTTGGGGTTTTTTCTGTACGATAACCCTCCACCCCCAGAGTGCGATGAAGAAGTAGGTTGCGAGGAGAAGTACTGTGACAATCATAGTCCAGATGATGATCTTGTCGGTCGCACCTTGGACGTTGCGATAGGTTGAGCCTAGCCAGTTTGATATTGCCCATACGCTGTATGTTAGCGGCGCGATCGGGAGGAAGAGCACTGAGATTCCTAGGGTTCTCATCAGCTTCTTCGTGTGTCCTTCTCCCGTCAAGCCTCGTTCGACTTTGACGAGTAGTTGGGATACTGGTGTCGCGATGAAGTAGGCTTGTAGGAGGATCCATGTGTAAAAGATGATGATGAACGCGGGGAAAATGGGGAGGGCTTCAACCGTTCCTGCTTGTTGGATCCAGTAGGCGATTCCTGCGATCATGGGAGCGTATGCGAGTACTAGGATGATGATTCGCCTTGTCATTCTAGAAAACAGGATTGCTGTCCGGAATTTTTCGAATAATGCTAGTGGTGTGAGGACGAGGTATACTCCTGTGCTGCTGGCGCCGGCAATGAAGACGAGAGTCCATGCCTGGGCTAGGCCGAGTCTTGCGCCTACGAAAGCTGTGGCGAAGAGGAAAGTCACGATGACTGTGAAGATAAGTGTGTGTCCTCGGATGCCTGGAGAAAGAAGGAGTCTGATAGAGCTCGGGAGATAGAGTCTGGATTTCTGCTCTGGTAAGGTCAATACACGTTCTCGCTAGGCTAGCCTAGGTTGCAGGTCTGTGTGAGGAAGCCTAATCATTTCTGCGATACCGGCCCTTGCCTCGTCTCGTAACTGGGTCGGTGTCGATTTGTAGGGAGATTGAGGCGGTGACTAGCTCTATGACTTGCGGTTTGTTTTGTGTCCAAGGGGTTATAATGGAGTTCCCAAGGGGGTCGGTTTCGGAGACATCTGAGATTTGGTCGGTGCTCACTACCATCCGGAGGGGGAGATGAAGCGGCATGTGCGGGCCTTCATCTATGTGGCGGCGGTCCTGGGCAAGGAGTCGAAGGTTGCTGACGCACTGTTCAAACTTGCCGAGGTCAAAGAGGTTCATGTCATTCCCGGCCGACATGATATTATGGCAGTTGTGGAGGTTCCTAGAAAGCTCCTTGAGCCTGACGCCCAGAGTATCTACTGGTTCATCGTTGAACGTATCAAGACGATTGGGGATGTTACCGACACCGAGACCCTTATTCCTATAGTCTCGGCTTCGAAGTGGTCAGACTAGTTCTCGACCGCTCCTGCGTCGCTAGATGCTCTGTGCAATACCCCCTACCCTGTTTTCTAGAGAATATTTCCTGTCTGGCATCGATAATCGGCGAGTCATACGGTTCAGGGCGCGATCCGGGCTTGGATGAAAAGGGAAAATAACGGGAAATCTAGGCCAGTTCCCGAACGAATCTAGAGCGCGTTGTGTAGCTTGTCCCAGATTCGAGATCAGGGCTGATTTTGGGCGAATTCCCTTGAATTCTTGTGATATGTCATGCTTGCAAATTCCCCCTCGTCAAATATCTCCCGGTCGAACGGAGCCGACATTTTCAGTAAGTTTTTCTTCCAGGTTCCACTGAGAGTCCGCTCGAGTCTTGAAAGTAGCTAGTCTCGGTTCTTGTGATCGGGCTACCGGATCAGAATCAGTAGGATCCGGCTAGCTAGGACGGCTTCAACAAAAGCGTCCCGTGGCTCGGTTGCGTGCGATACTTGAGGTTGGGAGGTAGGTGTTTGTCTCCTTTCCATAAGGTATCAATACGAATGTTGCCGGTGGGTCCTGATAAAAGCGGCGCCGATGGTTTCCACCTAATTACCTCAGTTTGCTCCTGGAAGTTCAGTTGGCAACGAAAATGGTATTGTGGATTCCACTAACTCCGATCGTTCCGCATCGTGCATTCTCCGGTCTGGCTTAGGTTTCAGTGGAGATGCATTTCTTCATCCGGGCGAGGTGCCCTCTGTGCAGGTCAGTCCACATCATTGGCGTTTTTCCGATCACAAGGCGCGACCTTTGAAACGCCGGACAAGGCATGTCTCAAACTCGTATATTGGGTTTGGTAGGCAGCAATAGTCACCACACCGACAAAGGATTAATGGAACCAGAATTCGTGAGCGAGCTAAGCTCCTGGGTTTGGTACGATGCAGAATCCGAAATATGTTGCTCCGAGCTGGGACGACGTCTACGATATGATGATAGAACTTGCGCGACAGATCAAAAGTGCGGGTTACTCTCCTGAAGTTATCGTGGGAGTCTCTAGAGGCGGCTGGCCTCCCGCTCGAGTCATGAGCGATCTGTTGGAAAACCCGAATCTTGCCAATATGAAGGTCGAGTTTTACAAGAACATAGGAGTCACTGCACAACGGCCAAAGATCACCCAACCGGTCACCTCCGAGGTAGTTGGAAAACGAGTTCTGGTAGTTGACGATGTGACCGACTCAGGACACAGTCTGCGTGTTACAGTCAAGCATCTCGCTCGAAAGGGAGCGCGAGAGATTAGGGTCTGCACGCTCTACTTGAAACCGAAGAGCATCTTCAAACCCAATCACTACGCTAGAAGAACGGCAAAGTGGGTCATCTTTCCATGGGAGAGACTGGAGGCCATTCACCTAATCAAACGCAATCTAAAGTCGGCCGGGAATACGCGCGCTGTAATTCAAGAGTTGAAAGGCAGCGGACTAGGCGCCTCGCTTATTCGTAAGCTCTCGGCGTTAGATCGATGATAACTGAAAGGATCGGCTTGTACTTCCTATGGATCCAAGGATTCCGAGACGCGAGAGTCGTTGACCCCGAGAAAGCTCTGCGAGATCTACGAAAATCATTTGATGGCCTGGAGCTTCAGCTATTGCGCACCGATAGGATTGCTGGGGTCGAACACATAGGGTTCGCTGCAAGAAACGCAGTCGACTCATTCACAGGTAAGAGTCGAAGGGCGAAGCACCTCTCAATGGAGTTCTTGCTCTTCGCCACAGGAGAACACCAAATAGTCGAGGCGATCAAGTTTCTCGGTGTAACTGAGTCAAGTACAGAACTGGCTGTGGTCGGGCTTTCACAATATAGTATCGACCCCCGGGCTTTGATTGATAGGGCGAGAGATGTCGTCAGAGGGATCCCTGACGATACCGTAATAGAAGTCGAGACTACGAAAAAACAGGAGGATTTGAGGAGAGCTTACAATATCTCCGACAGGCAGTTGAACATGTCGAGGGTACCAGGTGAAACTGGGTATAGCCTCTTGAAGAGGCTCGTGATCGAGCGCTCCGCACTCTTAGCGTTGGAGAACTAGACTCCTCTTTTCTCTCTCTATTCCCAATATGCCGTCCGGTGGGATGACTGCGATTCCAGCCACTTTGCCAATAATCTCTACTAGGACTATCTTGCCAGGGTCCCGTAGATCCACCTTTCTTGGAATCTTTGTTGCAATTGCGTCGATGACCTCCTTCGATGAAACATCGCTTCTCCGTTTCTCGATTGATACGCGAAACGTTTCACCGTCCTTAATCGCGCCCGACTTCTCTGAAACCGCATTCCCAATCGCCTCAATCTCTGTGGGCACAACTCTCTGAACTGGTTTGACTTTGAGAACGTACCGAAACTCCCATGGTTTCTCTTTCAGAGTAGCCCGAAGGCTCCGCACCACTCTAAGTGGATCTAACGACGTTTTGGCGACAGTTAGGCCGCTGACCGGGGTATAGCTCGTCTCGGCGGATCGGTCTCCCAGTTCTGATATGAGATATCGCAGCTCCGAGTTTGCCTCCTGCTCATTGCCCCTCGCACTGGATACGAGAAGATTGAACTCGTTCAGCAAACCTAGTTATTCCTGCAGTTTGATCCTCGGGGGGAGAGCATTTCTAAGGTCTCTTGACCTAATCGCTCCTTCCCGAAGAACTTGGATCCCAGATTCGGTCAGTCTTACAACTGTGGACTCAAGGCCGGGGGGCGTTATGCCTCCGTTCAGAACGATGTCAACTTTGCCTTCGAATACCTTGAACGCGTCTTCCGCGTTTCTCAGTGACAGGTTGCCGGAAGTATTTGCGCTGGTCCCTAGAAGGGTTCCTCCAGCTTTCGATATCAAATCCAACGTGTCCTCTCGGCTTGGGATTCTTAGGCCAACCATTTTCTCAAGACCAGTTACTTGGAAAGGGAGTTTTGCCTGAGATGGAACTACGATGGTTAGTGGACCCGGCCAATACCGTAACGCAAGCGTTTCGACATCGCCGCTTATAACGCCTAGTTCTCTCGCCCTGCCAAGAGTATCAACTAGGATTGGCAAGTTCCCTTTGCTTCTTCCTTTCACCGCTGATACCCGGTTGACCGCTTTCTCATCGAAGGGATTGCATCCTAGCCCGTAAACCGTGTCCGTTGGATAGACTACAATTCCACCCTTCTGTATTGCGGCTGCCGCTTTCTGAATCGACTCGCCATTAATGTTGAGAAATTGAGTCAGCATTGCCTGTAGCTTTCCCAGACCAAGTCGACTCTTATATCTCGTTCACATCCCGTCGCCGTGACACAATTTGGTAAGTCCGACAATCATCGTTCATGGCGGCGCTGGGGATTGGCCCAAATCGAAGCAGGCAGCTGGATTGTCGGGAGTCAGACAGGCCGCAACCAGAGGGTTCAGACTCCTTCAACAAGGAGAATCTTCGATTCAAGCCGTTGAGGCTGCGGTTTTGGAAATGGAGGATAACCCAGTCTTCAATGCAGGCAGCGGGTCAACCCTGAATCTGGTTGGTCGCGTTGAAGCAGATGCAGGAATCATGGACGGCAAGACTCGAAGAGGCGCGGGAGTTGCTCTTCTTCGGCGTACAAAGAACCCGGTAAGTCTGGCGAGACTTGTAATGGAGAGAACTGATCATGTCTTGCTTGCCGGTAAGAGTGCCGAGAGGCTCGGAGAAGCATTTGGGTTGCCAAAAGTCAACTTGAGGCTTCCCGAGCGAGTCTACCAATGGAAACAGGCAAAACGACGCCTCGCAAAAGGCTTCCATGGTAATTTGTCAAGAAATCTGAAACTAATACGGAGCAAAGGCCAAAGCATACTCGGAGACACTGTTGGAGCCCTTGCGATTGATCAGAATGGAGACTTCGCTGCCGCAGATTCCACAGGCGGGGTCTCGTTGAAACTGCCGGGCAGAATTGGCGACAGCCCGATCCTTGGAGCCGGATTGTACGCTGACAACAGGATAGGCGCGGCCACGGCCACGGGTGTTGGAGAGATAGCGATGAGATTCGTCGTTTCCAAATCGGCCTGCGACGCCATGGAGGGCTTAACCGCACAGCAAGCAGCTTCCCAAACGGTCAAGCGGGTGACGAAACTAGCCGGTAGAGGACTGGGGATTGTCACTCTCGATCGCAAGGCGCGATACGGCGTCGCTCACAATACCCGACATCTCTGCTGGGCCAGCCTGACAAAGAAACGTGGTCTCGTATCGCAAATACACGGTTGATTCACGAGGCGCGCCGTCCAGACTATTCCAATCGTCACATTTTTCGAGAGTTTTTGGGAAGCCTTTTAAGAAGGCACAATTCGCGATAAACCCTAGTTTTCGGAGACGATCAAAATGATACCCTATACCAAGGGGGAGGAATGGGGCGAAGATGAGGATTGGGGTGGCGAAGATGAGTGGGGCGAAGACGACGATTGGGGCGGCGGGGACAATGGAGCCGAAGACAACTAAGGTCCCAGTTTAACCAGGCCAGCAGTAACCCGCACAACTGTTTCTAGAAGCGTCCTGATGCGGTAACAGGAGTTCTATCTTCGACCACGCCGAACTCGGGCGCGTTAGGATCGAAAAACAATGCATCACCCATCAACCAGGATCAGAGCCCTGCCACTAATCGTCCTAGGACTCTTATTTCTGATCCCAATTGCCACGCACACAGCGAGTGCAGATACCGTTAGCAACGGAGACTTCCAAGCACAGAGCTTCTCCAAAGTAGTGGACTGGTACAGCTACGTTCGTCAATACGCTGCCGCGCACAACCTAACCGCGCCTCCCACAAACGAGCACGCATACATCTACACTAACTTCGTCAATGTCGGAGGCTTCCAACTATTCTACGCCGGTCTCGTAAACGCCACCCACAATGGTATGGTCGTAACAGTGCCTCTCCAAACGTTCTTCGAACACTACAAGACCGTTGGAGGGAAAGACGTCATCACAGCTTCTTCATTCTTGAGCCTCGTTAGCTTCAAAGAGAACAGCACCGATCTCTATCCAAATTCACCTGACAAGAATGACGAAATCTACGCTAGCTTCAGTCTCGGCGTCAACCTTGCAGCTCTAACCGGTCACCCAGTAACATACGTTGCGACGAGTCAAGTTACTCCGATGACCACCAGCAGTGATGGTCTACACTTCACATGGGCGCTCAAATACACCAACCTCAACGCCATCTGGTGGAAAATAAACCCCGATCCCCTCGCACCATGGTGGGATCAGAACGCTCCACGGGGATTTGCACAGTATAACGAATTGACCTTCAACTACGCGCTAGCTATTGACCCAGCTTCTAAGACAGCCACCCTGACCACCACATACACTATCGGACGTATGACCGATCTGTACTTGTTAACAACGAGTCCGGTTACTCACCTCAATTCGACGGGGACCTATTATCTGAACGGCACCAAAGTTACAGCACCCAACACACCGAACATATACCAATACTTGCAAGCGAAGCAGTTCAAGCTCTCAGTAGTCCTTGCAAACAAGGCAATAATCGCCAGCCACGCCGTTGCCGACAAAGATGATTCAGGAGCAAACGTTGACAACAGCAATTCCACGGATGTCACTCACACTTCCGTTACGACCACCGCCGACGATGGTGACAAGATCTCTCAAGCGAATTTTGGCGTGAAATCGACGTACAAGCTATACAACTACACCGCAGATAGCTCCGAGAGCACATACTCGACTAACAACGTGAACGCAAGAACTGTTGATGTCCATGGATGGGGTGGCAACCCAGTCTTCGGATTCCAGAACACGTTCATGGGCTTCTTACCACTGTTCGTGGCGAACGTTGATCCGGGATTGATCCAGCAGGCAAAAGCGGGTCTCGTAAGCTTCACTACGGCCGACTACCTTTATGTCATATCCTACCCAACTTGGGGAGGATACAAGATAGTACACGACCCAGACTACACTGCATTCTACACCCCGGCTAGCAACGTTGGACTGCTCACAGCCATCTTCCTAGCGGTGGCAGTCGCAGCCGGAGTTGGAGGGCTATTCGCTTTCCTATTCAGGAAACGAAGAACTGCTGGTATCGCGGTTAGTGGAGCTGGAACGACTGGTCCGAGCCCTACTCAGGATCCAACCCCTTCAGGTCCACCTCTTCCCGGCCGATAGCGCCTTCAATTTCCTTTCTTCCTCTCTTTTCTTGTCGACCCAGGGAACGGTGAGCTAAACTTCATCTCCAAATCCAGTAACACCACGAACCGTACATGACAAGCACCGGCTCAGCAATTGATGTCTCACACCTGACAAAGGCCTACGGGTCTACGGTCGCCCTCAACGATGTCACACTGTCAGTAGGGACCGGAGAAGTACGGGGCCTTCTCGGACCCAACGGGTCCGGAAAGTCGAGCCTGATGAAGACAATCATGGCATTGACAAAGCCATCCTACGGCACAATTCATGTCCTCGGATATGATGTCCGAGCCAACCCGATGGAGATCAAGAAGATTGTGGGTTATGTTCCCGAGTCACCGAGGTTGTACGAGTTCCTGACCGCGACAGAATATCTTGATTTCATAGCCGACGTTCGAGGAATACCGTACGAACAAAAAAAGGAACGCATCGCGAGATTTGTTGACGCCCTTGACCTCGAAGGGAAACAAGGAGATATGATCAGCAGCTACTCTCAAGGTATGAAGCAAAAGGTCGCGATCATCGGAGCACTGCTACACCGGCCTCGTGTCCTACTCATGGACGAACCCCTCAATGGGCTAGATCCGAAGTCAGCCAGACTCGTAAAGGAGCTTATCCACGGACTCGCGAAGGAAGGCGTATCCGTGATGTTTAGCACACACATTCTCGAAATAGCGGAGGCCATTTGTGACAAGCTGACCATCCTTCAAGGGGGAAAGATTCTGGCAGAGGGGACCTCGAAGGACTTGAGGGAGAACGCGGGGCTTCCTGGATCGGGGCTCGAAGATGTCTTCCTGAAGCTAACCGGAACGAAAGGCGTCGAGGACATAGTTGAGGCGCTCATCAGATGAGACTTAGTGTTCTGTTCAAGTTTGCCAAAGTTCTAATGATTTCGCGGCTACGAAGCACTCGACGTTCAATCGTCTCTCGAAGTATAACTAGTCGGCCGATTCTCATCGGCCTCATAGGAATTGTTCTCTTCGTCGCTGGACTGCTTTTTGGCTATCTGACAACTGTTTTCCTTAGCTCCGGCGGAGCGCCCTTAACGGGGCCGGTTGCGCATCAGCTGGTCGTAACCATTTTTGGAGGAGTCCCTCTTTTCCTCGTGGGCTTCTACTTCACGATGGGACTCTTGTGGGAGGTGAATGCTTCCACAGAGGCCGAAAGCACCGACGCTATCAACTGGCTGCCCATCACACCCGGAGAATATGTTGCAGCTTCAGCTCTTTCGACCAGCTACACCTATTCTCCGCTTCTGATGGTCGCCTTCGGTTACGCTCTTCCCATAGGAATTCTTACGGGGAATCTCGTAGGATTCCTCGTGCTTGTTCCAATCGCCCTCTTATCCACATCCGTCGGGTCGGTCAGTGTCGAGATTCTGAGGTCAGCTTTGGCGAGCGCATCCACAGCATTCAACAAGCTGGGCGGTAGAGTCACGGTTATCATGCGAATCCTTGGGATAATCCTGATACTTCTTGTTACCCAGCTTCTATTCAGCGGAGTATTCCTGATCCAGATCATAAGCTCTCTCGTCGGAACAGCGGCCGCGGCAAGTTTCGTTCCTGTCTTCTGGCCTACTCTCGCAATAACCAAGCTGCTTCAATCCGACTTTCTAGGAAGCGCAGGATTCCTAGGGCTGAGCGTAGGACTGTTTGTTTTGCTTTCATACGTTGCCCTATCACTCAGAGCCAAGTATTGGGCCGTGACCCCTGGAGCGATCCACTTCGCAGGAGCGGGTTCCGTATCAAGGCCAAGCCGGCTAGGCTACCTTGGCCTAAGCTCTCCCTCGGTCGCGATGCTCAAGAGAGAAATTCGATCGGCAACCCGAAGAAAAGAAGTGGTCAGACTGATGGCGATCCCGATTATCATGCCCATAATGATATCCTTCCCAGCGATCTTCTCCCCTGCGCCATCGTCCACATCGGGACCTGCCCAGATAGACCCGATTTTTCTAGTAATCCCCTTTCTGTTCGGGATCGGATTGGGCTCGCTATTTCTTGGGATGACTTCGATCGGTCAAGAAGGAAGAAGGCTATGGAACATTAGTACTCTTCCAGTTTCAGCTAGTATGCTTGTTAAGAGCAAGCTCCTGTTCACATCCCTAGTCTCAAGCATCGGACTTGGTCTGGGAGCGATCGTCTCCGCCCTCCTACTGCACGCTTCGATACTCGTAATTCTAGGGTTTCTAGGTCTCGGGCTCGTCGTAATATTGGCCGAGGCAAGCTTGGGTATTGCCATAGGGTCGAGGTTCCCAGATTTCTCTGACGGTCCAAGGCCAAGATTTGTCACAGTGGTCGGATCGATAATTGGAGCCGTTCTGGGTATTCTGGAGATGGCGATAATGGCTCTCCCACTAATTCTATCATTCATCCTGAGAACGTTCCTCTCGATCCTACTGCCCCTCCAATTCGTGCTAGCCCTTTCAGGATCTGTTGCGGGGCTGCTCACTTGGGTAGCTTACAGTATGTCGATCAAACCCGTCTACTCCATTCTTTCAGAACTGCCTAACTAGTTTGAGACTCGGAGACCTACGCATCGGAATGCGGCGATAGTTGAGGTGCAATTACTGTTACCATGATTTTGCCGGGTCTGTTGGAGACGTTAAGATTTCGTCAAGCTACGCACCGTTTAGGTTTCAACTTCGTGCGCTGATGGCTCGGCTTGATCAAATCGCAGGGCACCGATGTTCTGGATTCTCTCTGTAAGGCTGGGGCTGCTTGAGAAATATCGTGAGAGCCTCCTCTTCTTTCTAAGCTCCATGTCGTCAATCCGTAAGGAATCGATCTTCTCGAGAACGGCCAGGTGGGCATCGGTCCCCAGTAGTTTGGCCGCTTCTACGTCTGCCTTGAGCTTGAGCTTCCCCTTCTCTTGGGAAAATCGGTATTGTAGGAACGGCCCGAACAAGAGGATGAGGTACAACAAGACTCCGGCGGTTCCAAGGATCTCGAAGAACAATCCAATTCCTCCTATGCCGAGGATCACCATCATTATCATGGTTATTGCCATGTCCTCTGTCATCGTCCAGAAGAGGCGCTTGTTGTAGATCAATGATGACGCCATTAATGGCCTCCATTCTGAAGGCGTGAGCCTTCGAGCCTCCCCCTCATCCACCATGCGAGTGCTAACACGCCTCCGGCGAAGATGCAATCGTCGGAGCTAACCCGTACGAACGGGGACCATTTTCTCCATGACACTCGAGAGAGTTTTGACTTAACCCCCTAGAAGCTGACAGCCTTCCTTCCCGACCTTGACAATCTGCGCGTCATACACAACCCATTCATGCGCTATCGTGTCGCTTATAGGAAGACTCCCGTTGTGATAACTGCCGAGGTAGTTTTCTATAGGTATCTTCGAGCAGGACTTAAGTCGGTATGACTCGCCAGGGACTGGATGAGACATAATCCACCTGTCTGTTACTGGTTATGTGCTACTTTCGTAGCAAGCAACGTTAATATTTACTCGTGTGGACAGGCCACGTGAATCATGGATAGGCAGCTGGGAGCCATGTTAGGCCGTGAAACTTCTGCATGACCAGTGATTCGCAGCGAGAAACAAGTGAGAAATTTATGGAAATGTCTGACGAACCCAAATCTTGGGTAGAAGAAGCAAGGAACAGGGTCAAGCGTATTTCGGACCTTGATCCTCAAGACCGCCTAGACATCGTTTACGGTATTGGCTTGTGCTGCTCGACCCTTGCGAAGAGTATGCAAGGTTGGATGCAGTGGATTGGGAATCTTTCACTGAAGGATTTCGAGAGACCTGAGCTAGAGGAAATTTTTGGCATCATAAAGAAGGCAACAGTCCAGCTCATGGAGCTAGATATCGACAAGACTGAGAAGTACGAGCAATCTCACGGTTTACGCCAAAAGGCTCCCGACCGCCAGAATCGTCTCGTCAGTTAAGGCAAGAATTAACAAGATAGAACGCGTTCGCGCCTGCGAAAGGTGCGAGTTCTGAAGAGACGAAGAATCGTTTCCATAGCAGAGTTCAGCATCCATCCAATCGGGACAGGAACCAGTGTTGGCAAATACGTTAAGCGGGCGCTGCAGGCTATCTCCAAAATCGATGGGCTTGAGTACCAGGTCACTGCAATGGCGACCATCCTCGAGGCCAAGGACGTTCAAACGATACTGAGAGCAGTGGAAGCCTCACACTCCGCTCTGCGGGCGATGGGTGGAAAGAGAATTTCCTCGACTCTTCGAATCGACGAGCGTCCAGGCAAGCCGAGAACGATGAGCGACAAAACAGAGAGTCTCGAGTATTGACGGGCAGATCTTGTAACTCGCCTTCATTCTAGCCTCTTGAACATGCTCTGCATGAAGTGTATCGGAATCGGCTGTCCGCTCCTGCTGGTTTCGTAGTAAGTCTTGCACAAATCGCACTGCCAGACCTCCATATCGCGAATCTGAGCTGGAGCCCCCGCCTCAAAGTCTTCTTGGACGATGTAACGCCCAACGAAGTCGAGCTGCAGGTCACACTTTGGACATTTCAAGGATCTAGTTCTCAGTTTTTGTAATGTTCGCTGATGAACCTGTCGGCATCAATCGCTGCTTTGCAGCCGTCTGCCGCGGCGGTGACGGCCTGTCGGTATCTGAAGTCTCTAACATCTCCGGCTGCGAATACTCCGGGAACGTTCGTTTCAGTTTCATTCCGGGTGACAATGTAGCCTCTGGGATCGAGTTCCACTTGTCCTTTGAATATCGCAGTGTTTGGGTCGTATCCGATTGCAACGAAGACGCCGTCTGTCTTGAGAACGTGTTCTTTTCCAGTTTTGAGGTTTCTACCCCTGACCCCTGTAACATTGCTGTCTCCCAATATCTCATCAACGACGGTATCCCAGACGAATTTTATCTTCGGGTTTTTCAGGGAACGCTCTTGCATTATTTGACTGGCACGTAACCTGTCCCTACGATGGACCACGGTTACCGTCCTTGTGATGTTCGCGAGAAACGTCGCCTCCTCCAAAGCCGTATCTCCGCCGCCGACCACAACCACGTCCTTCTCTTTGAAGAAGTAGCCATCGCAAGTTGCGCAGCTTGAAACCCCATGTCCTCTGAGCTTGGTTTCTGAGGGGATTCCCAGCCATTTCGCGTTTGCTCCTGTGCTCATGATAACCGTTTTGCCTTGAAGAGTCCGTTTGCCGACCGTGACCTCGAAAGGTTTGGACTTGAAGTTGACCTTGGATGCATCGTCGTATATAATTTCTGGATCGAAACGTTCAGCTTGCTTCCTCATGCGTTCCATTAGTTCGGGTCCAAGTATGGATTCAGAAAACCCTGGAAAGTTTTCCACATCGGATGTAAGCATCAACTGGCCCCCGGGTATCGAACCTGCGATAAGCGCGGTTTTCCTTCCTGCTCGACATGAGTAGATCGCGGCCGTGTAGCCCGCAGAGCCGGACCCTATGATGATCACGTCGTACATCGTATATTCCCAAAGATCGGCTATCCACTGATTTATGGGTATTCTCGAACAGTTGTCTCCGTGGAAGGCTTAATTATCGTGTAATTGAGATTTGAGCGCAGGGCGTAGATTGTTCGAGTACCAAGGGGTTAAGATTAGCTGGCTCGGCCACGACTCCTTCAGAATTAAAAATGGTAAGACCGTAATCATTGACCCCTTCAAGGTTCGCCCGATTCCCGACAAGGCAGACATCCTTCTAATCAGCCACGAGCATTTTGACCATCTCTCTCTCGATGATATCAGGAAAGTTGCCTCCGAGGGAACGACCGTCGTCACCATTCCGGCGTGCAAAAGAGAGCTCTCAAGCCTGAGAGTCAAGGAGGTTAAGGCAGTCAAGCCCGGCGACAAGCTTGACTTCGGCGACATATCCCTCGAAGTGGTTCCGGCTTATAATTTGAACAAGTTCCGTGAACCTGGCAAACCGTTTCACCCGAAAGAAGACGGAAAAGTTGGTTTTATCTTATCCGTCAAGGGAGTTCGAATATACCACGCTGGCGACACTGACCCAATCCCGGAGATGAAGAGTTTCAAGACGGACATAGCACTTCTTCCGGTTAGCGGTACTTACGTGATGACACCTGAAGAAGCAGGTGAAGCAACAAGAATGATCAGACCCAAGCTCGCGATCCCCATGCACTATGGAACTATCGTCGGTTCCGAGAATGATGCCGAAAGGTTCAAGCAACTCGCTGCCTGCCCGGTGCAGATTCTCAAACCTGAATAGAGCGGAGGATTTCTGAGGGCTCTGAAAGCCACCGTCACTCCAGGCTGGCTAAGACAACACCTAGCATCCAAGAATGTCGTTGTCCTGGACGCTCGTTCTAGGAACGCTTTTTCGAGAGCCCACATTCCGGGAGCTAGAAACGCTGACCTCTTCCACTATTTCGTTCCTGGAACCGACAGCAAGAATTTGAGATTGTTTCAACGCGATCTCGAATTGAAGCTTGGACGGCTCGGCCTCAGAGGTGACGAAAAAACGGTCGTATACGAGTCGGAGTTCGGTATGAGGGCTGCACGAGTCGCTTGGATGCTCGAATATGCAGGAATTAAGAGCCCGTTGATGCTTGAAGGAGGGTTCCGCGCTTGGCAGGATTCCAGGTATCCCATCGAGAAGACCCGGAGAGTCGTTGTCCCAACAAAGTTCAAGGCTACTCCGGACCATAGTGTCCTAGCAACAGTTGGCCAGGTGAGGTCTTTATCCGCCTCCCGGAGCGGGCTAGTTTTGGACGTCAGAAGCAGAGGAGAATATGACGGATCAGAAAAACGAGAGTGTTGCCCGCGTTCGGGACGAATACCGGGTGCGGTATGGTTTGAATGGACGAATTTCCTAGACGAAAGAGGCGGATTCCAGAGTCGTCGATCAATCGCGAAACAGCTTCGATCGGACGGCCTCCGCCCCACCTCCGACATAGCCGTATACTGTCATCGAGGTGCACGCGCTGCCGCCGCCTTTTACGCACTAAGATCAATGGGGTACAGCAAAGCTAGAAACTACATAGGATCTTGGCACGAATGGTCATCGAGGAAAAACCTTCCCGCGGAGCCTCGCCAGCAACCTAGGTAACGATGGTTTTCCCGATTGGCTTTTGGAAGCGCCATGCGTCGGGGTCTTCGTGAATCTGCGTGACCCATTCCAGCGCGGTTTTCTCGGGTAGCGACAGCAAGACTTTGCCTACGTGTTTGCAGAGCTGGCGGGTTTCGATGGATCTTTCCCAGTCACCGCAATCATGGGTTATTGTTTTCGTTTCAGATTCCATTGTTAGACTATAATCGCGGATTTTCGCGACAACTCTTTCAGTGGTGGCGGTCTTGATGGATACTTCCTCATCATGGATAGCTAGTGCCCGTGCTAGTCGTGACTCGCCCATCAGAGAGCTGAGCAGGTCGATAATTTTCGGCCGATCGTCGCCTCCCCTGACCCATTCTCCTAACCCCTCAGGACCCTTTCCTTTCTCCAAGTGGCCCTTAGCCCGGTTTAGCGCGGCTGCCTGACCCGGAGAAAGTTTTCCCATCATCTCGAGAATCTTTAGCGCGTTTTCAACTGCGTATCCGTGGAAGTGGTTGTTGAAGTAGCCATATGTGGTTTTGACAGATGGTACGATCTCCTTGACCTTAGGCACCCATGATTGCAGTTCCTGCTCGGTGTAATGGTAATCGTACCAGGGTCGCTGTCCGTGCCCGTGCCAACGGATGTATGCGAAATCAGCTGTTACATGAACTTCAGGCGGAAGTAGAGGTTCATCCACTATCGTGTATGCCACATTGTACTTGGATAGGAGAGGCCACGTCGAATCTTGGAGCCAAGACTTGTGCCGGAACTCGATTGAATACTTGAAACCATGAGGAAGAATGGAAAGGAAGCTCTCTAGGTGGCCCAGGTCGTACTTGTACTTGGGCGGCATCTGGAGAAGTAGACACCCGAGCTTGCCGCTGTTGTTTAATGGAAGCATCAACTCGGCAAAACGGTCAAGTTCAGACTCCAAGGAAGGACCGATCTCCGCGAGTTTCTCATGAGTAATGGTTTGCGGAATCTTTGCGCAGAAGACGAATTCCTTGGGGGAGAATCTGTTCCAGCCCAGAACCGTGCCAGGCTGAGGGAACGCATAGAACGTGGAATCGATCTCGGCGGTCGGAAATACTTGAGTGTAGTGTTTCAGTTTGCTCTCTGTAGATGTCGGATAGAATACCCCTACCCACTCCGGGTACGACCATCCGGACGTGCCGAGGAGTAGCCGCGCCGTCTTTGCCAACCTCTTGCCTAAATCCGAGTCTGTAAACCGTCTCAAGAAGCTATGCCCCAAAGTTTTCATGGATGCATTCAAAGCCGTTAAATCTAGACGGCCCGTTATAGTGAGGTATGCGAGCGAGAGAGGCCGACATTGGATTCCGAGACATTGACCTGCTGATCCTCGAACACCCCTCGGTCAAACGGTGGCTTTGGGGTAGACCTAACAGCACGGTTTACAATAATTACGGCAGAAACCTCCTCTACTTCATCAGAAAACACAAGATCACCCCCGAAGAACTGCTCAGTAAACGAACAACGAAGCCATTGCGCATCATGGACATGCTACAAGAGAGCGCAAGCGAAGAGACAAACGCGAAAGCAAGCCGAATAGACCTGGCAATCAGAAGCTTCTGCAAAGACAACGGAAGAAACGACCTACCACGCTCCAAACTACGATACGTCAAGCAAAAATGGTACAGAGGATACACCAAAGAAGAAGCCCGCAAACTATTCGCCTACATCAACAAACCACTCTTCAGACTCTACGCCTACATGAACCTAGAAAGCGGGCTCAGAGCAAGAACGGTTCTCGCAATCCAATACAAACACATCAAACAAGACCTCGAAGCTGGACTCGACACAGTAGCCATCAGATTCGAACCGAAATTCTACTACGCGAAGGGAAAGAAAGCTGGATTTACATTCATAGGAAAACACTCAATCGAGCTACTACACCAATGTATCAAAGACGGACTAATCAGCACAGACCCCGAAGCTAAGCTCTTCAAAGGAAAATCCCCCTACTCATCAACAATCGAGTTCCTAACCCTCGCAAAACAGAAAGCCCACCTCGACCCAGAACTGCAACCAACACACGCATTCAGAAAATACTTCGAAAACGCATTGGACGACGCTCACATACCTAGAGAAGCAAAAGAGATGATTGAAGGACATTATCCAGACACAAGAGCCAAGCACTACTCAAACCGAGACTTCGAGTATCTACGAGCATTCTACAAAGAAGCACATCCATTCATCGACCTCGAAATCACCGACCCCAGACTACCTAGCAAAATGCAACAGCTAGAGAACGAACTCGAAGAACTCAAAATGCAGAGAAACATTCTATCACAAGAAAAGGACAATCTTACAGAACAACAAACTAACCAAGCGAGAGCATTCATCCTCCTTTTGGGCACGAAAGAAGGACGAAAGGCGATCCGCAACGCCGTGGAATTTGCAGACAACCTAGAATCGAACCCAACATGGCAACGCTTCACTTCGCAACTCGAACAAAATGCCGAGAACCGGGGAGGAATAACCCCACAAGAGGTAACCGAAAGAGTCCATACAATCTATCCAAGAGTAATCCGCCAACTACGGCCCGATCTCCGACCGCTGCCACCGGAACTACGCAAAAAATAGAAAACGACGTAACGTCGAAACAAACAAGCGGGTGATCCCCCCGCGAACCCACTTTTCCTCGAAGAAACATCAATTCAATGAACGCCAAATCAGATACACTCATTAGCCTCGCTCTAGAGAATCCCTAATTATGAGTAACACAACGACTTACAAAGCAGTTATCGTAGTGCTGGCCGTTGCTCTAGCCATTTCCGCTACAACCGCCGGATACCTCGCAATACGCTCGATTACCCAATTATCATCAACCCTACCGAAAACGAGCCGGATTCTAAGCACTGGATCACTAACTGTCCCATACAATGGTATCTCATACCTACCATTCTACATCGACACACCAGCGGCAATGCTACCAGCAATGCTCAACATCTCCTTCTCAATCACAAACTACAACTCATACTACCCTCAAAGCGTCGCACTCTACCTATTGACACAGAGTCAATACAACACTTTCCAGAATGGAGACCATTCCAAGTCTACATGGTACTATCCTTACTCAAGCTCACTCAACACCCAACTCTCAATACCAACTGACGGAAACTGGTATCTTGCATTCAACGAACAAGACCCAAACGGCGGATTCGCAGCAACAATCAACTACACGCTACGAATCTAGAATCAAGCTTAGAGGAGAAAGCAGTAAAGCCGTGGACGAGCTTCAATGGAGCGGAATCGCAGTTACTACAATCGGCTTAGTTCTAAGCCATCTCAGACTTCGGCAACAACTCAAGCAAACTCGAACAGCTGTCAAAGCACTAGAAAAAATCGCAAACACATACGATAAGGAAATCAGCCTACTCCAACAAGCTACAACGGCAAATCTTGACATCCAACGGCAGAACCAACTCCGGAAAGACCGAGAATTACAATGGAAGATTATCAGAGACCTAGGAAAAGCGTTCGACATACTGTAAGCTATCCAGAACCAGACGACCTCACTTCAACTTAACATGGGCAAGCGCCCAATCTATGACCTGATAGCGCAAAATGAAGTAAAGATACGCAGAGATGGAGTTAACCGCCAACAAGATGGAGCCGTATACGATGGTACGGCTTGTGACCGTCATAGCTTCCGGTAGGAAAACAGTCCAAGCAACCAACGCAAACCAGAGATTGATGACAACCGGAACAAGTTCCAAGACAAACAGAAGAACGATGACTACCTTTCCAGTCTTGCGACGCCACAGCTTGTCCAAAGTCTTTCCCCACCATCTGACAACCTCGACTTCATCACCCAAGCCAATCAACCGAACTACATTTCACGAACGCAGAAATAGGAAAGTGGCTCGGGTTTTCAGCAAGAAACCAGA
>Ga0209235_1000234_pt1 | contig 27140 bp, 29 predicted proteins | sample GraSoi013_1_20cm_4_FD_185817 | JGI IMG/M metagenome (GOLD analysis project Ga0209235, IMG submission 185817) | Grasslands soil microbial communities from the Angelo Coastal Reserve, California, USA - Sample 09_25_2013_1_20cm (SPAdes) (version 2) | ecosystem: Environmental > Terrestrial > Soil >... | reverse complement strand
GTGAGCCCGCCGAGGGCTCGCTCTGCTTCACGCTGGGCCGCTGGACGACGGCCGCCGAGATCGATTATGTGATCGACGTCGTGCCGGGCGTCGTCGAGCGCCTCCGACGTCTCGCCCCGTAGGGCGCCCGGCTGTCGAGCCGCGGGTCTAGCGGTGCACCTCTTCCTGTTCGACATCGACGGCACGCTCGTGACCGCCCGTGGCGCTGGCCGAGCCGCCGTCGGGCAGGCGCTCACCGAGGTCTATGGGACGACGGGGCCGATCGACTCGTTCGACTTCCGCGGGCGCACGGATCCCCACATCGTGTTCAGTCTCATGCGCGCGGCCGGCCTGCCCGACGACGCGATCCGCGCGGGACTCGACGCGTGCTTCGCCGCCTACGTGCGTGAGCTCGCCGCCATCATCGGCGAGGGCCGCCGCGTTCAGGTCATGCCCGGAATGCCCGAGGTGCTGCGACAGCTCAGCGGACGCGAGGACGCGCTGGTCGGCCTGCTCACCGGCAACATCGAGGCGGGCGCCCGCGTGAAGTTGCACCCGACGGGGTTGTGGCCGCTGTTCCGCGTCGGCGCGTTCGGCTCCGACGACGCGGACCGGCGCCGTTTGCCCGCGATCGCCTGCGCGCGAGCCGAGACGCTGACGGGGCGTTCCTTTCCCTACGATCGGGTGACGATCATCGGCGACACGCCGCTCGATGTGGACTGCGCGCGGGCCTGCGGAGCTCGCGCCGTGGCGGTGGCGACGGGCTTTCATTCCGGTGACGAGCTGGCGGCCTGCGAGCCCGATCTGCTCTTCGGCGATTTCGCCGACGTCGGTCGAGTGCTCGAGGCGCTCGGGCCACACCCATGACGCTGGCAGCGCTCTGGCTCCACGTGCTGGGCGTGATCGTGTGGATGGGCGGCGTCATGTATCAGGCGCACGTGCTCCTGCCGATGGCGCGTCGCGGCCACGTGGCGGCGTTCGCGGCGGCCGCGCGCCGCGGGCGACCGGTCGCGTGGACGGCGCTGGCGCTCGTCGTGCTGACGGGCTTCTACAACGTCACCCGGCTGGGGCCACTCGATCGGGTCATGCAGTCGGGCGCCGCCATGCTGCTGGCCGGCAAGTTTGGCCTCGTGCTCGTGCTGGCCGCGCTGGCCGGACGCCGGGACTTCGGCGAGGTGACGCGACTCGATCGCCTGGTCGCGTCGGGTGACGATCCCGCGCCGGCGCTCGGTGCAATCGCGTGGCTCGATCGCATCGCGTTGCTGCTGGGCCTGGTCATCGTGTATCTGGGGCTGGCGATCTCTCGGAGCTGATCTCGCCGGACGTCGTCAGGCGCGGCTCACGTCTTCCGGTTGGCCAGCTGCTGGATGGTTTCACACAGCTTCTCCACGTCGAACGGCTTGGGTACGAACGCGTCGAAGCCCGCCCTGATCGCACGTTCCTCGTGTCCCTCACCGTACGCGCTGACGGCGATGGCGGAAGGCTGCGTGCGGCCGCCGTGACGCGCCTGCGCGTTCAGCTGATCGATGAACCAGTATCCATCCTCGATCGGCATGGTGAGATCGACGAGAAGGACATCCGGCGCGACCTGTCCGAGCGTGGCCAGGCCATCTCGCGCGGATGCCGCGACCATGACGAAGGCGCCGTGAGCCTCCAGAACCATCTTCATGATCGTGCGCGCGTCGTCGTCGTCGTCGATGACGACGACATGGATGCCCGACAGCTCCTGACGTCTCTTCATCGACGACATGGGACGACCGTACTTCTACGGGCCGCTTATAGGACTGTCAAGACTGAAAGGATTTTCCTATGCGATCGCGGGGATCCCCAGGCCGCGCGCCATCTCGTTGCACTGAGCGACGAGTGCCGGCGCCAGCGGAATGCCGTCCCGGCGTCGCGTCTGCTCGGTCTCCGCCTCGGGCTCTCCGGCGATCCAGATCCGCGTTTGACCGTCGGCCGTGGGTGAGCCCTTGAGCGCATCGAACATGTCGTCCATGTCGTGCTTGAACTCCGCCAGTGGGCGGAAGCGGACCGGGTCGATCGCCGCGAAGCAGTGGCCCACGTCCTGAACGCGGCGCTCCTGGCGGTCGCTGCGATTGAAGAGGTCGCCGTAGACGGCCCCGCTCATCACGCCCGAGAGGATGTCCACCATCATGCCCAGGCCGTAGCCCTTGTGGCTGCCGAGATCGCGCGTTCCGCCGAGCGGCGTGACGAGGCGGTGTTTCAGCGCGACGAAGGGATCGGTGGTGGGCGTGCCGCTGTCGTCGAGCGCCCAGCCCGACGGGATCGGTTTGTTCCACCGCGAGGCGACCGAGAGCTTGCCGATGGCCACCGTCGTCGTCGCCATGTCGAGCACGAACGGCGCGTGGCGTCCGGCCGGCGCGGCGAACGAGATCGGATTGGTCGAGAGCATGGCCTTGCGGCCGAACGTCGGCACCATCGCCACGTAGGGCGAGTTCGTCATGCTGAGCCCGATCATGTCGTGCTCGAGCGCCATCATCGAGTAGTTGGCGGCGGCGCCGTAGTGTCCCGAGTTGCGGACGGCGACCATGCCCAGGCCATACGTGCGCGCCTTCTCGATGCACGCCTGCATCGCCCGGGTGGAGACGTAGTGGCCGAGGCCCTTCTGCCCGTCGAAGAGACCGGTGGCCACCTCGTCACGCACGACCGACGGCTCGGCGTCCATACGGATATAGCCGGCCTGCCACAGCTCGTGGTAGCGCGGGAGCATGCCGATCCCGTGCGAGTCGACACCGCGCAGGTCGGTGCGCACCATGAGCCCGGCCGTCACTTCGGCGATCGGGCGCGACATCTTCATGGCGACGAGCGCGGTGACGATGAACTCATGGAGTCGGGTGTGGCTGACGAGGATCGCTGACTCGGCCATGGATCGCTCCCCGGTCGTCGGCGGTCTAGAGCCCGGTGATCTTGATGCCGCTGTTCTTGATCTTGTAGCGGCGATTGATGGTGGCCAGCACCGCGGTGATGCCCTCGACCGGCCCGGCGTTGGACAGCGGGCCGGCGTCGATCGTGCGGAGCCCGATCGACCGGCCGAGCTCGGCCACGGTGTCCTTGGCGTCGGCGTCCCGGCCGCAGACGAGCAGATCGCAGTTGATCGACTCGTCGAGCTCGGCCAGCTCGTGAGCGGCGATGTGGTGGAACGCCGCCACCACCGTGGCCTCGGGCAAGAGCGCCTGCACCTCCTCGGCGGCCGAGCCGGCGGGCGGAGGCGTGAAGAGCCGGGGCCCGCCGAAGGTGAGTGGCACCACGGTGCTCACCACGATCTTGCCGCGACAGGCGCTCGCCACCTCGGGCAGCGTCGTCTGCAAGCCCGCGGCCGGCAGCGCGATCACGACGACGTCACCGAGCTCGGCGGCCTCGGCGTTGGTGTGGCCCACGATCGGGAGCTTCTTGGTGATCTCCCGCAGCTCGGCGGCCTTGCCGCGAGCGCGCTCGGCGTCGCGGGAGCCGATGATGATGGAGTGACCGGCCAGCGCCCAGCGGATTGCGAGGCCCGCGCCCTCCTTGCCGGTGCCGCCGAGGATGGCGATGTTCACGAGGCGTCCTCTGGGCGGATCGACCCTCGGGCCGTTCGGCAGACCGATCGACGGCGGGAGATCCATCGCCATCTAGCGGAACAGATCACGCGCGGGATCGCGCAGCAGGGGTTTCGAGCCTTGCTCGCCGGGCGGCAGGTCGAGGCCGCGCACGAGGGCGACCGGAATGCGAGCGAGTTTGCCCATGACGAGCTCGGCGGCGCCCGCCACCTCGTCGGCCAGCGCGAGGATGGTTGCCTGGAGCTCGCGGCCGGCGGGGTCGCGCTGGCCGAGGTAGCTCTGGAGCGGCGCGATGCCGCTCACGCCGATCGCGATGTTCGTCAGGCCCTCGCGCCACGGCCGGCCGAACGTGTCGGCGACGATGACGGCCACGTCTCCGCCCGCGCGCTCCCGCAGGCGCTCGCGCAGCGTCCGCGCGGAGCGGTCCGGATCCTCGGGCAGCAGCGCGACCGCATCGCGGTCCACGTTCGACTGATCGACGCCCGCGTTGGCGCAGACCCAGCCGTGGTGCGTCTCGGCGATGAGGATGCCGCGGTCCATCCGCACGATGCGACGCGACTCCCGCAAGATGACCTCGACCAGGCGCGGATCGCGGTCGAGATGCCCCGCCATCGAGAGCGCCGCTGGCGTCGGCGTCACGTCGGTGAGCCGGACGAGCCGGCCTTCGGACTTCGAGACGATCTTCTGGCTGATCACGACCACGTCGCCGGCGACGAGCGGTGTGCGCTGCCGCGCGGCGGCATCGACGATGAGTGCTGCGACGTCGTCGCCGGGCCGGACTTCGCCGATGCCCTCGACGCCGATCACCTCGTAGCGGGGCGGTTTCATCGGACGGTGACCGCCGTTGGCGGGCGCGCGGCGACGTCCCAGCGCGCGAGCAACCGCGCACTGTCGGTGGCAGCTCCCTCGGCGAGCAGGAGGGGCAGGTCCTCGGGGCTGTCGATGTCGACGCCGAGGCCGGGAAGCGCCAGCACCGCCGGCGTCAGACCGCGCTCGCGCGCCGCGGCCAGATGATTGTCGAAGGACGGCTCGCCGAAGGTGAGGGGCATCAGCGTCGGTGGCGAGAGCGCGACCCCGTTGGTGCCGAGACGCGAACGCGAGGGCGTGAAGGCCGCCGAGGCCGAACGCGCGGCGGCCGCGAGGGTACGGATCTCGTCGGCGGTGACGAGCGGCACGTCGCCGGGGATCGTGACGAAGACGTGCGCGCCGGCCTCGGCCGCGCGCTGCTGGGCCAGGGCCACCGCGGCGGTGTGGCCACGGTTCTCCCGCTCGCCGAGCACCGTGGCGCCGAGCGCGCGGGCGATGGCCGAGACCTCGTCATCGCGTGTGATCACCCAGATGGCATCGAGCTCGGCGGCCACCGCGGTACGCAGCACGTCGTGCAGCATCGCCCGGGTGAGCGCTCTGCGCTGCTCGGGCCCCAGAGCCCGGGTCAGCCGCTGCTTGGCGTTGACGAGATCCTTCACGGGCACCGCGCACACGATCATGCGCAGGCTCCCTCGAGCACGACACGCGCGAGTGCGACCTCGCGCGCGTGATCGGTCATCAGGATGTCGGCGACCACGGAGGCGATACCGAGATCGCGCAGGGCCGACGCGAATTCGGCGTCGCGCACGTCCACCACCAGCGAATCGAGCCAGCCGCGATAGGCCTGGGCGACGCCGAGCGATGAGACAGGCAGCCCGCGCGCACGCATCAGCGCGCCTGCCGGGCCGCTCACGGGCGCGTCGCCGACGATGGGGCTCACGCCGATGACGGGTGCCCGCGTCGCGTGCAGGGCCGCCACCAGACCGGGAACGGCCAGGATGGGGCCGATCGACGTCACGGGATTCGACGGACAGACGACCACGACGTCGGCGTCCGCGATCGCATCGACGACACCGGGCGCTGGCGTCGCGTCGCTGGCGCCGGCATACGCGACGTCGACCACGGCCAGGCTCGCCTTCTCGCGGACGAAGTACTCCTGGAAATCGAGCCAGCCACTGGCCACGCCGGGCAGGTCGGACGTCAGGATTCGCGTGCGAACCGGGTCATCGCTCATCGGGAGGATGAGTGACGCGACGCCTTGGCGGCGAGCCAGCTCCGCGGTCACCGCCGACAGTGGTTCGCCGGCGTTCAGGCGCTCGGTGCGAACGAGATGCGTGGCGAGATCGCGGTCGCCGAGATTGAACCACGTGTCCGCGCCGAGGGCGCCGACGGCGTCGAGACAGTTGAAGGTCTCGTCCCGGAGTCCCCAGCCACGCGCGACGTCGAGGCGGCCGGCCAGCGCGTACGTGACGCTGTCGAGATCCGGCGAGACGTGCAGTCCCCAGATCCTCGCGTCGTCGCCGGTGTTGACGACGATGGTCAGATCCGAGGGCGGCACGAGCTCGGCGAGGCCGCGGATGAGCTTGGCGGCGCCGGTGCCGCCGGCGAGGGCCGTCACGCGCATGTCGATGCTAGGAGCGCGGTGACTCGCGCAGGGTCCAGAGTGCGGTGCCGCCACGCCAGGCGTAGAGGCCGGCGCCCGGCCGACCGGCGAGTCGACGCGGCAGCGTGCTCTCGGGAACCGGGATGAAGCCGAAGCGGACCCACACGCGATCGAGACCCAGCGGACGGGTGAAGACGGTCTCGGCGCCGAGTGCGGCGGTGTGGTCGAGGGCCGCCGCGACGAGTTGCGCGGCGACTTCGAGCGGCTCGTCCTCGGTCACGATGACGGGCCCGTGGAACATCATCGAGCGTTCGTCGGACTCGGCCGCCAGCGCTCCCACGAGGCGATCGGTGCCGGTGAACGCTCCCCATGTGAACGCGATCATGTCGGGCGTGGGCCACGGCACCGCCGCGAAGTCGAAGAGCGCGCGCGCGGCGGTGGCCTCCGGTAACGGCCGATAACCCAGGCCCTGCCACACGCGCGGCAGCGTCGCAGAGGCCAGCGAGGGGGTGGGAGCCGGTCCCACCCCCGCGGGAGGAGAGCCCGACGGCGGGGCAGCGCCCCGCCTACTTCTTGCCAAGCACCGTGTCCTTCAGACTCTTGGCGAGACGGAATTTGCACACGCGCTTGGCCGGGATCTTGATCGGCTCGCCCGTTTGCGGGTTGCGACCGATGCGCGCCTTGCGATTGGCGAGCACGAGCTTGCCGAACCCGGGCAGCACCCACCCGTTCTTCGCTTCCTTGCAGGCCAGACCCAACGTCTCGTCGAAGAGTTCAGCGATCTGCTTCTTCGGGAGATTGGTCTTCTGCGAAAGGTAGGAGAGGGTCGCAGACTTCGTCATCATCTTCGCCACGGGCGTCCTCCTGTTCGGGATTGAGAGTAAACGCGACGTGAATTAATACCACAGGCCTCCGCACACGGCTACCCGCGCGTGAAACGAAACTCGCCCGATGCGATGAGACGGCGATACGAACCGAATCGCGCTTCGGCGTCATCGATGGCGTCGAGTGGCGACGCCTCGTCATCGTCCGAGTCGTACCGGTGGAGGAGACCGTACAGCGTGTCGCGCTGGGCCGGAACGCGGCCGGCGTCGCGCGCGAGACGCTTGAGCTCGGCCGGCGGCACGAGCTGACCGAAGCCGGCGCCGGCCGACGTCGAGATCGATTCATTGATCAGCGTGCCGCCGAGATCGTTGGCGCCCGCGGTCAGGAGCAGCTGGGCGAGCTTCGGCCCTTCCTTCACCCACGACGCCTGGATGTTGGGGATCGAGCCACCCAGCATCACGCGAGCGAGCGCGTGCATCTTGACGACCTCGAGACCGGTGGCCCCGGGACGCACGCCCGGCACCAGACGCTTGGCGTACATCGGCGCTTCGGAGTGGATGAGCGAGAGGGGAACGAACTCGGTGAAGCCGCCGGTGTCCTTCTGGATGGCGCGGAGCAGCGCCATGTGCCGGACCCAGTGCCCGGGCGTCTCCACGTGCCCGTACATGATCGTCGACGTCGTACGGATCCCCAGCGCGTGCGCGGTGGTGATGACCTCGATCCACTGCTCGACCGTGATGCGGCCCCGGGCGATGACGTCGCGGATCTCTTGATCGAGGATCTCCGCCGACGTGCCGGGCAGGGTCCCCAGCCCGGCCGCCTTGAGCTCGGTCAGGTACTCCTTGATCGGCAGACCTGACCGCACCGAGCCGTAGAGGATTTCTTCCGGCGAGAAGGCGTGCAGGTGCAGGTCGGGCAGGGCGCGCTTGATCGCGCGACAGAGGTCGATGTAGTAGCGCCCGTCGAGCTTCGGGGGCAATCCGGCCTGGATGCAGACCTCGGTGGCGCCGAGCGACCACGCTTCCTCGGCGCGCCGGACCACCTCGTCCACGGGCAGGAAGTAGCCCTGCTCCTCGCGGTGGTCGCGGCTGAACGCGCAGAACGTGCAGTGCTTGATGCAGACGTTCGTGAAGTTGACGTTGCGGTTCACCACGAACGTGACGACGTCGCCCGCCTGTCGCCGCCGCAGCTCGTCGGCGACCAGCGTCAACGCGTGGACGTCGCGGCCGTTGGCCTCGGCGAGCAGCATCGCGTCGGCGACGGAGACGTCCTCACCGTCGAGCGCACGCGAGAGCACCCGGCGGACGTCGGCCGAGGCCCAGTCGAGCGTGATGCCAGGAACGCTGCCGTTACCAGGCGCGCCAGTGCTCATGAGCTTCCTTTACCAGACCGTCGGCGTCGATCAGCGCGCCGACGCGGGGACGCAGGCGCTCGGCCAGGAACTCCGGGCGCGTTGCATATTCGGGGTAGAGGGCGAGACGCTCGCGGAACGTGTAGCCGAGGCTCTCGGTCGCGCGCCGCAGCTCGGGGATCAGCGGCCACGGCGCTTCCGGATTGATGTGGTCGATCGTCAGCGGCGAGATCCCGCCCCAGTCGTTGAGACCGGCGGCGAGCAATCGCGGATAGACACCCGGCGTGAGGTTCGGCGGCGCCTGGATGTTGACGTCGGGGCCGAGCACGAGCCGCGCCACGGCCAGCGTGCGCAGCACGTCGTCGAGCGTCGGCTCGGGCTGCCCGTGCATGGGAATACGCGGCTTGGCCCGGAAGTTCTGGATGATGACTTCTTGCACGTGGCCGTGGCGCTCGTGGAGGTCGCGAATCGCGCACAGCGCGTCCACGCGCTCGCGCGGCACCTCTCCGATGCCGATGAGGATCCCGGTGGTGAAGGGAATCTGGAGCTTGCCGGCCAGCTCGATCGTGCGCAACCGACGGGCCGGCACCTTGTCGGGCGCGTTGTCGTGGGCGAGGCCCGGGCCGAGCAGCCGGGACGACACGCTCTCGAGCATGAGGCCCATGCTCACGCTGACCTCACGCAGCGCGGCCAGATCGCGCTCGCTCATCACGCCGGGGTTGACGTGCGGGAGGAGCGACGACTCGCGCAGCGTGAGCTCGCAGATCGCACGCAGGTACTGGAGCGTCGTGCGGTGGCCGTGCCGCCGCAAGAAATCGCGATGCACGGCGAAGCGCGCCTCCGGCTTGTCCCCCAGGGAGAACAGCGCTTCCTTCGCTCCCAACCTCTGGCCGGCCTGAACGAGCGCGACCACCTCGTCGGGCGTCATGGTGTGAGCCCCCGGCTCACCGGGATCCCGACGAAACGTGCAGTACCCGCAGTAGTCGCGGCAGAGGGTGGTGAGCGGCACGAAGACCTTCTTCGAGAACGTCACCGTGCGGCCACGACCGCGATCGCGGACTTCCCCGGCGCGCGCCAAAAGGTCGTCGAGCCCGTCGGCCGGGGTCTCGATCAGCGCGTAAGCTTCGCCGTGCGAGAGCATTATAGGATCCGCGAGCCCGGTGTGAAGCGCGGGTGGCCTGTTCGCGGTGCGGAGTGGCTGCGCTGGCATTCCCAATTCATCATCATGCTCGATTGATCATCGCGAGGCCCGGACTTTGGGGCGGACGTCGTGCGCGAAGCGCTCGAGCGACGCCAGCGCGGCGTTCACGTCCGGGCGAACGGGATCGAAGACGATGTGGCTCACGCCAAGCGCCTGGTAACGGCGAACGTCGTCGATCACTTCCGCGGCCGTGCCCTGGAAGAGCGGGCGGTCGCCGCCGGGGGATTTCTCGCGCGCGCCGCGGACCTCCATCGGCGTCCGGAACGTCAGCGCGATGGTCCGGGGATCTCGCCCGGCCTGGTGGGCGTAACTCTGAAGCTGCTTCACCTTCGCCGCGTACTCATCGGGCAGCAGCATGGCGGGCGGACGCTGCCCGATGGGGTGCCACGCGTCGCCGAGGACGGCCGTACGCTTCAACGCGGAGTCGGTGTGCCCGCCGATCCAGATCGGGATGCCGCCGCGTTGGACGGGCTTCGGCAGCGCGTGGACGTCGCGGACCGTGTAGAAGCGGCCCGCGAAGCTCACCGGATCCTTGGTCCACATCGCGCGCATCAACGACAGATATTCGTCGGTCACGCGACCGCGCTCTGCGAAGGGCGGGGCGCTCACCGCCTCGAACTCCTCGCGCAGCCAGCCCACGCCGGCACCGAGGATGACGCGACCGCGGGAGAGGACGTCGATCGTCGCCAGCGTCTTCGCCGTCGTCACCGGATTGCGATAGGGCACGACGAGCACGCTGGTGCCGAGCCGCACTTTCGTCGTGGCCTGCGCGAGGTGGGCCAAGAGCGACAGCGGCTCGAGGTAATCCTGGTTGGCGCCACCGGGGAGCTGGCCGGTCGGGGAGTAGGGATAGACCGAGCGTGCCGACGAGGTGGGCAGCACGATGTGATCGCTCACGAACACGGAGGCGTAGCGAAGCGCCTCGGCCTTGGCTGCGATTTTGAGCACGATGTCGGGCCTGGCGAGCGGCCCGCGACTGGGAAGCGAGACTCCGAACTCCATAGCGGACGCCATGGTAGGCCACGCTCCAGGCCTTTGCAATCGCGCGCCAGCCACGGTTACGGGGCGACAGGCGGCCCGGTTTCGGCTATTGTTGAAGGACCCGAACGCCGATGACGCCCGAAGCCTTCGCCCAGAAGATCAACGAGTGGGGCCGCGGCACGATGATCGAGCGCCATGGCACGCGTTTCGTCACGGCCGGCAAGGGCCGCGCGGTCGCCCAGATCGACTTCAAGCCCGAGCTGACGCAGCTCACCGGCCGGTTTCACGCGGGCGCGATCGTGGCCCTCGCCGACGAAGCGGCCACCGCGGCCGCGATGTGGGAAACGAATCCGACCGGGGACTTCCGTCCCGAGCTCTTTCCGCTGTCGCTCCAGCTCTCCGTCAACCTCATTCGCAACACGAATCGCGGCACGCTCACCGCGGAAGCCGAGGTCACGCACCGCGGGCGGACGATCCTCGTCGTCGACGTCCAGGTGTTCGATGACGAGCGCGCGCTCGTCGCGAAGCTCGTCGCCACCCTGCTGGCGCCGCGGGCGGCATGAAGCTCGCGTCCAAGATCTTCCTCGGCTCGGCACTGGTGATGGTCGTGCTCGTCGGCGTCGGCATCCTGAGCCTGCGGGCCGTCGGCCATCTGGCTGCCGTCAACCGCGACATCACGATGCGCGCCTTGCCCACGCTCGGTCGCGCCGGGGCCGCCCACGATGCCGTGCTCGCCCTGGTCAGGCTCGAGACGCGCTTCCTCGTCCTCGGCGACGCTCGATACGCGGCGCTGTGGGACGAGCGCGCCGCTCGTGTCCGCGAGGATCTCGCGGCGCTGCGTCGCCTGGTGCGCACGGCGCGCGAGCAGGCGGTGCTCGACGTGGCGGCCGGCTCCTTCGCGCGGTACGAGGCCGCGGTGGAGGAAGAGCGCCGACTCTTGAAGCGGCGCCAGCGCGCCGAGGCGATCCGACTCGGCGAGACGGAAGCCCGCTCGCTCGCCGATCAGGTGGGCCAGAGTCTCGAGGATCTCGTGGCGGCCACGCACCGTGGTGCCGAGGAAGCGCGCGCCGAGGCCGCTCTGCTGGAGCAGCGCACGTGGACGGGGGTGCTCGTCGCGCTCGGCTGCGCGCTCGGGCTCGGGCTCGGCGCCACCGCCGTGCTGGCCAACCGGCTGACCCGGCGCCTCCGCGTGCTCTCCGAGGCCACCGCGGCCGTGGCGGCCGGCTCCTTTCGCGAGCCGATTCCGGAGCGCGGCGCCGACGAGATCGCGGCCCTGGCCCACAGCTTCAATGCCATGGCCGCCAACCTGCGCCAGCTCGACCAGCTCAAGGAGTCCTTCCTGGCCACGGTGTCCCACGAGCTGCGCTCGCCGCTGACGTCGATGCGCGAAGCCGCGCACCTGCTCCACGAGGAAGTGGCGGGCACGCTCAACCCGAAACAGACGCGGCTCGTCGCCATCATCGGCGACAGCACCGAGCGCCTGCTGCGCCTCGTCAATCAGATCCTCGATCTCTCCCGCCTGCGGGCGGGACGGCTGCCGCTGGCCCGCCGCACGCTCGACCTCACCCAGGTCGCCGAGCGCGGCGTGAACGAGCTCCGGCCCCAGGCGGCCGAGGGCCACGTGTCCGTCTCGGTCGAGCGCGTCGGTCAGAATTTCGAGGCGGCGGTGGACGAGGATAAGCTGGTGCAAGTCGTGGTCAACCTGGTCGCCAATGCCATCCGTTTCACGCCGGCCGGCGGACGCGTCGCGGTGCGTGTGGTCGACGCCGGGCCGGAGGTGGAGCTGCACGTCGAAGACACCGGCGTCGGCATCCCGGCGGCCGCCTTGCCACGGATCTTCGACATGTACCAGCAGGCTCACAGCCAGAGCGGGGGGACCGGCCTCGGGTTGGCCATCGTCCGCGGCGTCGTCGAGGCGCACAATGGCCGCGTCACGGTGGAATCGCAGGAGGGCAAGGGGAGTCGCTTCACGGTCTTGCTGCCGCGACGGAGGGCCGACGCGTGAGAGCCCTGGTGCTGGCCGCGCTGGTGCTGGTCCTCGCCGGCTGCTTCACCTTGCCGCTCCGTCCCGGAGTGACGCTCCTCGATCGCGGCGACGCGCTGCTGGAACACGGTGATTACGTGTCCGCCATGGCGGCGTACGACGAGTTCTTGAAGAAGTATCCGGATGATCGGCTGGCCGGATCGGTGCAGGCGCGGCGCGACACCGCGTCGGCCATCCGGGCGGCCCGCGACGAAATTGCCAGGCTGCGCTCGGATCTCTTGCTGCGCGAGAGCGAGATGACGCGCCTTCGGCAGGAGATCGACCGCCTGCGCGCCGATCTGGAGACGATCAAGCAAACCGACCTGAGGCTGGAGCGGAAGCGATAGATGAAGCGGCCCGCACCCCGACCAGGTGTCGTCGTCGACTCGATCGCTCGGCAAGGTGTACGGAGCCACTGCGCACCTCGAACAGGCCACCCACGGTTCACCCCGATCTGGAGCTCCATTACATGAAGCGGCGAGTTCTTGTCGTAGACGACGACGCGGCGATCCTCGAGGTGCTCGAGATGCGGCTGGCCGCCATGGGCTTCGACGTCACCGCGACGCCCGAGGCGAACAAGGCGATGGAGTTCGCCGCCACTCACCGGTTCGACGTCGCCCTGCTCGACCTGCGCATGTTGCCGCTCGACGGCATCCAGCTCATGGAGGCGCTGCACCAGCGCCAGCCACGGCTGCCCGTGCTCATCATGACCGCGCACGGGACCATCGAGACAGCCGTCGAGGCCGTGCAGCGCGGAGCCTTCGACTACCTGACCAAGCCGTTCGTCCGCGACGAGCTGCGCGCGAAGATCCGGCGCGCGCTCGCCGCACGGCGCTGGGCCCGCGACCGCGAGCGGCTGCTGACCGTGGGCGAGACGCTGGCATCGTCCGGCGTCATGGAGCGCATCCTCGACGCCGTGGCTCAGGCCGCCGTCGAGACGACGGAGGCCGAGCGCTCGGTGGTCTTCCAGCTCACGGCCGGACGTCTGGTGCCGATGGCGAGCGCCGGCACGCCGCCGCCGTCGTGGCCAGCGCTGGAGGCGGCCGCTTCGCAAGCGATCGACAAGGGCGCACCCACGATGGTGGCCGGCCAGGAGGCGCGCGTGATCGTCGCCGCGCCTCTCGTCGTCCAGCGCGGCCCGGTCGGCGCGCTCGTCATCGAGACGCCCGGGCGCGTGGAGCCCACCGAGGACGACCTCGAGCTGCTGGCGCTCTTCTCCTCGCAGGCGGCCATCGCCATCCGGAATACTCACGAGCTGGAGCGGTTGCGGAGCGGCGCGCTGGCCGCCCTCGGCCGCATGGCCACGCAGGTGGCTCACGAGCTCAAGAATCCACTGGCCGGGCTGCGGCTCTACGCGCGGCACCTCGAGCAGCGGCTGGACCGCAACGGCGACGGTGACAGCGCCGATCTGGCCCGCAAGATCACGTCGTCCATCGATCATCTCGCCGCGATCGTGTCCGAGATCACCGCGTTCGGGCGGCCGCCCGAGCTTCACCGCGCGCCGACGTCGCTCGGCGCGCTCATCGACGAGTGCATCACGCTGGCCCAGGCGCGCTGTCCCTCGGAACAGGTCGAGATCGTGCGCACCTACGATCCGGCGGCTCCCGAGCCGATGCTGGACGCCCGCGAGTTGCGCAAGGCGTTCCTGAACCTGATCCTCAATGCGCTGGAAGCGCTGGGGGGGCAGGGGCGCCTCTCCATCACCACCCAGTGCGCGGCCGATCGAAAATCGATCACGATCGCCATCGACGACGACGGCCCCGGGATGAACGAGGAGACCCTGACGCGCCTGTTCGATCTCTTCTTTACGACCAAGCCCGAGGGCACGGGGCTCGGCATGGCGATCGCGCGTTCGGTGGTCGACCTCCACGGGGGCGAGCTCACCGTGCAGAGCGCGCTCGGCAACGGCACGCGGGTGCGCATCCGGCTTCCCTTCGGTACCCCCTCGGCCGGAGCGGGAGCGTGAAGCAAGGCCGCACCATTCTCGTTGTCGACGACGAGCCCACGATCGTCGACGGTCTGCGCATGACGCTCGAGGCCGAAGGCTACGCGGTACGCATCGCCGGCGGTGTCCAGACCGCGATGTCGGTGGTCGCCCAGTCCGACGTGCACGCCGCCATCGTCGACCTCATGCTGCCCGATGGCGACGGCCTGGGCCTCACCCGCGAGCTCAAGAAGCGTGATCCCGGGCTCGAAGTGATCATCGTCACGGCGTACGGCTCCGTGCGGAAGGCGATGGAGGCGACCAAGGGCGCCGGCGCCTTCTACGTCCTCGAGAAGCCCTTCGACCCCGACGAGATCCTGGGTCACGTCCGCAACATGCTGGAGCACCGCAAGCTCGTCGCCGAAAACGCCGACCTCAAGCGACGGCTGGCCGAGCAGGTGGCCGACACCGAGATCATCGGCTCCGCGCCCACGCTCAAGCGCGTGCTCGAGACGGTGGCGTCGGTGGCCGAGGCCGATGCCAACGTCCTCATCGTGGGCGAGAGCGGGACGGGCAAGGAGCTGATCGCCAACGCGCTGCACGAGCGGAGCCACCGGCGCGAAGGGCCGTGGATCAAGATCAACTGCGCGGCGTTGCCCAAGGACCTGATCGAGTCGGAGCTGTTCGGCCACACGAAGGGCGCCTTCACCGGCGCCACCACCGACAAGGTGGGCCTGCTCGAGGAAGCCCACCACGGCTCGCTGCTCCTCGACGAGATCATCGAGATGCCGCAGGACCTCCAGGCCAAGCTCCTGCGCGTGCTGGAGGAGCGCGTCGTACGCCGGCTCGGCGGAACGAAGGCCGTGCCCGTCGACTTTCGACTGATCTCCTCGACCAACCGCAGCCCGGAGATCGCGGTCCGGGATGGCTCGCTCCGCCAGGATCTCTACTTCCGGATCAACACGGTGACGATCGCGGTGCCGGCGCTGCGCGAGCGGCGCGAGGACATTCCGATCCTGGTGCGCGCCTTCCTCGAGCGCTACACCGCCAAGCACGCGCGGCCGATCGACGCGATCGCCCCCGAGGCGTATCGCCGCCTCCTCGCCCACTCCTGGCCGGGCAACGTCCGCGAGCTGCAGCACGCGATCGAGCGCGCCGTGCTCGTCTCGCGCGGACGCGAGATCACGCCGGCCGATCTGCCCGAGGCCCTCCAGCACCTTCCCGCTGACGGCGGCGCCGCGCCGACCATCGCCCCCTCCGAGGTGCCCTCGGGCTCGCTGGAAGAGATCGAGCGCGCGTCGATTTTGAAGGCGCTGGAGAGCACGCGCTGGAACAAGCAGGCCGCGGCGGCGTTGCTCGGCCTCCGCCGTCCCACGCTGTACTCCAAGATGCGGAAGCACGGCATTCCGCAGCGCCCGGGATAGCGCGCCGCTGGCGCAACCCACGGGATTCCGCAGCGCCCGGGATGAGCACGGCGCACGATATTCCGGAGCGGCCTCGATAGCGATCCGACCCGACCAAAACGCGGGCAGGAGGGTTGCCGACTGCCCGATTCGTAGGCATCTTCCCGGTGTGATGCCGGGCCGAGTCGAACCTCAAGCGCGCGATTTGCCAACGCCTCGGGCCTGGCGGCGTTCGGCACGGGCGTTGCTCCGCGGGCTTCCGGAGGACCAGTGATGAAAAAGATCGAGGCGGTCATCAAGCCGTTCAAGCTCGACGACGTCAAGGAAGCGCTCACCGGCATCGGCGTCGTGGGCATGACGGTGTCCGAGGTCCGTGGATTTGGCCGCCAGAAGGGCCACACCGAGCTGTACCGCGGCGGCGAGTACACGGTGGACTTCCTGCCGAAGATCAAGGTCGAGGTCGTGGTCTCCGATCACCTGGCCGACAAGGTGGCCGACGTGGTGGCCGGCGCGGCGAAGACCGGCAACATCGGTGACGGCAAGATCTTCATCCTTCCGGTCGAATCCGCGATTCGGATCCGCACCGGCGAACGTGACGAGTCCGCGCTCTAAAGGAGGCGACGTGAAGCGATTCAGCCTGGTGCTCGCAATCCTGCTGGTCCTCGGTGTCGCCGCCATCGTCCACGCTCAGACGGCGCCGGCCGCGTCTGCGGCCGCCGCGTCGGCGCCGCTCAAGATCGACAAGGGGGACACGGCGTGGATGCTGACGTCGTCCGCGCTCGTCCTCATGATGACGGCACCCGGCCTCGCGCTCTTCTATTCCGGCATGGTGCGGCAGAAGAACGCGCTGGCCACCCTCATGCACTCGTTCATCATCATGGCGCTGATCTCGGTGCAGTGGGTGCTGTGGGGCTACAGCGTCGCCTTCGGCCCCGACAAGGGCGGCATCATCGGCGGACTCGAGTGGATCGGCCTCCGCGGCGTGGGCACCGAGCCGTACGAGGCTTACGCGAAGACGATTCCGCACCAGGCCTTCATGCTCTTCCAGATGATGTTCGCCATCATCACGCCGGCGCTCATCACCGGCGCCTTCGCCGAGCGGAAGAAGTTCTCGGCGTTCATCCTGTTCGTCCTGCTCTGGGCCACGCTCGTGTACGACCCGCTGGCCCACTGGGTATGGGGCGACGGCGGCTGGCTCAAGAAGATGGGGGCGCTCGACTTCGCCGGCGGGACCGTCGTCCACATCTCGTCGGGCGTGTCGGCGCTCGTCTGCGCGCTGATGATCGGCAAGCGGCGCGGCTACGGCCACCAGCCCATGCAGCCGCACAACCTGCCCATGACGGTCATGGGCGCCGCGCTGCTCTGGTTCGGCTGGTTCGGCTTCAATGCGGGGAGCGCGCTCGAGGCCAACGGCCTCGCGGTCAGTGCGTTTCTCGCCACGAACACGGCGGCGGCCGCGGCCGCGCTGGGCTGGATGTTCACCGAGTGGATGACGCGCGGCAAGCCGACCGTGCTGGGCGCTGCCTCCGGCGCCGTCGCCGGGCTCGTCGCGATCACCCCGGCCTCGGGTTTCGTCGGCCCCGTGTCTGCGCTCATGATCGGCGCTCTCGCCGGCGTCTTCTGCTACAGCGCGTGCAACTTCAAGTCGAAGCTCGGCTACGACGATTCGCTCGACGTGGTCGGGGTGCACGGTGTCGGCGGGACCTGGGGCGCCATCGCGACCGGGCTGTGGGCGTCGAAAGCGGTGAACCCCGACGGCGCGGACGGCCTCTTTTTCGGCAATCCCGGCCAGCTCTGGACGCAAATCGTCGCCATCCTGGCCAGCTATGCGTTGGCCGCCGTGATGACCGCCGTGATCTTGAAGGTTGTGGACGCCATCGTCGGCCTGCGCGTGCCCGAGGAGGACGAGGTGGCGGGGCTCGATCTCTCCCAGCACTCCGAGACGGCGTACGTCCTGGGCGGTGGCTCGTACAGCGAGTTCAGTGGCGGCGGAGGCGCGTTCTCCGAAGCGATGCGAGCGGCCGAGGCCAAGACACGAGTGGCCCACTGAGGGCGCCGGCTTGATTTTACTGGGCTAGTTCCGTAAGGTAACGAGACTGGCGCGCGGGTCTGGCCACATCACAATCATCGAAGAAGGAGTTCGGCATGACCGCCAAGGACGTCCTCAAGCTGGCTAAGGAGAAAGGCGCCAAGATCGTCGATCTCCGCTTCATCGACCTGCCCGGCCTGTGGCAGCACTTCTCGATTCCCGTGTCCGAGCTGAGCGAGGGCATCTTCGAGGATGGGCTTGGCTTTGACGGCTCCTCGATCCGCGGCTTCCAGTCGATCGACGAGTCGGACATGCTGCTGATCCCGGACCCGGCGACGGCCCAGATGGATCCGTTCACCGCGGTGCCGACGATCGTGCTCATCTGCAACGTCAAGGACCCCGTCACCGGCAAGGCGTACACGCGCGATCCACGCTACATCGCCCAGAAGGCCGAGGCGTACGTCAAGAAGAGCGGCGTGGCGGACACCATCTACATCGGGCCCGAGCTCGAGTTCTTCTTCTTCGACTCCATCCGCTTCGATCAGAGCTACAACTGCGGCTACTACTTCATCGACTCGGAGGCGGGCGCCTGGAACAGCGGCAAGGAAGGGACGGTGGATCAGCCCAACCTCGGTTACAAGCCGCGCTACAAGCAGGGGTACTTCCCGGTTCCGCCCATGGACAAGTTTCAGGACATCCGCTCGGACATGGTGCTGGCGCTGGAGTCGGTCGGCATCCGCGTGGAGGTGCACCACCACGAGGTGGCGACCGGCGGCCAGACCGAGATCGACATGCGCTTCGATACGCTGACGAAGATGGCCGACCGGGTCATGTGGTACAAGTACTGCGCGAAGAACACCGCGCGAAAGTGGGGCAAGACGGCGACGTTCATGCCCAAGCCACTCTTCCAGGACAACGGCTCCGGCATGCACACCCACCAGTCGCTGTGGAAGAACGGCAAGAACCTCTTCTACGAGCGGGGCGGCTACGCCGACATCAGCAAGACCTGCCTCTACTACATCGGCGGCATCCTCAAACACGCGCCGGCGCTGCTGGCGCTCATCGCGCCGTCGACCAACTCCTACAAGCGCCTGGTGCCGGGGTACGAAGCGCCCATCAACCTCGTGTACAGCCAGCGCAACCGATCCGCGTGCATCCGCATCCCGATGTATTCAAAATCCGAAGGCGCCAAGCGGATCGAGTTTCGGACTCCTGACCCCACCTGTAATCCATATCTGTCCTTCGCGGCGTGTCTCATGGCCGGCCTCGACGGCGTGGCCAACAAGGTCGATCCCGGCAAGCCCGTCGACAAGGACCTCTACGAGCTGCCGCCGGCCGAGGCGAAGAAGATCAAGCAAATGCCGGGCTCGCTCGACATCGTGCTCGACAATCTGGAGAAGTCGAACGACTGGCTGCTCAAGGGCGACGTCTTCACGCCCGACGTCATCGAGACCTGGATCGACTACAAGCGGAAGAACGAGGTCGATCCCGTCCGGTTGCGCCCGCATCCCTACGAGTTCGCCCTGTACTTCGACATTTGATTCACATCGGGGGGAGCGGGTGCCGCTCCCCCCGATGACCCCCCCCCACTAGAACTTCAGAGCTGCCTCCACGCCGGGCATCAAGCGCTGAAGTTGCCGCGTCTCCGAGCAGGGCGGCGAAAGCCATGCCGGGAAGTGCTTGATTCTGCGAGATCGGGGTCTGGCATCAGGCTTGCCCGGAATCGGCGGTGTGAGCAAGGCTCCACGCTGGCGGGTCGCCATCATCGACGATCACGAGCGCTCGCGCGCGGCGCTGCGCGCTGCCATCTGGGCGGCGGGCGGGGAAGTCGCCGGCGAGGCGACGCGGCGTAGCGACGCGAAGACGCTCATCGACCGGACGAACGCCGACGTCGCCATCTTCGCGATCGGGCTGCCCGACGGCGATGGCATCGACGCGGCGGCCGACGTCATCGGTGGCGGTTGCCCGGTGGTGCTCTTCACCAGCCGAACCGACACGACGTTCGTGGAGCGCGCCCGGACGGCGGGCGTGATGGCGTACCTGCTCAAGCCGCTTCGTCCCGCCGAGCTGGCGCCCGCGCTCGATCTGGCCGTGGCGCGGTTCGGAGAGGCACAGACCCTTCGCCTGCGGCTCGATGAGAGGAAGGTGATCGAGCGGGCCAAGGGCGCGCTGATGCGGCGCTACAACCTCAGTGAGGAGGCGGCGTTCCAGCGGCTCCGCCGGGCCGCGATGGACAGTCGCCGCTCCATGGCCGACATCTCCCGGGCGCTGCTCGTGTCGGAGTCGGTCGCCGGCGATGTGCCTGCCGAATAGGCAGTCGTCCAAGCGTCCTCTTCGTAATGCCCTGAATTTCCTAGGATCAGCCTCGGTACGTCGCTTGCACCCCGGCCAGGAGCCGAACGGACAACGTCGTCCGTAGTGAGCGCGGCAACGGAGCCTGCGCGGGAACGAGCCGGACCGCAACCTCCGTCCGACCGTCGGCGAACGGAGGCCCGCAACGCCGCTCCGACGGCACAGAGGAAAGGAGACGTCATGGCAGTAACGCGTCGCGAGTTCCTGAAGGGTTCCGTCGTAGCCGGCGCCGGCCTCGCCGCCGGCGTCGGGATGCCAAGCATCATCACCGCTCAGGGCAAGGAGCCAGTCAAGATCGGCGTCCTCCACTCGCTCTCCGGCACGATGGCGATCAGCGAAGTCTCGCTGCGCGACGTCGTGCTGATGGCGGTCGACGAGATCAACGCCAAGGGCGGCGTGATGGGCCGCAAGATCCAGCCGGTCGTCGTCGACCCCGCCTCCAACTGGGACCTGTTCGCGGAAAAGGCCAAGCAGCTCCTCCTCCAGGACAAGGTCGCGGTCGTCTTCGGCTGCTGGACCTCGGTCAGCCGCAAATCGGTGCTGCCGGTCTTCGAGAACAACAACGGCCTGCTCTTCTACCCCGTGCAGTACGAAGGCGAGGAGTGCAGCAAGAACGTCTTCTACACCGGCGCGTGCCCGAACCAGCAGCTCATCCCCGGCGCCGAGTACCTGATGTCGAAGGAGGGTGGCGGCTACAAGAAGTTCTACCTGCTCGGCACGGACTACGTGTTCCCGCGCACGGCGAACAAGATCCTCCGCGCGTTCCTGGTCGCCAAGGGCGTGCCGGCCGCGAACATCGAGGAGGAGTACACGCCGTTCAGCCACCAGGACTACCAGACGATCGTCGGCAAGATCAAACGCTTCGCGTCCGGCGGCGGCGGATGCGTGCTCTCGACGATCAACGGTGACAGCAACGTGCCCTTCTACAAGGAGTTCGCGAACCAGGGCCTGCGCTCGGAAAACGCGCCGATCATGGCGTACAGCGTGGCCGAGGACGAGCTGCGCGGCATGGACACCTCGGCGCTCGTCGGCCACCTCGCGGCGTGGAACTACTTCCAGTCCGTAGACACGCCCGCGAACACGAAGTTCGTGAAGGCGTTCAAGGAATACGCGAAGAAGAACAACCTCCCCGGCGGCGAGAGCCGCGTGACCGACGACCCGATGGAGGCCGCCTACTTCGGCGTCCACATCTGGCGGCAGGCGGTGGAGAAGGCCAAGAGCTTCGAGGTGGACAAGGTCCGGGCAGCCGTCTACGGTCAGACGTTCGCGGCGCCGGTCGGGCCGATCAAGATGCACGAGTACAACCAGCACACGTACCGCCCCGTGCTCATCGGCGAGATCCTCAAGAACGGCCAGTTCAAGATCATCTCGCGCACGAAGAGCAACGTCGAGCCGGAGCCGTGGAGCAAGTACACGAGCCCGGACAAGGGCTGCGACTGGATCAAGCACCAGGGGACGTACCAGAAGAAGGCCTGATGAGGCTGCTCTTCCTGCTGTTGTTGGTGGCGTGGCTCGCCGCACCCGCGGCGAGCCACGCGCAGTCTCCGGAGACGCTGAAGGCCCTGGCCGATCTCGTGGTCGACGACGGCGACAAGCGCGAGGCGGCCGTGACCGTGCTCGGCACCACCCGCGATCCCAAGTGGCTCGAGTTTCTCGGCGCGCTCCGCGACGGCAACGTCTACGCGCGCGGACAGGGCGAGGCCGCGGAGGTCGTCATCGGCGGCGCGAAGTCCACGAAGGGCGACCAGGACGTGATCGACATCGTCACCGCGTACGGTCGCCGGCCGCTCGGCACCGTGCCGGTGGCGGGCCTGACCGAGATCGCGGCCGACCGACGGCTGCGCATCGCCATCAAGCCGTTCCTCGACGCCGACGAGACGCGCGGCCAGCTCGCGAGCCTCGATCCGGAGACGCGGCGCGGCGCCGCCATGAAGCTCGGGCACCAGGCGGAGGCGAGCGCGGCCTCGGTGGTCGAAGCCGCGATCGCGAAGGAGACGGTGCCGCACGTCCGCCACGCCCTCGAGGAAGCGCTCGCGCTGATCCGGCTCGCGCAGAGCGACGCGGCGGTCCGCGTTCTCGCCGCGCAGAGCCTCGGCAACCTGCACTCGTTCGACGCGGCCCCGGCCCTGCAGAAGCTCGCGTCGGACTCGGCGGCGTCACGGGCCGAGCGCGACGCCGCCGCGCTCGCGATCCGCCAGATCGAGCGCTGGAGCCTGCTGGTCCGCACGGTCGAGACCCTCTTCCAGGGCGCGTCGCTGGCGTCGATCCTCCTGCTGATGTCCGTCGGACTCGCGATCGTGTTCGGGCTCATGGGCGTGATCAACATGGCCCACGGCGAGCTGATGGCGCTCGGCGCCTACTCGACGTTCGTCGTGCAGAACCTGTTCCGCGCCCGCTGGCCCGAATGGTTCGACGCGTACTTCGTGGTGGCGCTGCCCGTTTCGTTCGCGGTCGCCGCGGCCGTGGGGGTGGTCCTCGAGCGAGGGGTGATCCGCCGCCTCTACGGCCGTCCGCTCGAAACGCTGTTGCTCACCTGGGGCGCCTCGCTGATCATCCAGCAGGGCCTGCGGCTCTGGTTCGGGGCGGCCAACGTCGATGTGTCGTCACCGCGCTGGCTCTCCGGCGGCTTCGCGTTGATGACCGGGCTCACGCTGCCGTTCAACCGGCTCTTCATCATCGGCCTGGCCGCGGTCAGCGTCGCCGGCATGTACTGGCTGCTCTTCCGCACCGACCGAGGGCTCACCATCCGGGCGGTGACGCAGAATCGCGCGATGAGCGCGTGCCTCGGCGTGCGCGCGGGGGCAGTGGACGCCGTGACGTTCGGCCTCGGCGCCGGGCTCGCCGGCCTCGCGGGCTGCGCGCTGACCCAGATCGGCAACGTGGGGCCGTCACTCGGGCAGAACTACATCGTCGACTCGTTCATGGTGGTCGTGACCGGCGGGGTGGGTAAGCTCGCGGGGACGGTGCTCGCCGCCGCCGGGATCGGTGAGCTCAACAAGGTGATCGAGCCCGCGCTGGGCGCGGTGTTCGCGAAGGTGGCCATCCTGATCGCGGTCATCCTCTTCCTGCAGCGGCGGCCGGCGGGCCTGTTCGCTACGCGAGGCCGCGGTGCGGAAGCGTGAGTCGCTCGCGCTCGCCGTAGTCTCACTGGTGCTGGTGGCGGTGCTGCCGGCGCTGAACACGCTGCCGCCCTCGTCGGCGTTCCACGTCCCCAACTTCACGCTGAACCTGTTCGGCAAGTTCCTCACCTACGCGATCCTCGCGCTCGGCCTCGACCTCCTGTGGGGCTACGCGGGCGTGCTCAGTCTCGGTCACGGCGTGTTCTTCGGGCTCGGCGCCTACGCGATGGGCATGCACCTGATGCTCGAGATCGGCACGCAGAGCGTGTACCAGAACGCGCTGCCCGACTTCATGGTGTGGAACCAGGTCAAGACGCTGCCCCTGTTCTGGCGGCCATTCCACAGCGCGATCTTCACCATCGTCGCGATCATGGCCGTGCCGGCCCTGGTCGGCCTCGTCTTCGGCTTCCTCGCCTTCCGGAGCCGGATCCGGGGCGTGTACTTCTCGATCATCACGCAGGCGCTCGCGCTCTCCGCCTGGCTCGTGTTCAACCGCAACGAAATGAACCTCGGCGGCACCAACGGGCTAGCGGATTTCAAGACCATCTTCGGCTTCCGGCTGAACCAGCCATCGACCCAGCGGGGGCTGTACGTGATCACCGCGCTGACGCTGATCGCCGCCTTCCTGCTCTGCCGGTGGATCACCCGGACGCGCGCGGGCAAGGTGCTGGTGGCCATCCGCGACAGCGAGACGCGCGTGCTCTTCTCCGGTTACGCGCCCGCGAACTACAAGCTGTTCGTCTTCGTGGTGTCGGCCGTGCTGGCTGGTGTCTCGGGCGCGCTCTACGCGCCGCAGGTGGGCATCATCACGCCCGCGAAGATGGGCGTGCTGCCCTCGATCGAGATGGTGGTGTGGGTGGCCGCGGGGGGGCGAGGCACGCTGATCGGTGCGGTGGTCGGCGCCTTCGGAGTGAACTGGATCCAGAGCTGGCTGACGACCAGCTATCCCGACGTCTGGCTCCTCTTCCTCGGCGCCCTCTTCATGAGCGTCGTGCTCTTCTTCCCCGACGGCGTCGTCGGCGCCGCCGCTCGCCTGGTCGATGCCCTCAAGCGCCTCGTGCCCTCGCGCGCGTCGAAGCCGTCGGTCATGGCGTCCGGATCGGGCCACCCCCGATCCGAACCGACCTCGCCGACCCCGCTCCAATGAGCACGAGCACCGGCCGCGCGGACACGATCATCTATCTCGACGACGTCACCATCGACTACGACGGCTTCAAGGCGCTCAGCCGGCTCAACTTCTACATGGACCGCCGCGAGCTACGGGTCGTCATCGGACCCAACGGGGCGGGCAAGACCACGCTGCTCGACGTGATCTCCGGACGCGTCCGGCCCGCGAGCGGTCGCGTGATCTTCGGCCACCACACGGACCTGACGCAGCTCCGCGAGAACGAGATCGCTGCGCTCGGGGTCGGGCGGAAATTCCAGACGCCGTCCGTGTTCGTGAACCTCACCGTGCGCGAGAACGTTGAGCTGTCCCTGCGACGCGCCAGCAAGGGCGTCTTCGCGACCCTCTTCGAGCGCGGCGACGTGGACGACGACCGGCGCCGCATCGACGGCGCGCTGGAGCAGGTCGGCCTTGCCGCCAAGGGCGGCGTGCTGGCGGGCGCGCTGTCGCACGGCGAGAAGCAGTGGCTGGAGATCGGGATGGTGATGGCGCAGGATCCCGAGCTCCTCCTCGTCGACGAGCCGGTGGCGGGCATGACGGACGAAGAGACCGCGCGCACCTCCGAGCTGCTCCTCGGCATCGCGCGCGACCGCTCCGTCCTGGTCATCGAGCACGACATGGAATTCGTCCGCCAGCTCGGCGCCAAGGTGACGGTGCTCCACCAGGGTACGGTCTTGTGCGAGGGCCCGGTGGAGCAGGTACAACGTGATCCGCGCGTGCTCGAGGTTTATCTGGGACAGCGCCGGGAGACCACGCATGCTCAGCGTTGAGCGCCTGGGCGCCGCCTATGGCGAGTCGCAGGTGCTGTGGGACGTGGATGTCGAGGTGCCGTCGGGCCGCGTGGTCTGTCTCATGGGACGCAACGGCATGGGCAAGACCACGGTGCTCAAGACGATCATGGGGCTGTTGCCGGCCCGCGGAGGCCGCGTGACCTTCGACGGCGCCGACATCACCCGCTGGTCACCGGATCGCCGGGCGCGCGCCGGCATCGGCTACGTCCCGCAGGGGCGCGAGATCTTTCCTCACCTGACGGTGGCCGAAAACCTTCGGATGGCGTACCTGGGATGCGGGCGCGAGTCACGTCTCACCGACGCGCTCGACCTGTTCCCAGCGCTCAAGCCGCTGCTCGCTCGCAAAGGCGGCGTCCTCTCGGGCGGCGAGCAGCAGATGCTGGCCATCGGACGTGCGCTGCTGACGCGGCCGAAGTTGCTCATGCTCGACGAGCCGACCGAAGGCATCCAGCCGTCCATCATCCTCGAGATCGAGGACGCCATTCGCCGGATCAAGACCGAGATGGGCCTGGCGGTGCTCCTTGTCGAGCAGTATCTTGACTTCGCCGAGCGACTGGCCGACTCCTACGTGATCATGGCCAAGGGTGCCGTGGTTGCCCGCGGGAATACCGGTGATCTGAAGGTGGAAGCGCTGCGGCATCATCTCGCCGTCTAGGACATGAGGGGAAATCGAGGAGCGCCACGGGTCTCCCGGGGCGCTCCTAGCGTGCGGGGGTCTGGGGGCCATTTCGAGGCCCCCAGTTCAACGATCTAGGAACGAGGCCAACCATGCATCTCACACCCCGAGAGCAGGAGAAGCTCTTGATCTTCACCGCGGCCGAGGTGGCGCGCCGCCGGCGCGCCCGGGGCCTCAAGCTCAACCATCCCGAGGCTGTCGCGCTCATCACCGCCGACATCCTCGAGGGTATCCGCGACGGCCGTACGGTCTCTGAGCTGATGGAGGCGGGCCAGGCGATTCTGCGGCGTGACGACGTCATGGAAGGCGTCCCCGAGATGATCGACGAGGTCCAGGTCGAGGGAACGTTCCCCGACGGCACGAAGCTCGTCACGATCCATCATCCGATCCGCTGATCCCGGGCGAGTATGAGCGGCCGCCGACGCCCAGCGGCTCGTCACTCGAACGCGAAGATCCGCTTCCAGTCGTTCTTCATGCTGATCACGACCCAGCCCTGCTTCTTCGACTGGGCCATCAGCTCGTCGGAGAATGTGCCGATCTTCGACTTCGGCCCATAGGCGTACTCGCGCGCGGCGTCGTCGTGATGCACCAGCATCATCAGCCGCGCGCCATCGCCCGCCTGCGTGTACTCCAGCATCTGCTTGTCGCCGATCGAGTTTCCGAACGCAGCCACGGGGCGCCGGCCGATGATGAGATGAATGCCCTCCGGCTTACCCGCCTTGTCGTCGTTCAGCAGGAGCTTGGGCTCCTTGGTGAGCATCGGCCGGCCGGCCTTGTCGTACCCGAACTTGGTGCCGCCCGCCGAGCCGACCACCTGCTCAGGCGGAATGCCGTACACCTGCTCCGAGTACACGCGCACGAAATCCTGGCCGCCCCCGGTGACGAAATAGGTCTTGTAGCCGTTGGCGCGGAAGAGCCTCATCACCTCGAGCATCGGCTGATAGACCAGCTCGGTATAGGGGCGCTTGAAGCGCGGGTGCTTGGCGGTCCCGAGCCAGTCCTTCACCTGGACGCCGAACTGCTCCACCGTCATGCCGGTGAGCGTCGCGGCCAGGATCTTCTCGAGGTCCGGCATCGTGAATTTCGCCATCGCCTCGCGGTTACCGGAAAGCACGGTCCTGAACGGCTCGACGTCCTTGAGATCCGGCTTCGCCTTCGCCAGCACCGCCACCCGTTCGAGGCAGTAGATCACCTGCGTGTACATGGGCTGCTCGACCCACGTGGTGCCGTCCCTGATCGAACGTGACGATACGCGCCGCCGGCGCCACGAACTTCGGACTCGCCTGGTCGGTGGTCGCCTTCACGAATTCGAGGATGGCCCGCTTGGCGGGGCCGTCGTTCCAGGAGGGAGAGG
>Ga0209235_1000232_pt1 | contig 27179 bp, 24 predicted proteins | sample GraSoi013_1_20cm_4_FD_185817 | JGI IMG/M metagenome (GOLD analysis project Ga0209235, IMG submission 185817) | Grasslands soil microbial communities from the Angelo Coastal Reserve, California, USA - Sample 09_25_2013_1_20cm (SPAdes) (version 2) | ecosystem: Environmental > Terrestrial > Soil >... | reverse complement strand
CTGAATTCCTTTTCCAATTGTCTTCGGCATCGTCGCGAGCTCGGAATGGATCGTGTAGTATCCTTCGACGACGCCGACCGGCGACATGAACTCGGACCGCTCGAGGCCCGACAGGGCGGGCACGAACTGAATCTTTCCCTTTCGGAGGATCGGTGCATCGAGGGAAAACTCGTCGAAGATCGTCCGAATCGCATACGGCGGGACGAACTTGCCGGCCTCTCCCCCTGCGATGACGGCGCCGCTGCTCCGAAGCAACACCTTCTCGACTTTGTCGAGCTTGCTCGCGCCGTACATGCCCAACACGTTCATCGTGCCGGGGGTCGAGCCGATTCCGAGGATGCACGTCACGCCCGCATCCTTGGCGCGCCCGTCCAGTTTCAACTGTCGGAGTGTCTCGTGGTAGAGTCCTCCCAGATCGCAATAGTGAATCCCTGCCTCGATCGCCGCCTCCATAATCGGGACGTTGAGGTCGTACCAGCTGCTGTTAATCACACAGTCCCATCGCTTCATTTCGCGCACCAGGGCGGCCGAATCCCGGGCGTCGACGGGGACCGCCGTCGCACGGTCGTCTCGCTGCGCGGCCGCGAACGACTCCGCCTTCGCGGCACTCCGTCCGGCAATCCCGACTCGCTCGACGCCGGGGCTCGCGAGAAGATCCGGAACCGTGGATTGGGCCATCGCACCGTATCCGCCGAGGATGAGGACCTTCAACGAGCACCGCGACTCGCCGGAAGCCGGGGTCTTCATTTACGGTTTTCGCCAGGAGATCCGATCTCGGAGAGGCGCGTTGCGGCGAGGATTGCGCAACCGGCGAGGATCAAGGCCACGCTCGTGCCGAACGCCATCGCGTACCCGAGGTACTGTGCGGCGAATCCGCCGAGGAGCGGCCCGAGGATTGATCCGAAGCCTTGGACGGCATTGTACGTGCCGAACGCCTCCGCTCGGCCGTCCTCCGGGGCGAGGCGCGACACGAGGATGGAGCCCGCGACGTTGATCAGAGCCCAGCAGAGTCCGACGCCCGCGTGTAGGGCGATCGCGATCCCGAGCCGCGCGACGTATGGAAGGGCCGCCATCCCGACGAGGAGGAACGATGGGAACAGCATCGACCGGCCAAGGGACGCGTACAATTGCGTCGACCGGTCGCCTCGACTCGAGACCCAGCGGCCGACCCTCGGATACACCGCGATCGAGGTTGCCTGGCTCGCGATGTACACGGCGAAGATTTCCGGGCTTCCGAGGCCATACGATTGCTTCAGGAAAATCGGGAAGAATCCGTAGAAAGAGGTGAAGCCGCCGAAGAGAAGGAACACGCATACGAGATAGATTCGCAGCGTGCGCGTCAGTCGGACCTTCTTTCGCCAGTCGAGCGGGTTGAAGAAATGGAGGATCCGAATGGGCAGATAGCGGCCCCGCTCGATCCGAGCATGAACATCGGCGACGTGGACCTCTCGGCGATCCACCCGGACCGCCGGTTCGCGAGTCCACACCTGGGCGAGGAGCCCGGAGAGAAGCCCGAGCGCGGCCCCAATCACGAAGAGCGCGCGCATCGACGAGACCTCCGCGGCGAGCAATCCCGGACCAATGACAAGCCATGCGACCCCGAGGGCTAGACCGGCGACCCAGCCGATCGCTGCGATGCGGCTCACGAGCGCAAGCCGCGCGGGCCATTCCGACCTCTTCGACGTCTCCATTAGGAGGACGGTCCCGGCAGGACCGCTCGCCGCGCCCAGGAAGCCCGCGAGGAGATTCGCCAAGTAGAACTGGGACATGTTCCCGGATACGGCCATCGCGAGGAGGGCGATCCCGCTGCCGAGGAATCCAATCAACAGGAACACCTTGCGCCGCGCGAATCGATCGGAGAGCGAGCCCCACAGAATGAACGCGGGGACGGACGCGAGGCTCGTCGCCGCGGCGATGATGCCGACCGTGAAAAGCGTCCCGCCGAGGGCGTACGCGAACAACGGAATCAAGGCCGAGGTCGCGCCACCGGCGACCCCTTGCGGGAGGTACGAATAGAACCAATGAGACCCGTCCGTCCGGTCCATCCCATCCCTTCGGCTCAGGCGAGGCGGCGCACCCGCCCCGACGTATAAGGCCTTTCCTCCGCGGTCAGAGGAGATCGAACACGAGCTTCGCGGCAGCGATGAACAGAACGATGATGAAGATCAGCGCGACGGATCGAGTCCTCAACGTCTCGAGGCCCCACCGCGATCCGACGTATGCGCCCACGAAGACCACGGGCATCAGGATCGGGATGAGGACGAACTCCGCGGGCCATGCGAAGCCTCCCGGCCGGAGCGCGAGATCGATGACGTAGGCGACGAAACCCACCGCGGCGGTCGGGATGATGAGCAGCGACGACGTCCCGATCGCCTTCCGGGTTTTCCGGCCGAGAACATACACGAGGAGAGGAACGTTCAGCAAGCCGCCGCCGATCCCCATGCTCCCGGACAGGAAGCCGGATCCCGTCGTCGCGGCCGCGGTCGCCCCAACCCGGGGTGGCGTCATCGCGGAATCGTCGTCCTCGTCGACGGACCGGGCGTTCTTCATCCAGTCCCGGACCATGTAGACACCGAACACGATTAACACGGCCGCGAAGAATGCCTCGAACGTCTCCTGGTTCAACACCTTCAATGTGAAGACGGTCCCCACGACGGCTCCCAGGAGAGCCCCGGCGAGGAGGACGCCTCCGAGCCGGAAGTCCACGAGCCCGCGGCGGTGGTGGTTGATCACCGACGAGGTCGCAGTCGCGATCGTCAGCGTGAGGGAGATCGGTACCGCCAGATCCTTGTCAGGCACGCCGGTCGACAAGAGGATCGGCACGAACAGGAGTCCGCCCCCGAGGCCCAGGTTCGAATAGATGAATGCCACGCCGAAAATGAGGACGGCCTGGATCAGGAGGATGAGCGCGTCCATGCCGCGCGCAAAGTCGGTGCCGTATTAATTACTAACGAGAAACTATCGGGCTTGGTCGGTGACACGCGAGTGGTCCTCCTCGTGCGATTCGGCGAGATTGCGTTGAAGAGTCGGTTCGTGCGCCGCCAGCTCCGAGACCGCCTCGTCGCGAACATCCAGGATCTGTTCGCCGCCGAGGGCGTCGAATGCATCACGGACTCAGACGAAGCGCGCGTGTATGTCTACGCCGACGACGTGGCGCGAGCGCGGTCGATCCTCACGCGGGTGTTCGGCGTCGTGTCAATCAGCCCCGCCGCGGAGACCCATGCCGACCTCGCATCGCTGCGGCACGTCGTCCTCTCCGAGGCGAAGTGGTCCCTCACGGCCGGGAAGACGTTCGCGCTTCGGACGCGGCGCGTGGGCACCCATCCGTTCACGAGCCAAGACCTGGCGCGCGAGCTCGGCGATGTCGTGCGTCTCGCCCATCCAGGAGTGCGCGTGAATCTGTCCCACCCCGATATCGAAATCCACATCGAGGTGCGCCAGAACCGCGCCTTCGTGTTCCGGGAAATCTGGCCTGGACCCGGCGGGCTTCCCCTCGGCAGCCAGGGCCGCGGCCTCGCAGTGGTCAAGGATCGTCAGGGCATGGTCGCGGCGTGGATGGGGATGAAGCGCGGTTGCCGGATCGCCGTCGCGACGGCGCCCGGCGAACCGCTCGCCGAGCCCCTCCGCCGGTGGGACGTCCGTCTGAAGGTCCTCGACTTGCCGCCCAACGGACGGCTCGCGGAGCTGGTGAAAATCACCCGGGCGGACGCGGTATTCCTCGGGACCCGGTGGTCCTCCTTCGACCCCGGAGATCGCGGCGGCCTCGACGTCCCCGTGTTCGAACCGGTCATCGGACTCTCGGACGACGAAGTCGGACGCCTCGCGTCCCACATCGAGTCGCCGTGACGTCACTTGCCCGTGCGATCGTGGGAGCCGATGCTCGGCCGGATCTTCTCGGCCCCTTTGCCCTTGTACAAGAGGCCGCGGCCCTTCTTGCCGGCGGACGTCAGGCCGCGGAAGACACGGCCGCGGTTCGCGGGATTGCAGATCCAGTTGATCTTCGGATCGTTCCGGATCGCGGGATGCTTCGGGTCGACGAGGATCACCTCGTAGTACTTGTGCGTCCCGTCCTCGCCGACCCAATACGAGTTGAGGACCTCCATGTTCGGATAGTGCTTGGCGGTCCGCTCCTCCGCGATTCGCTGAATCGACTTCGCCATCGTGATTTTGACGAGCCCGCGGCGTTTCGGGTGTCGCCCGCCCATCGGGCGTGGCCTGCGCCGGCCTCCGCGCCGGACCCGCGCACGGACGACGACATACCCTTGCTTTGCGCGATATCCCAATTCGCGTGCGCGATCAATTCGCGTCGGCCGCTCCACGCGGACGAACGCATTACCGCGGCGCCACTCGATCATGCGCTGAAAATGAGTCTCCTTGACCACGCCGCTCCGAGGATTCTTCCACGCCTGTTTGACGAACGCGTACAGGTTCCGCGGACGAGCGGGTGGCTTCGCTTCCCCTTCCGGGGCAATGCTGAGCTCCGGTTCCGGAGCCTTTGGGGTTTCGTCGGCCATGTCCCAACCCCCTGGATTTACGGATTCGCCCGCAGGTACATCTCCCGACCAGGGTCGTCGAAAGCGCCGCGCCTATGGGGCGAGACTATTAAGCCCTTTCCTCCGACCGCGGTCGCCTCCCCGAGGGACGCACGTCTCGGAGGGCCTTTACTTCGACCGAAAAAGCGGAATCCCGAATGTTCGCGGAAACAAGTTGGATATTCCGGGGACGCCATCGTCGAGTCGACCATGTTCGTGGATTCTCCGCTTGTTCCCTCGATATGGTACGACACCCCGACCTTCGGCGTGGTCCGAAGTGGAATTGCAAGAGCCTTTCGATGGCTATCCGCTGCCTTGGCCGTGTACGCCGGGTCAGCGGCGATGGCGAGCGCGTCCGTAGGGCTATGGTTGCTTGCCAAGGAGACGTCGAACCGCGCGGATCCGATCTCAGGCGTCTTCAATCTAGCCGGAGCGATCACCACGCTCGCCGCGGCATGTCTGGCCCTCGCGGCGTTGGTCCTCCTGCTCGTCGGATCCGACAAGCTGCGACCCTCCGCGCAGGTCGCCCTCAGGACGACGACTCCCGTCTTGCAGTGGTATCGAACCGCCCTGGTGTTTGCCTTCACGCTCGGCATGCTCACCGCGCTCTCCGTTGTGGGTTGGATGGTCTCTCGGGGTCCGTCGGTCTTCGGGCCCGTCGTTCTGGCGCTGAGCGGGGCGACCGCGATCGCGTTCCTTGCTGCTGTGCTCTTGCCTCTGCATGCGCTCGTCCCGCAGAACCGGAGGGCCCGCCTCCGGATCGTCGCAGGACTCTCGATCACGGCAATCGTGGCGGAGACCATCGTCCCGATGAGCACGATGTCCGGAAACCCTCCCGCCATGAATTGGATGACACTCGGCGGCTTCCCGCTCCTGAACTGGCATTTCGTCTTCGGGGCCATTGTGGCTCTGTGTAGCGCTTTTCTCGCACGGAGCTACTGGAGTGTTGCCGTCGATCTCAAGGGCCACCCGCGCGGCCCCGTCACGAAGCCGGAACGCGTCGCCTGAGCCGGCGGGGTTTGCGCCCGTTCGGCTCGAGCCCGCGCAGATAGGACTGATGAATCAGCGCGGCCGCGGCTGCGACCTGGCGGATGGACCGCACCTCGACTCTCGTCCGGAACCAACCCCAACCTTGAGTCGGCGGCGCGCGTTTCGCGAGACCGGAATCGTCCTGGAGTTCTCGAGGGGACGGCAGAAGGAAGATCTGAACGCGTCCTCCAAGGGGTCGTATCTCAGCGAATATCCGACTCCCCTTGCGGCTTCGCCATGAGATCCAATGCTCGCTCACATGTTCTTTGATCCGGTCATCTCGTCGCCCAGCGGCGAGTTGCAGTCGATTCCGCAGCCCGCGCACAATCTCCCTCGACGAGTCGCTCGTCCGTTCGAGTGCCGTTGCCAAGGTTTCAACCTCCCGATTCCCCAATCTGTTTCCGCAGGATGAAGAGAAACTTGAATCCCCGTAGGAAGAAGTTGAAACGCCGAGCCCGGTGCTCCCACATGGGTGACGCAGACCGATCGTGGTGGCGGACGAGGACAATCGTGTCGATCGGCTCGAATCGCCGTTCGAGCAAATTCAGGAGCCGGAAACCCGCCGGCGTGTAGACGCCTCCGCGGTACTCATCGGCGATAATCCAGCCGAGAACGCCGCCGGGGCGCAAGACCCGATGGGCTTCGGAGGCGACCTTTTCCATCTCCTCATAGAAGCGCGCGTCGCGGCAGGAGATCCGGCCGAGACATCGGGAGTCGGCGCTGTAGACGACGTTGTCGGAGTACGGAGAATCAATCACCGCCAGAGCAGCGGTCTGCGCCAAGAGGGGCCACGATCGGGCATCGGCACGGAGGATGTCTGGCCGACGGGGCGCGAGGTCGAACGAGACAGCGCGCCGACCGAGCGCTCGGGCCACGTCCCCGATCGTCCCGGACCCGGCCATGGGGTCTACAACGAGTTCGCCGGGAGCCGTGTACCGACGGACAATGTTCGCAGCGCAACCGGCCGGGGTGACTCCGTTGAAAGAGGCGTCGCCCGCATCCGGATGGCCTGCGGACTGGGAGGGGAAGTCCCACGTCGTGTACGCTTCGAGGTCGGTGCGTCCGAGCATCGCCCACGCCTCGGGGGGCACGGAGGAGGAAGCGGACGAAGGGGTCTGCGCCATTATCCGATCCCATGTCGCCTTCGCATATGAACGGCGACCCGAGGGGGAGATGTGTAAAAGTGAAAATCTGCCTAGGGAGCTGCGAATCCCCGGAGAAATCGGCGGATCTCTGGGAGCGTCGGATAGGGCCGCCGACGATTCCGGAGATGGAGCGCTGCGGCCGCGTTCGCGAACCGAAGCCATTCCTTGACCGACGGCTGGGTGAGTTTCGCGTACGCGTAGGCGGCGTTGAAGACGTCTCCGCATCCCGTTGGGTTGTCGATCGCAACATCAAACGCGGCACTTGGGACGACGCCAGATGACGTGATGGCGGTGGCCCCCCGGTCGCCCTGATGGATCACGACTTCGGTGGCGCCGAACGAGCGAAGGCGCTTTCCCGCTTGGATCGGAGAGTGTTCTCCCGCAACGGCCGCGACTTCCGTCTCGTTCCCGAAAAAGACGTCGACATGAGGGAGACAGATTCGGACCGCTTCGATCCGCTCTTCCGGCCACCCCTGAGGATCCGTCGACACATCCAACGAGGTCGTCGCACCGAGTCGGCGGGCGCGGGCGAGAAGCGTCGCGGTCGGTTTCCCCACGAGCCCGCTCGTCCACCAGAACCCGGACCGATGCACGTGATGCGCCCCTCGAATCGCCTGAACCGGAACATCGCGAAGCCTCAGCCGTGCGTTGGCCCCCGGGTCCGTGACGAGCGCCCGCCTCCCGGTGGACCACGTCAAGGCCATCGTGCTTCCCGTGGGTCGGCGTGTGTCGACGCACAGACGTGCGCGGACGCCGTACTGCCGATACCGATCGCGCAAGAGTTTCGCGTTCGAATCGGACCCCACCGCGCCGATGAACGTCGTCGAGGCACCCAAGCTCGACATCTGCAGCGCAAAGTTCGTCGCGTTCCCCCCAGGCAGCGGATCGAAACGCGGGACCTCGGCTTGGACATCACCCGCCGCAAAATCCGCCATCGGGGGCGTGACGAGGTCGACGATCCCGTCGCCGACGGCGACGACGCGGGGCGATCGCGAGGCCATCCCTCACGCCCGCCAAAGGCCTTGCCGCTTCAGCTCCTCGACCACGAGCTTGTAGTCCGCCGGCCGACCGCACCGCGGGCAAAACAGACTGCCGTGCGCGTCGCGGACCGGATCGGGTCCTTCCCATCCGCAGTACCGGCACAACGCATCCGTGGCCGACATCGTCCCCCTCAGAAGAAATCCTCGAGCGTGAGCTTCTTGTCGGCCCGGCGAGGCGATTCCGCCGGCAGGGCCTCGCTGAAGTCGTCGCTGGACAGCGATTTCTGCTGCGACCGCTTCCCGGTGAGGAGGGCTTTCTCGTCCCAGCCGTAGACTTCAGTCACGTAGGCGAGGGTTTGCGCAACGCGACGTGCATAGTACTCCCAATCCGGCATCTTCTCGAACTTTGCGCCGGAGAGATACGGCTCGACCTCCATCGGGGATTTCTTGTGGTCCGTCACGATCCAAGAGACCTTCATCCCGGGCATGAATTCCTCGCCCATCTGCTCGAGCTTGCGCGCCGCGATCACGTTGCTCATGGAATTCGGGTTCACGTACTGGTTCTCCTCCTTGACGGTGCGGGAGATCACGAGCATCTCGATCGGGTCCTTGTCCGGGTTCGCGAGCGGCGGGTTCCCGTCGCGGACCTCCGCGACGATCCGCTTCGCAAGGTCGATGGCCCCGTCCGGGTCGTTGTCGAGGATTTTGTCGAACACGAGGAGCTGGGCCTCGCTCTGGAGGTCGAACGCGTCCGTGCGGCGGATCTCGTACCCGCGGACGACGATCTCGCCTTCCGTGGGCCAGGCGACCTTCCCGGCGTACCGCTTCTTCCGCCCGTGGCTGAAGAGGCTCCGGTAGACCTTGTCCACCTCCATGCTGATTCGCCCGCGCGAGAACCGCTCGGCGGTCTTTCGTGCAAACTCGAGGGAGGGTTCAAGCCCGGCCGTGGGCGACTGGAAGAACACGGAGTCCGTGTCCGCGTACACGACCTTCACGCCATCGGCCTCGAGTTCGGCGATAATCCCCTTGATCCGTTCTCTCGCGAACGCGGTGATCGAGGCGCCGACCTTCGGGTCGTTGAACCGGTAGAACGACGACGCCAGGACGCCGTAGAACGCATTCATCAGGACCTTGATCGCCGCTTGGAGGCCGTCGTAGAACTCCCGCATCTCGGGGTCCGTCGCCTCGCGCATTTTCGTCCGCACGTCCTGGCGGTCCTTCATCAGGCTCGCGAGGATCACCGGGAGGAGGCCTTTCTTCACGTCGGCGGAGACGAACTTCGCCCCCGTCGGGCTCTCGATTGTCCCTTGTGGTGAGACGGTCGTGAAGCAGATGTTGTTCTCGATGATCAGCGACGGATACATCGCGCGGAAATCGAGCGAGATGACCCATTCGTACAACCCAGGCTGGAGGCTGTGCACGTATCCGCCTTCGATTTGCTCGACGCGGCCGCCGCGCATCTTCATCATCGGGACCGCGACGTGGGCGCGGTCCGCGGCGCGAATCAGGATGGAGTCAATGAGGTTCGACGTCCGCCCGTGGAGCACGTCCTCGAGCGGGAGCTTGCTCACGGCCGCCAGGTCCAGGGTCTTTTCGATCCGGCCGATCTTCTCGAGGATCCGGAGCGAGAGGTCGGCGTCATTCAAACAATATCGGATGACTTTCTCGCGGTCTTTCGCCCATTCTTCGTCGATATGTCGACGCGAGAGCTCGTGTTTTCCTTCCCCCAAGAGCTGGCGTCCCACGTAGTCGAGCGTCTCCTGCTTCATGTGCAGGCTCAGGCGCTCCGCCCGCACGGCCCACCAGACGTCCGTGAGGATGCGGCCGTCGACCCGCCAGAACCGCTCGCCGAGGTGGAAGAAATCCGAGAAGTCGCGCGCGAGCTGGAGCCTCGGAATCCCGTTCTTGGCGGCCCGATCGATGAGCACGGGCAGGTCGTACCCGTCGATATTGTATCCGGAGATGATGTCCGGGTCGAGCTCGTGGACGAGCTTGATGAAACCCTCCACGATCTCCCGCTCGTTCCCCTGGAGGACGCGGGTCTTGATCTCACCGGCTTCGCGGTACGCGATGCCGATGCAGAAGATGTGACCGTCCTGGATGCTGTTCTCGATGTCGAAGCTCAGCACACGCAAAGCCGGTCGGAAGGGTTCGCACGGCTCGAAACGATCCGCGATCAGGAATAGATCGGTCGTGTACTTCCCGGCCGGGTCCGCCTCCGTCCCGTGGACGCGGACCGCGGCACCGAGATCCATGTCGTAAATGAACCGATGCTGGAAGGGGATGTCGGCTTCCAACGGCGTGGATCCGTACCTCCGGGCCTTCTCGCGGTACTCGGGCGTTTTCCAAGGTTGACGGAGGACGACGCGGGCGCACGGGGTCGGCCTGCCTTCGACCTGCAGGGTCACGTCCTCGAGCTTGACGACCTGCGAATCTCTTCCGAACGCTCCGCGGAGAGATTGCGGAGGCTCGACGACGAAGAAGTACGGCTGGAATCCCGAGTACTCAATCGTGATGCTCTGCCCTTCCCTCGTGCGACCAAAAATCTGGATGACCGGCAGCTGCGCTGGCTCGGGGGCGTTCCGCGGTTCCCGTCGGTATGAGGCGGTGATGATGCGCACATCATAGCTCGCCATCTCACACCTTCGCCACGATCTTGAGGACGTCGCCATCTTGGACCGGGTGGTCGCGGCCGACCACCATTTTCGTCCGGGCGTTGATGGCGCGGATGAAGTGGTTACCCAAGTCCGTGTGGACTTTAAAGGCTACGTCCACCGCGGTGGAACCGCGCGGCACGAGGAACGCGTCCGGGAGGATGTTCCCGCTCTTGTCGGCCCAGTGGTGCTCGTCCTCCACAGGGTACACGACGATCAGATCGAGCAGTTTGAAGACGGCCTCTTCGATGCACTGCTGCACCCCAGTGGACCCGCGCTCTCGGAGGAAGGCGCGAATTTTCTCCAGGGCCTTTTCTTGGGCCGCGGTCAGTTTTTCCGGATGCAGGATCTCGAACGAGGAGCCACCCGGCTGGTATGTGATTAGCCCGGCGGACGCCGCGCGGCGAAGGGCGAGCTCGTACTCGGCGGATGTCGGGACCACCAGGTAGCCCGCCGCCTTCGAGAGATTCTGAAGCGCTTCGCGGGGGACCATGTCGGCCTTGTTCGCTGCGAGGAGCATGGGCTTGCCGCGGTGTTGCAATGTGCGCGCGAGACGGAAGAGGTCGTCGCTTGTCCATCGGGCCATCTTCGAATCTAGCGCTGTGTCCCGCACCGCGGAGTGGACTTGCATCTCTGTGAAGCCGAGGCCTGTGAGCCGGGCGGTGATGATTTTCTCCGGAGGCGCCTCCTCCAGATCGGCCCGACGGGCCTCTTTCTCCCAGTTGCGCGCGAGGATTCCAGCAATCCAATGGGCGAGCTCGTCCTCGAGGAACTTCACATCCGCTAGAGGGTCATGATTTCCAGGAGGGACTGGGTTCCCTTCGAAATCAGTGCCTCCGGTCGCGTCGATCACGTGGACGAGTGCACTAGCTTGTCGGAGATCGTCGAGGAACTTGTTCCCCAGACCGCGGCCCTCATGAGCCTTTGGAACGAGACCGGCGACATCAAGCAGCTCGATGGGGATGAGACGCGTGCCAGCTTCACAAGGCGCGTTGTTCGGTTTGCAAGCGCGGCCCAGCTCTTTGTGAGGGCAACTCTTGCGAACGAAGGCCACGCCTCGGTTCGGCTCGATGGTCGTGAAGGGATAGTTTGCGATTTGGACCGGCGCGAGCGTCGCCGCAGCGAAGAAGGTCGACTTGCCAACGTTCGGTTTCCCGACGACCCCGAACTCCACGAGGCAAAGAACGTGATGCTTCCACAAGTACCTTTAGCGCACAGAGCGAGCCCAGCGCGCTCCGCATCAGGACACAGCACTTCTCTACCTAGTCCGATTTCGGCGCCGGTACGAAAAAACCAGGACGAGAACAGCCGTCGAAACGGTGCTGGCGAAGATATCGCCGAACTCAGGCACCGGCACTACTATCGAGCTGTCCGCAGACGTCACATTTCCGTTGTACGAAAGCGTGATATTTTGACCCGAGACGAATTCGACCCGGAGCCGGATCCGCTCAGTCGGTGCAACGATGACGTCCCCTGCAGCGCAACTGAAGGACTGGTTGTCACCACTGCTCGCCGACGTGTTATTCCAGCAGATCGGTGTTAGGGATCCCCCGGTCAAGTTGGTGACCGCGAAGGTAACGTTCAGCACCGTTCCGGTTGAACTCGAAAGGTCCAGTGAACTTAACCACAGTCCAGCGTAGATGGTCTCCGAAGAGAGCGGTGGATCCGTAAAGAAACAGGCCTTGGAACCGTTCGTCAAGGTGAGACCTTGGCTTAGAACGCCTTTCGTGGTGGAGAGACCTTTCACGACCGAGCACTCGCCGTCGGGAGGGATCGCGGGTCCAATATCGCTCAGGAAGAGCGTCGAACCTCCGAATCCGCTCGTCCGAGGTGACCCGAGGCCGCGAGTCCCGATCACGAATTCCGACGATGGCGAGAATGAAGGCGCCCCAATCCCGACGGTCCAATCTGCGGCCGAAGACCAGTCGGTCGCCTCGAACACTATCCGCGTCGAGTTCGTCGTCGGTCCGACCGCAATTGACCCCTCGATATCCGTCGCGTTCTTGGCGAGCGCCACCGGGAGTGATAGGATAGGTGACCAAGACCCCGTCCACGCATACAAATTCTGCGACGTGATCCGCCCGGCAACACCTCGGACTTCGAGCAAATAGTCCGCGTAGATTCCGTCGACCGGAACTCCGACGGCGTCCGTTGAGTTCAAGTCAACGTAGGCGCGTAAGATGTCCTCGCCCGTTCGGCGAGGAAGGGGAATCGGTGGTCCGCCAGAACCATTTCCCTGTCCGGGTGGGAGCCGAGTGAACCGATCGGGAATACGTCCCGCCATCAGGTCGCCTGCGACGGCCACGTGGAAATAGGCCGTAGAGGTGTTGACCGCAGCGCCGGATCGCAGGATGTTCACATCCGGATTCTGTACCGGCACGGGATCAGAATCCGCCTGGTCCCGCCCGGCCCAGTCCGCGAAGAGTCCGTCGACCCGTACGATCGATGGAGGAGCCACGACGTAGGCCCGAACAGGCCCGCCACGTATTACAACGGGGACTGGTGCCGTTGCGTTCGTCACGTCGATTTGAACGACATTCCCGGGCGAAATCCCGGAAGCCACGGCGGACGCCGTGATCGTGGCTTCAGGCTGGGCCTGGGTCAGTATCATCGATCCCGTGGAGGGGAAGACCGTCAACCCCGGCGTGGCGTTGTAAACCAAGGAGGAAACGACCCATGAAGCCCCCGCCGGCATACCGAGAGCGCGTGCGTGGATCGTGAACCACGAAGTCGTTGTGCTGCTGACGACGGATGCGACCGGGAGCAGGTCCAGGAGCACCGAACCGTTCGGCGTGAGCGGTGCGAGGCTGCGACTCGAAACCCCGGCGAAGTCGTCGGCGAAGACGGCGATGCGGAATCGCGCCGGGTCGAACCCGGTGAGATCGTAGGTCGAGACCTGCGCCTCGACTCCCTGGACGGAGGCCGCGGCGGCCGGAGAGCCGAGTGACTGGCGCTGACTCCAGTTCACTTCCGAGTTGGTCGGGAATCCATAGAGGCGAGCGCCTGCCACGGTGTTGTTCCCTCCGAAGATCTCGACAACGCCTTCGGCCCCGATCCCGCCAAACTGGTACCCGGTGGACGGGTTTCCATCGGCGTCGATGAGGAAGTAGACGCCGTCGTAGGCCGACGAATCACCAAACATCCCGCCTCTCGTCGAGGCGAACAGGTACAGCGAGTTCCCATCGACGAGGCTCGCGTAATTCACAATCGACACGTACGGATCGGACGCGATGGTCGCTGCGTCGAACTTCGGAACCGATGCCCAATCGCCGAACGACCCGTCGATCGCGATCGGCGGCGTGGGCCCCGGGATCGGAATGAACAGGAAGCCGGCGATCAGGATCGCGAATAGCGTCGCGGCCCCGATGGCGGCATACCGGACCCGCTTCGAAGGCGAGGAAACCCGAATCTCTTTTCTTCCAGCGCGGACCGACCGCGTGCCGCTGATCGTTCCGTTGACCCGCCCTTGCTCGCCCATCAATCCGTTCACGCGACCCGTGGGCGTCACCAGGCCGTTGACCCGACCGACTCCGTTCACGAGACCGTTTGTGCGACCGAGCCCGTTGACGAGGCCGTTCACGCGACCTCGGCCGTTCACGAGGCCGTTGACTTTCCCGGCCCCGCGCGTCGACGTCTTCGGACGCGCTCCGCTGACCAGCCCCTTGCTCCCGCGGATCCATCCGGACAAGAATCCGACGGCCGGCGGAACGGGTGAGGGCTCGGCCGCGGGTTTCGTCTCGTCTCGTTTCTCCGAGGCCGCCGCACTGATCGTCGCGTCCACGCCCATCGTCTCTTCGAGTTCTTCGATGAGCCAATCGAGGACCGCGGCCTTCGTGAGCTCGAGTTCCTCGGGGGTCAGGGATTGCTCCAGCTCGCCGACAAGGAGGTCGTCGACCAGGATGTCCAGTTCAGGGGCCCCGGCCGCGGACCGCTTCGCCGCTGGTTCCGGGGGAGCGCCGGCCAGACGCGCGCCGCACGACGGACACAGCGCGACGTTCCTCGGGACCTCGGAACCGCAACTCGGACACGTGGGTCCGGACTCCGAGATGAGATGGTCGAGCTGCGCGATCTCCTGGTCCCACGCGACATCGTCGAGCAGCGCACTCGCGGTGGATCGAAGCTTCTCGGCCGCGTCCGGCTTGCGAAGTTCCTTCGCCTGAATCCGCAGCTGTGCGACCCTGATTTTCCGCTCGTCCGGAGCGGCGGCGGCGGCCCGGTCGAGCGTCTCGATCGCCTCGTCGGTCCGACCCATCGTTTGCAAGAGCAGGCCGCGGGCGTAGAGCAGGTCCGCGTTCTCCGGCTTCTCGGCCAGGTGGGTGTCGTAGAAATCCAGGAGAGCCGCATCGCCTTCGGAGGCGAACTGCTCGCGGATCGCCTCGTCCATCTCTTCTTCGTCGAACGCGGCGCCGCATTCGAGACAGGCGGGCGCGAATGCGGAGGTGATGCAACCGCACAAGGGACACTCGTACTCGTCCTGCGCGATCGATTCCTTCGTCCGCCGCGGCGGAGCGTACTTGATGAGATGGAGGGACGCGAGCATCTTGCGCGCGGCGACCGGCCCGACCTCCGGGATTCGCGCGAGCTCGTCGACCGATGCCCGCGCGATCTTCCAGAGCGCATCGTACCCGCGGTCGATCAGCGCCTGGGCCCGAGACGGATCGAGGCCGAGGACCTTCAACAGATGGACGAGGGAGGCCGGGTCGGACTCCCCATTGATCCGTCGCTTCGGACGGCCCGCGGGAGCCGCGACCGTCTCCGGCTTAATCTCAAGGTTCGCGGATGGGGGAGACTCCTCGGCCGCGGGAGCCCGAAACCGAGAGTGGCACTGGTCGCAGATGAGCTGCCAGCGATTCCGTGCCCCGCATTCGGGACACGTGGCCTGGTTCTCGAGTTGCCGGGTCTCTCGCAGGATCGTCGCGGCGCCGCACGACTCGCAGAGGATGAACGGGAACAGTTTCCCGCCGCAGGCGCTGCACGGGCCGAGGTTCTCGACGTTCTGCGTCACGGGCGGACCTCCCATCGCGGCGCGGCGGAACCGAGGAGGGGGAAAGAGCGTAGGCTCTGGTTGACGCGGAATCGTGCGACCATTTTGGGCGCCTGCGCGCTTAGGCTTTATAGGAGATTATGGACTTTCGCCCGCTGTTATCACAGGGGACAAGAGGTCAATGGAACGGGCCGTAATCCTGTGCGACGGGTATTTCGGCCAGAGCACGGGAAAGACGGCGAACGGGCTCGTTCGGTACTCGAAACGCTACGAGATCGTGGGCGTCATCGATCATACAAAGGCGGGACGGGACGCGGGAGTGATGCTCGACGGGAAACCGAACGGCATCCCGATCGTCGCGGACCTGAAACAGGCCATCGCACAGTGCCGGCCTGAGACCCTGATTATCGGCGTTGCCACGTTTGGCGGCTACATCCCGAAGGAGTTCCGGCCGACGATCCGAGAGGCGATCGAGAACCGGTTGAACATCGTCGCGGGATTGCACGAGTACCTGAACGACGATCCGGAGTTCTCCAAACTCGCGGACGCGCACGGGGTTCGGCTCGTCGATGTGCGCAAACCACGGCCGATCCGCGAGTCGAAGCAATTCAGCGATCTGTCCCGAAAGCTGCCGTGCCTGCGCATCCCGGTCCTCGGGACCGATGGCGCGATTGGGAAGAGGACGACGGCTCTGCTACTGACCGATGCGCTGAGCGCCGCGGGAGTGCCCGCAGCGTTCGTGGCCACGGGCCAGACCGGGCTTCTCCAGGGATCGGCCTACGGGGTGCCGCTCGATTCGATCAAGGCGGACTTCATGGTCGGCGAGCTAGAGGCGGAAATCGTCCGCGCGTACGAAGAAACGCGAGCCCGCGTGGTCGTCGTCGAAGGCCAGGGCAGCATCTCCCATCCCGCGTATGTGTGCGGGACGCGCGCGATCATCAACGCGTCCATGCCGTCCGCAATCCTGATGATGCACGCCCCCGCCAGGAAGACGCGGTCGTTCCGCCGGGACGTCGTCGCATGGCCGATGCCGACGGTGGACGAGGAGATCGAGTGGCTTCAGTTCTTCACGCGCCCGATCGGTGGCGGCAAAGTCATCGGGATCGGAATCAATCATGAGAACATGACGAGGGACGAAGTGGACGCCACCGTGCGAACCTACGAGCAGAAATATGGAATTCCGACCGCCGATCCCCTCTGGCACGGCTGTGGAAAGTTCGTGGCTGCAATCCAGCGGATGACATGACGATTCCCCGGTCTCACCCGCGGTACGAATCCCTCGTCCGCCGGGAGCGGCTCGTTCGGGCATGGAAAGAAGGTGTCGTGGTCCCCGAGGGACTCATCGCCCACGGCCGAGGGGAAGCATGGGACTACCTGTTCGGCGAGGGGACGAGCGCACCGGCCCTCGTGGCGGAGCGAGCCGCGGCCGCGCATCTCCTCGCGGCGTCCCGCCCCGTGATTTCTGTGAACGGGAATGTGGCCGCTCTCGCCGCGCGGGAAGTCGTGCAACTCGCACGGGCGATCCCCGCACGAATCGAGGTGAACCTGTTCCACCGAACAGAATCTCGCGTGAAGAAAATCGTCCGGATTCTCGAGCGCGCGGGGGCGCGGGATGTCTTAGGCCTGCGACCCAACGCACGGATCCCGGGCATTGAGTCGAAGCGAGCTCTCTCTCACCGCGACGGGATCTATGGGGCGGATGTCGTGCTCGTCCCGCTGGAGGACGGCGACCGCGCGGAGGCGCTGGTCCGCATGGGGAAGGCCGTCATCAGCGTCGACTTGAACCCGCTCTCCCGGACGTCCCAGCGAGCGACGATCCCCATTGTGGATGAGTTGACGCGCGCAATCCTGAACACCAAGAAATTCGTGGAGGAACTCAAAGAGAACCCGGAGGAAGCGGCCCGGGTCCGTCGAGCGTATCGCCGGAGCGGGAACCTGGGAGCGGTGTATTCCTTCCTAGAGTGGCGGCTCGGTTCTCTTCGCCGAGGACTCGTCCGCGGTGAGAAACGTTCCCGTGCCACTAGGCGGAAACGCACGACCCGTCGCGCGACTCGACGTCAGCGCCAGTGACCGGACTTCCACTTGATCGAGCAGCCCATCGGCGGCACGAAATTCGTCGGCGGCTGCTTGCCCGCGAGGACCGCATCGAGCACTTCGCGCATGACCTGCTTCTTCACGGCTTTCGGTTCCTTCGAGTCGTCGAGCTTCCCGCGATACCGAAGCTTCCGTGCCGAGTCGAACACAAAGAAATCGGGGGTGCAGACCGCGCCGTACGATTCGGCGACCTTTTGGCTCTCGTCGCGGAGGTACGGGAAGTTGTAGCCCTCGCGCTTCGAGCGTTCGACCATGTTCGCGAAGTCATCTTCCGGATAGCTCTCCTCGTCGTTCGCGTTAATCATGACGAACTGCACGCCCTTTCCCGCGTAATCGCGTTGGACAGCAATCGTGCGGTCTTCCCACGCCTGCACGTACGGACAATGATTGCACCAGAACGCGACCGCGAGGACCGGTTTGTCCCGGAACGATGCCAGAGAGTATGTCTTTCCATCCACCGCGGGCAACGAGAAGTCCGGAGCCGCGGAGCCGATCGGGAGTCCTTCGTATTTCACGAGCTCCACGTGATCACCGGGCTCACCCATCCGTGCGGGCGATATAGGCTTTCGCCACCGTCATCGGGTTGCGACATGAATCGGCGGACGCGGTGTGCGTGTGGTTCGCCACCTTCAAGACACAAACTTTATCATCGACCCGCCGGATGGAGCATTCCCGTGATTTGAGTGAAATATGTCATTGTCACGGGAGGCGTTTTGTCTGGCCTCGGGAAGGGCATCAGCACCTCCTCGATCGGCGTCCTGCTGAAGTCGAAAGGATTGAAGGTCTGCCCCGTCAAGATCGACCCGTACCTGAACGTCGATGCGGGCACGATGAATCCGTACCAGCACGGGGAGGTGTTCGTCCTCGACGACGGCTCCGAGGTGGACCTGGACCTGGGCAACTACGAGCGATTCCTCGACGTCAATCTGACGGGCGACCACAACATCACGACGGGCAAAGTCTACCGCGCGGTCATCGAGAAGGAGCGACGCGGAGACTACCTCGGGCGGACCGTGCAGATCATCCCGCACGTCACGGACGAGATCAAAGCGGAACTCCGCGCCGTCGGAGAGAAGGAGCGGGCGGATATCGTCTTGGTCGAAGTCGGGGGGACCGTCGGGGACATCGAGGGCATGCCGTTCCTCGAGGCGGTCCGGCAACTCGGACAGGAGATCGGGAAGGAGAACCTGCTGTTCGTGCACACGACGTTGGTGCCGGTCATGGGCGCCGTCGGCGAGCAGAAGACGAAGCCGACGCAGCAGAGCGTCCGCGAGCTCCGGTCGATGGGGATCCAGCCCAACGTGATCATCGCTCGCGGCGAGCACTCCCTGGAGCCGGACATCAAGAAGAAAATCGCGTTCTTCACGGACGTGCCCGTGGACGGCATCATCAGCGCCCCGGATGCCTCGACGATCTACGATGTCCCGCTCCTGTTCGACGGCCAGGGTCTCACGGAATACGTCGTGAAGACGCTCCGACTCGAGCCGAAGGACGAGGACATGCGGGAGTGGAAAGAATTCCTCGAGAACCTGAAGAATCCCGACAAAGAGGTGACGATCGCCCTCGTCGGCAAGTACACGCACCTGAAGGACTCGTACATCAGCCATATTGAGGCGTTCCATCACGCCGGTGCACACGCGCGTGTCCACGTCAAGCTGAGATGGGTCGAGTCCGTCGACCTCGAGAAGCACGGAACGAAACTCCTCGAAGGCGCGGACGGCATCCTCGTGCCGGGCGGATTCGGGGACCGCGGAATCGAGGGCAAGATCGCCGCGACCCGATACGCGGCGGAGAACGAGATCCCGTTCCAAGGCGTCTGCCTGGGATTCCAGCTGGCGACGATCGGCTTCGCCCGCGACGTGCTCGGCCTGAAAGGGGCAAACAGCTCCGAATTCGATCCGAAGACGCCCCACCCGGTCGTCGATCTGTTGCCGGAGCAGCGGGGGGTGAAAGGGATGGGTGCGACGATGCGACTCGGCGCCCACGAGATCGACGTCGACCCGAACTCGACGACCGCGAAGCTGTACGGCGCCTCCACGATCTTCGAGCGGCACCGACACCGGTACGAAATCAACCCGGCGTACATCCCGAAACTCGAGGATGCCGGCCTGCGATATGTCGGCCGATCCGACGACGGACGGCGGATGGAGGTGCTCGAGCTGAAAGGACACCCGTACTTTGTCGCGTCTCAGTTCCACCCGGAGTTGAGGTCCCGTCCGCTGAGGCCTTCGCCGATCCATCTCGGCCTCGTCCGAGCTTCGGCGCGCTAGCCCCCAAACCTTTAAACTGACGCGGGCTTTGGTCGCCCTTCGTGTCCGCCCTCGGTTATGAAGAGCTCCTCGCGCGCGCCAAGAAGGCGTTGCCTGCGGCCCTGAGCAGCGGGGAGCGTTTTCAGGTCCCCGCACCGGACGTCGTCATCGAGGGCAAGACGACGATCCTCCGGAACTTCGAGGACATCGTCGGCGCAATCCGTCGGGATCCAGACATGGTCTTGACCTATCTCCTGCGGGAGCTCGGGACCTCGGGCGCGATGGAAGGCCGCCGGGTCGTGTTCAAGAGCAAGGTCACCGCGCAGCAGGTCGAAGAGCGGGTCAAGTCCTACGTCGACGCGTACGTGCTCTGTCAAGAATGCGGCCGGCCCGACACGCGGCTCGTCAAGGAAGGCCGGATCGCGATGCTCGAGTGCGATGCCTGCGGCGCACGGCGGCCCGTGAAGGCCGTCAAGAAGGCCGCGAAGGTCGAGGAGGCGCCCCTCGTCGAGGGGAAAGTCTACGAGCTCATGATTCAGGACATCGGCAAGAAAGGCGACGGAATCGCAAAGCTCGACAAGTACGTCATCTACGTGCCCGGGACCGCGAAGGGCGCGATCGTCAAGGTGTACATCGAGAAAATCGCCGGCACGGTGGCCTTCGGACGCGTGACCCGGGAGTAGGCACCGATGCGCCGCGAGTACGCGTCGATTGCGGCGATGGCGGCGCTCCTGGTCGGCAGCCAAGCGGTGGCGATTGCGCTCTCCCCGTTGTTCCAGCGGAGCGGCTACCAGGCGTTCCCGAACCCGAGTGACGTCACGAACACCGTCGTCTACGTGATCCTGATCCTCGTCTTCACCGCGGTGATCCTGGGACTCGTCCGATATCGCCGGCAGAACCTCGCAAAGTACGTCATCATGGCGTCCATTTTCATCACGTTGGCATTCATTCTCTTGCTACCGCTGTACTACGGGTTGTACTACGCGACCGGCGAGAATCCGGACCCGAACTTCCAGAACATCCTGGCGAACGTCGCGACCCTTCTCTCGTTCGGCTTCGCGGCCCTCCTCGTCTACGTCCTCGTGAAGTTCCCGGAGTGGTACGTCGTCGACACGGTCGGGTTTGTGACGGCCGCAGGCGTCACCGCGATCCTCGGGATCTCGTTCGGGGCCATCCCGGCGATCCTGCTCTTGGTGGCCCTTGCCTTCTACGATGCGTGGGCCGTGTACCGCACGAAGCATATGATCACGCTCGCGGACGAGCTCACCAGCCAGCGATTGCCGATTCTCCTCGTGATTCCGAAGAAAGCCGGCTACTCGTTCCGGGAGCAAAAAAGCCTCAAGGCTCAGGTCGCGTCGGGGGAGGAACGGGAGGCGATGTTCATCGGGCTCGGAGATCTCATCATCCCCGGGATCATGAGCGTGTCCGCGTTCACGTTCTTGACCGCACCGGGCCGATCGTTCCTCGGCCTCGAGCCCAACGCGTTCGTCGCCGCCGGGACGGTCCTCGGGAGCCTCGTGGGATTTTTCTTCCTCATGCGGTTCGTCCTGAAAGGCAATCCGCAGGCGGGGCTTCCGCTGCTGAACGGCGGCGCGCTCCTCGGCTTCGTGCTCACGAACCTCCTCGCGTATGGGTATCTGAATCTCGCGTGAGCAGAAGGGTCATATATCCCGGCTCGGTTGGGACGACTCCCATGGCCCTCTGGCAAGGACGATCGAAGCGCAAACCGACCGGGGGCCGCTATCGGCCGTTCCGCAAGAAACGGAGGCGGGAGATCGGCCGAGAGCAGCAGTACGCGTTCATCGGGGCTCAGCGCCTGAAGCTCTACCGCACGAAAGGGGCGAACCGGAAGGTGCGCATCCTGAGCGCGGAGTTCGCCAACGTCCTGGATCGCCGTACTTCCGTGACGAAGAAAGTCAAGATTGTCACCGTGAAGGCGAACCCATCGAATCCGAACTTCGTGACGCGGAACATCATCACCCGCGGCGCGACAATCCAGACGGAAATCGGACTCGCGCGGGTCACGTCCAAGCCCGGTCAGCATGGCGTGATCAACGCCGTGCTACTCGAGAGCGCGCAGAGTTAGGCCGCGGTCCTCACTCGGCGGACTTCGTGATCCCGACGTCCTTGATCACGGCGTAGGGGACGAAGTTGGGGATGCTCACTTCGCCCCACCACATCATCTGCTCCGGTTCGTCGCCCAAGGCCACGATGTTCTTGAGGAGATGCAACAGGTTGTCCGTCAGGCGGATGTCCTTCCACGCCTCGACGACCTCGCCCTTCCGGATATGGAAGATCCCGTCCCTCGGGATCGTCGAGAGGTCTCCCGTGACGTACGACTGGTAGCGGGTGTACCACGTATTCGTGAGCCACAGACCGTCCTTGACCTCCGAGAAAATCTCGTCGCGGGACCGGTCTCCCGGCTTCACGAAGATCGCGTGAGGGTCCGGCGAGACGAGCCCCGCGTTCCCCGTCGTCTTCGTCCGGAACTTCTTCGCTGTCGAGGTGTTGTGCAGATAGGTCTTCAGCACTCCCTTGTTCACGAGGACGTTTCGTCGAGTCGGGACGCCTTCCGCGTCAAAGCGCTTCCGGGTGATCGACTCCGCGGATCCGTCGTCGTACAGAGTCAGCTGCGGGGACGCCACTCGCTTCCCGATCTTCTCTCCGAACGGGGAGAGACCTGCCAGCACCGTCCAGGCCCCGAGGCGTCCGCCCGTCTGATCCATCAGGGACCCGAAGATGAGCGGGTCGAACACGACCGTGTAGCGGCCGGCCTTCCCGGGCTTCGGAGCGCGCGCGAGGGCGGCGATTCGGCCCGCCTTCCGACCGGCCTTCTCGGGATTGAATTGGGAGAGCTTCGTCGCGCAGGCGATCCCGTGGCCGCTCGACTCGAGGGAGACGAGCGCCCGGATGGACAGGTAGAGACTCGCCCGATGGTCGTGGGCCTCGGCGCCATTCGACGTGGCGAGGAAGTGCTCGTCCTCGTACTTCCAAAACGACCCCGCGCATTCCTTCGCGCCCTGGTCCGTCGCTCCGCCGATCGCCGCCTCGACGTACTTGCCCCCCTCGTCCAGGGAGAGGACCTTGGGATCCGGCCGCACGCGCGCGTACCGGAACGGGCCCTTGGCGATTCCGGCGTAATCGGGATTTTGCTGGGAGCTCTTCGCGATCTTCACGAGGCGTTCGACCGCCGCGTCCAGCTGAGAGAGGTCCTTGATGTCGCTCGCGAGGATCCGCTTGTCGTAGACGAAGAAGACGGAGGCGGTCGATTCGCGCCACCGATTGCTGATGACGGCTTCGTTCTGCGCGAACCGGATCTGGTACGAGCGGTTCGTGGTGACGTCGGCAATCGCATCCTGACAGCCGAGGCTGATGGCCTTCTCGACGATCCGGGAGGATACATCTTCCATCGGATCACCTCAGGTACACGTTCCGGAGTCGGATCGTGGGCCCGCCCAAGCTCGCGTCGAGCGCCTGGCCCGGGTCGGACTTGCCGCAGAAGCCCGCCTCGAAGTCGAGGTCCTTCCCCACCGCGTCGACGGCGGACCAGAAGGCGGGCGTCGTGAGCTCGATGATCGTGTTCCGAACGGGGTGCTTGACCTCTCCGTTCTCGACGAGGTACGCTTCGCGACCCGCATACTTCGCGTTGTACCGTTTGTCGTCGATGTTCCACTCCATGAAGCTCTTCATGTAGACGCCGAACTTCACGTCCTCCAGGAGCTCTTCGACGGTGTGGTCCTTCGGCTCGACGAACGTGTTCGCCATCCGCACGATCGCCTCGACGTTGTAGTTCACCGCCCGCGCCGCGCCGTTGCTGCGGGTGTGCATGGCCGCCGCGGTCTCGCGGTTTTGCAAAAACTCCGTGACGCGGCCCTCCTTGTAGAGGTAGCGGCGGCGCGCCTTCACTCCTTCGTCGTCCGTACGGTAGTACGCGATCGCGTGCTCGACGGTCGGATCGTCGACGACGTTCACGACCGCGGAACCGACCCGCATGCCGATGCCATCCGGTGGAATGAACGACTTGCCCGCTTGGCTCGCCTCCCGGCCGAGGACGCGGTCCGCTTCGGTCGGGTGGCCGCACGACTCGTGGGAGGCGATGCCTGCCACCTGCGGTCCGGCGACCAGATCCATCTTGCCCTCCGGGGACTTCTTGCCCTCGACCAAGGAGCGTTGCATCGAACGGGCTTCATCGATCACCCGCTTTCGGAGGTCCCAGGCGGCGATTCCTTCCCAGCCTCCGGACCACCCATAGTTCCGGTACGTCTGTTCGACCTGCCCGTCTTGCGCGACCGTGAGGAAATAGAAGACCCGAAGTCGAGGGCTGTACGACCGGATCCGCGAGCCTTCCGAGTTCGCGAAATACTTCACGATCCGGTTGTCGCTGAACTGGAAGTACCGTGCGGGGATCTTGAGTCCGAGCGCCATGAGGTCGCGGTCCACCGATTGGATTTCGGCGATCTTCTCCTCTACGGAGACATCCGCGAGCTTCCTCTGCTCCGGAATGGACCAGTTCATCTCGATCGCGTCTTCGTGCGCGAAGGTGATCTTCGTCTTGCGCCGTGAGGCCTTGGCAACCTTAATCGCATCGTCGACGATCGCCCGGACGTCGGATTTCGTCCGCATGTTCGTGGCTGCGAAACCGAGGGCACCGTTCACGAGCACCCGCACGCCGACGCCGCGGTCCTGGCCGACGTAGAGCGCGTCGAGGACCCCGTTCTTCAGGATGAAGTTCTCCTGCTCCTGGTGTTCGTACCGCGCCTCTGCGTATGAGACGCCTTTCTTTGTCGCATAGTCGAGTGCAAAATTCGCGAGATCCGTTTCTTCGTCCATGACGCTCCGCCCCGAAAGCGGCCCCCTGAGCGCGGCGTCAAGAATGAAGATATCGAAAGCGTGCGCAGCCCGCCCAAATCCTTATGGCGGCGCGGGGATTCGGGCCGGGTCCATGCCGAAGGGAGACCGCCCGATCGTCCTCTATCCCGCATACTTCGACCTGGGACGGACGAGGGATCAGGGCCGGCGCGTCGCGAAACGGTGGGCCGTCGAATCCCCCACCGCGCAAGAGGTCACCGCCGCGGCGAAAGCCCTCGGCCTGCAACCGGAGCTCGAGGAAGGCAAGGCGTTTCCGTCGACCCCATGGCGGAAGGAGGGACGCGTCCTCGTGCGGGCGGACTATTACAAGACCTCGATCGTCCAAAAGGTCGCGAAACGAATCAAAGAGTCCCGGTAGCCGCGATCAGCGATGGTCTTGGCCGGTCCGGACATCCTCCACGGCGCGCTTGCCGGAGGCGACGAGATCGACGGAATGGATGACTGCGCCGAGCTCCCGCAGCGCGTCCTCCACGCTCGGATAGTTGATCGACGGCCCCTCGATCGTGACCTTGACGCTCTCCGTCTCTTGGTCGACTTCGTCCAAGGTGCACGTGACCCCGTCGACGCCTTTGAGGCTCGACAACCGAACCGACATCTCGACCAGGGACGGCTTGTGAGGTTTCAGCACGTCCAGTACAATTCGTTTGATATCGGTCAACGGATGGACACCCAAGAGGACGGCATCGATGGGAACGTTCGATAATTAAAGGTTCTGGCGAGCATTGTTTGTCCGCGGGCAGCCCCCCACTCGGTATCATCGGCTGAGTCGTCTCGGAGGACTGACTCGGCAAGTTCGGCGATTTCGTATCCTACGGGTTCAGGCCGACTTTGAACCGCGGAATGCTGCTCCTTTGTACCGGCAGCAACCACTCGACGATATCCCGGACCAAGTCTTGGCCAAATTCCTGATATGCCCAGGCGATCACGTAGTGCCTCACGCAGGCAGGGTAAGCGGCGGCTCTCGCGCTCCCGCGGAACCTCCGAACGTACCCGATTGCCTGTTCCGCGCAGAACATGCAGGTTGTCAGTTCATTCACCTCCTTTCGGTTTGTTTCGCGTCAAAAGATAGACCAACGCTGCCGCCCCAAGGCCGACGAGGAGCCCCATTGTAAAGTCCCCGTTCTCTTCATCGTCGGCATTCTCATCGTCCTCGTAGAGGTCGTCAGGAAGACTGTCAAGCCCTTTTTTCATCAGCTCGCGCTTCGCATGCATGAGCTCCTCGTACTCATGCTCCGGGATTCGAACCATCTTGTATTTCCTCTTAAGCGCCATGATTACGAATGTAAATCCACGTGTACACTTAAACTTTCGCACATCACCCGGTTGTGACTTCCGCCCCCGCGGGTCCCACGATCATGGTGTGCTCCGTTTGCGACACGATTCCGTTTCCGACGTCGAGGAGGGCGGGATACGTCATCACGGCCCCGGTCCGAACGAGACCGTTCAAGAGAGCCGGCGCACGCGGCTCAAGCCGCTGGGCCCACCGTTCCGCAAACGGCAGCGTCTTGAATTCGTCCGCAATGAGTCGGAGGAACCCATCCGTCTCGGCCTGCTTCTGCGGTTTCACCTTCAGTACACGATAGATATTGCCAGTCCGGCGACCGTCGACTTGGCCGGCGCCGGACGAGGCGAAGGGCTCGATGGCCACGACCTCGCCTGCCTCGAGGAAATCGTGGCCGTGGGCGATGTTGGGAACGCTCTTGCCGGCGTGGAGCAGATACCGCTCTATCGTGTGGCCTGTTAGATTCCGAATCGGACGATATCCATGCGCCTCGATCGCCCGCTGGATTCCTTCCCCGATTGCCCTGGTCGACACGCCGGAGTGGACCGCTTCGATCGCGGTCTGGAGTGCAAGTTCCGAGGCGCGAACGAGTTCGGTCCAGTTCCGCGTTCCGACTTCGACCGTGACTGCGGTGTCCGCGATCCAGCCATCCAACTGCGCTCCCAGATCGAGCTTGACCACGTTCCCGTGGCGGAATCGCAGGGTGTCGTCATGGGTCGGCGAGTAGTGGGCGGCGACGTGGTCGATCGAGATGCACGTGGGGAAGGCGGGCTTTGCACCTCTCTTCCGCATGAGGTCTTCGACTTCCTCCGCGACATCGAGCAACAACGCGCCCTCCTTGACCAGGGCGACCGCGCGCTCACGCGCATCCCGTGAAATTCGACCCGCCCGCAGCAACGACTCGCGCACGTCGGCGTCCATGCGCCTACGCTCCCGGACGAATTGGACCTTGCCGAAGGATCTTGGCGCGCGGACCGGAGAGGTCCACGACCGTCGATTCTCCGCCGAGCAGGGTCGGGCCGCCATCAACGTAGAGGTCGACTCGGTCACCGAGTTGCTCCCGTGCTCCTTCGCACGTGCTCGGCGCCGGTTGACCGTGCCGGTTCGCGCTCGTCGAAGTGACCGGGCCGAACGCCTTTGCGAGGAGGCGGGGGATCGGATGGGCTGGCACGCGGAGTGCGATCAGGCCATCCTTCGACACGATTGCTTGAGGCGCCTCGGATGTCGCCCGCAGGACGACCGTGTACGGACCCGGGAGGTTCTTCGCGCAGAACGCCTCGCCGATTGCAGTGCGCTGCCCGAAGCGAAAGACGTCCCCGACATCGGCGACCGAAATCGAGACGGGCAGGTCCCGGGGTCGC